>Ga0114967_10001867_pt1 | contig 17688 bp, 12 predicted proteins | sample M_130628_MF_Meta_FD_92639 | JGI IMG/M metagenome (GOLD analysis project Ga0114967, IMG submission 92639) | Freshwater microbial communities from Lake Montjoie, Canada to study carbon cycling - M_130628_MF_MetaG | ecosystem: Environmental > Aquatic > Freshwater > Lake | place: Lake Montjoie... | reverse complement strand
GAGCGCTCGCTGTTGGCTCGGCTTGAACGAACTTGCGGGTGCTAAACGACTGATCAGTGCAGGAACTTTCGAAAGAAAGGCCAACTCGCGCTCAAAGCGGCCAATGTGACCGCCTTCAAGAATGGACGCAACCAAAGAGCCGGCAGAGGTTCCGACAACCCGACCCGCTCCCTTCAGATCGACACCGCGCTTGGCCAACTGTTCGATGTAGGTCGCCTGCCAAGCGACAAAGAAAATACCGCCGCCACCAAGGGAGAGGCCCAAGTGAATGCCGGCGCCGGCATGGGCAGCAAAATCAACGGGGCGAGCCAAGCCATCAGAGGTCATTCGACAACCCTAGCGAAGGGCCCAATCTGTGCGCTCTTAGCGCACGAGCGCAATCGCTCCACTCGCCGCCAGTACGAGAAGAAGCACACAACCCAGCAGCGCAAAGCGTTTATCGCCCTGACGCACCCAATCAACAACAAGCCAACCAACTCGCACTACTGGGGCTGTAATCAAAATCACGATGCAAGCCGTACCACTTATGTGACCTATTGAACCAGGAATAAACGCACCACCAAGAGCGAGCGCAAACGTAACGAAGAGTGCGATCTGCAGAATGCGCCCGAGCAATTTGAAATCGTTCATCGGCGCACGATCAAGAGAACGCCAATGACGGCGAGAATGACGGAAAGGCCGCGCCGAACCAGCGGTGGCGGAAGCAGATGCTGAAGTCGAACGCCGACCGTTCCACCGATCAACCCAGCAGCGGCGACGAGCGCCGCATCGGAAATGACAATGCGACCTTGAGATTCATACACAAGCAGTCCCACTGCAGCGGTCACGCCTACGGTGAACGTCGATGTCGCTGCTGCAACTTTTACCGGGACATGCATCACTTCTGATGCAGTCGGGGTCTTCACCCAACCTCCGCCAACTCCTGAAAGTCCCGAAATCAAACCGGCCATCCCCATTCCGAGCAAGCCAAGTGGAAGTCGGTTTGCTCGGTAAGGAACAAATTCATCGCCAAGCGGATAGACCCCGGCGAGTGTTCCCGGGGTCTCGCCAACATCAACTTCTGAAAGTGACGAGTCCGGAAGATTCCGCACTCCCTTGCGTCTGGCTCCGGCGAATGCCGCAACTAATGCGACGACTCCGAGCAGAACTGCGAGCACTGACTGGCCGATTAATCCGGAGACAAGAGCACCGATCAACGCCGCCGACGACGCAACGATTTCCGTTGCGACGCCGATGCGATGATTCACGACTCGTGCTGCAAGTTGATGAGGCGCAGCAGCAAGCGAACCGGCTGCGACGGAAACCAACCCCAGCGGTGCGGCATATTTCGCTTCCATTCCCGACAGCACAAGAACGGGAACGAGAAGGATTGCTCCACCCAAACCGCCAACAGTCCCAATCGCCGCTGTAACAAATGCGGCAAACGCAAGCGCGACTGGATTCACCCTTCGAACCTACCAAACCTGTTGGCGTTCGAAAGGTGAGGTGTCGCTCTTGTCGGTTTGATCTATCGCTTGACAGAAATGGTGATATCGGGAGCGCTAATCGTTGCGGTCTTGCCCGAGAACCACGATGCATTCGGTGTGCCAGCAACAAATTCATCGAGGAACGCAACTGTGAGACCCGATGCCAGTTCGAGATCACGCTCGTAAGGCATGAAGCCTTCGCCGCAACCTTCCTTTGCTTGCACCTGGATAGCAGCCGCAACTGCTGCAGGAGCGGCAGGCAACTTCGGAATTTCATCGAGATACATACACACATCAGTGAATGATTGGTGTGCAGCGTCGGTCATGACCGCAAGGACGACCGGAGGACCAGTAATGAGATCAAACGGTCGCTGCGAATCTTTGGCGAGAGGCGTGGTGATGTCCTTGGTGCCGACCATCAGCATCACCGGGATCTTGATTCCGGAAAGTTCGGAGTCAGAAAGTCGACGGGTATACGGGGCCTGACCGACAACAGCCTTGATTCGCGGATCGGGCTTGGTTGTTCCGGCGGGACCGGTGTGACCACTAACAGTTGCGAGCGCGGTATAACCGCCGTAACTGTGACCCACGAGACCGATGCGCTTTTCATCAATAGCGCCCTTCAGCACTGGGTATGCGCTGGCCGAACCAGATGACTGAGCCAGGGCCCAATTGATTTCCGCTTCGACAACATTCGGACGAAGGAAATCATTTTGATCCTCTGACACAGAGGTTCCAAGCAATTGATCGGCTGCGGTGTTACCTGCGTGATTCGCCGACAACACGACATAGCCGTGACTTGCGATGTCTTCAGTCAGGAAAGATGCAACGAAACTCTGGCCACCACTTCCATGCGAGTACACGACAAACGGGAAAGAACCCGCGTTGTTGATTGGCGCCTTTTCGATCGCAACCTTCGAATCGAAATACGCGGTCGGGAGAAGCGAGTAACGAGTCGGCGTGCCTGTCGCTCCATCACCTGCCGGATACCAAAGGTCAGCGCTAATTGTTTTTCCGGTGGCTGGGTCAGGAATGGAGATGGTGTCATGACCGACTGCGTAAGTGCCCGACCGCGCCGGCATCGGAGCCGGCGTAGCGGCCTTCGAACTGCTACTCCCTCCGCAAGCCGCTAACAGAAGCGAGCCAACGATGGCAACGAGTGCGGGAATGGAAAGGATTCGAGTGCGCTTTGACATGGGCGACACCCTCCCACATCGGACCCCGCCGTACACGGTTTACTAGCGCAGTTTTCGTGAATCCTCAGGAAATCGAGGCGACGAAGGCCTCAATTTCAGAGGGGTGATCAGCGATTTGAAAGGCGCCCGCCGCCTGCAATTCCTCGCGGTCCCCGAAGCCCCACGACACTCCAATGAAATGAGTACCGAGTGCCGCTGCGCCATGACCGTCGTGTTCACGATCGCCAATCATCATGACCGCACCTGGGTCGATGATTGCAAGCTGCTCAAACACTGATCGCATGACCACTGGTTTCTCGGCGCCGGCGCCATCGCGTTCTGAGCCCACCACGATTTCGAACTTTGAATCGAGACCAGCGTGCTCAACAACCGGTTGCGCAAACGCAGTGCGTTTCGAAGTAGCCACCGCAAGGCGGAAGCCCGCATCGCTCAAACGCGTAAGGAGTTCAGGTATCCCGTCGTACACCGAGTACTCGTACATTCCGCCGGCGCCGTAGTGCTCGCGGTACACGGTGATGAGTGATTCGATGAGCATTTCATCGGAAGCCACGAATCCAAATCCGGTCGTCAGCGGCGGCCCAATAAATCGAGAAAATTGTTCATCGGTAATTCTGGGGAATCCGTGATGCGCAAGTGACTCATCGACACAGCGACGAATTCCTGGACTGCTATCGATAAGCGTTCCATCGAGATCAAAGAGCACCGTCGCGATTGCCATGAATTCATTCTGACTCACCAAATGAACCGCCGGTTCATCAACGCAGCGCAAAACGCAAACGGGCCCCGACCGAAGCCGGGGCCCATTGCACAAACAAACGCTTAGGAAATGAACACCGGGTTGATCGGCGAGCCAGTTGCACCAGTGACCTTGAGCGGCGACACGGCAATGACTCCTTCGTAGTTGCCGTCTTCACACGGCTGACGAAGATCGAGATGCTCGAGCATGAAGATGCCGGCCTGCACCAACAGGATCTTGTGCACGATAAGGAAGTCGTTGTTGTCGAACGGAATGACTTCGACAGCAGCGTTGTCGGAACCGACGGCAGTGACATCCATTGACGCCAGCCACTCAGCAGCGTCGGAACCAATACCAGCCTGCGCGAAACCTTCGGGTTCACCAGCAGCATTGTTGGCCCACCACATATCGAGGTGACCGGTACGAATCAGGACAACATCGCCAGCGCGAACTTCCACACCCTGCGCCGCAGCTGCAGCCTGAAGATCGGCAGCCATGATCATGGTGCCGGGCTCGAGCCACTTGTCGGCACCCTTCAACTTCACGATGTCGAGAATGACCGAGCGTGCTGCGAAACTGTCGACCTTTTCGATGCCAAGTTTGCCCGCGCCACCAAGTGCACGCATCTCGCCGTAAGGAACGCCGTTGTAATGCTTGTGGTCTTCGTACACATGGATGAGAGCGTCCATATGTGAAGTGGTGTGCGAGGCCATGACGAGCACGTCTTCGTGTGCGCCGGTTCCTTCTTTTGCGCCGTAACTTGCGTAGATGCCGTCGTCGGTGCCGTCTTGCAGCGTCAGACGCATTGGCGTTCCGCGGTAATCGAGCAATGGAACACCCTGGCCCTGAATCGGAATGCCAAGGCTGTAGACCTTGCCCGTGGTGATCGAAGCTGCAGCAGCCTTGATGACGTCAGGTGTCAGGTGATTGAGCGCTCCGCGCTCGTCGTCGGCGCCCCAACGGCCCCAGTTATTTGTGCTCATGTGAGTTCCCCCCGGTAGATCGATATGTCAGTTCCTGAAAGGTACAACTCCGGCGGCATCGCTGCCGCCGGAATCGCTTAGGCCAGTGCGGGAAGGATTTCGTTGCGAAGCAGATCGATCTGCTTCCAACTTTCCGAAATCGGCATCCCACCACAAAGCGGGTGCATCGCGAAGACTGCAAAATCGCCAGCGGCCTTCGCTTCTTCGACCGCTTGGGCCGGAGAGACAACCTGGTACAGGCCCTCTTCACGCAGTTCGCTAACGGTCTTGGCATGCGAATGAGCCGAAGACTTGATGTCGGATGTCTGCCAAGAGGAATAAGTCGTGGCCTCGTGAAGGATGTGCTCGCCCATGGCGGCCCATCCGGCGTCGACATCTTCAGCAAAGAAGACATGGTGGAAATCGTCAGGCGGAGCCATAGCGAAACCCTGGGTGCCGTACTCGGCACACTTTTCGTAATAGTGGGCCTCGATCTCAGGAACAGGGGCCGCCCACATGATGGGAAGTCCAAAGCGCGCGGCGCGACGGGCTGCGGGCTTTGAAGTTCCGCCAAGGAGGAACATCGGGTGTGGTTGCGTATACGGACGCGGCGTGACCTGCACGGTGGTGCCGCGGTATTCGAATGGTTCGCCTGTCCAGGCCTTGAGCATGACGTCGACGCATTCGTCCATGATCTTTCCGCGATCGGCCCATGACTTGCCATGAGCTGCGTATTCGCTCGGGCGATAGCCAAGACCGCCAATGACGGTGAGGCGACCCTTCGACATGAGGTCGATGACGGCCATGTCTTCGGCGATACGCAATGGATCGTGAAGAGGAATGAGTAACGCCGAAAGCGAAACCGAAACGTTCTTCGTGCGACTGAGAATTGCAGCAGCCATTGTGAGCGGAGAGGAACTCCAGCCATTTTCGGCGCCGTGATGCTCTTCGAGCGTCACCATGCCGCCACCAAGTTCATCAAGAACCTGAGCCATGTCGAGCATGGCGTTGTATCGATCGGCCATCTCATTTGGCTCGAGTCCTGGCTGGATGCAGTTGAAACGCATCATTGTCAATGCCATGTCATGTCCTCCCCTAAGTGGAATGACAGTCTGCCCTGTCAGCGACAAAATTTCACTTTCAAGGCAGCGGGCTCCTCGCCTTTCTCAATGGGAGACCAGTAAAATACCCAAGTCCTTCAAATAGGAGAAGTAATGCCAACTATCGGGCTGTGCCAGATCAACTGGGACCTCAACTGGGATCATGCCGAATCATTGGCCGAATCAGGTTCTCCGTCCTCGTACGCGCTCCTTCCTTATTCCGTAGGATTGCTGCAGGCCTACGCGTCTACTCACTCTCGCCGAGCCAACGACATCATTTGGCGGACGCCAGTTTTTTCGCGCCAGCCGACAACAGCTTCTGTTGACCATCTCGACGGCTGCGACCTCGTCGGTTTTTCTGCCTATGTTTGGAACATTCAGGCATCGCTGGCAATTGCGCGGGAACTCAAGCGCCGGAATCCGGACATCGTGATCGTTTTTGGTGGCCCCCAGATCCCCGATCAACCGGAAGACTTCCTCCGCGCAAATCCTTGCATTGATGTTGCGACACGCGGTGAGGGCGAATCGACATTCACCGCAGTCATAGATGCTCTTGATTCCCGGCAATGGTCCGAAGTGTCCGGAGTTAGCTGGATCAGCGGCGATTCGTTCTATTCCTCCCCCCCACGAGAACGCTCAAAAGAACTCAGCGAATTCCCTTCGCCGTACCTCACGGGTGTTTTCGACGCCCTCATGGCCGAGCATCCCGAACAACGATGGGTAGCCACATGGGAAACCAATCGCGGATGTCCCTTTGCGTGCACATTCTGCGATTGGGGTTCCGCAACTGCCACACGTGTCTACTCGTTTGAAATGGATCGGATTCACGCCGAGATCGATTGGTTTGGGAAAAATCGGATTGGATTCGTGCTTTGTTGTGACGCAAATTTTGGGATGCTTCCGCGCGATCTTGAGATCGCACAAGGAATCGTCGACTCCCGAAAGCGAACAGGTTTCCCATTTTCATTCATGATTCAAAACGCAAAAAACGCAACTGAACGTTCCTATGACATACAGAAACTCATCAATGATTCGTTACAAACCATTGGAGTCACGCTTTCGATTCAGAGCGCCGACGAAAACACCTTGAAAAATATTCGCCGATCGAACATCCGATCTGAGTCATTCCAAGAACTGCAACGACGCTTTACGCGCGATGGTGTGGACACATACACCGACATCATTATCGGCCTTCCCGGAGAAACCTACGATGCGTTCGTTGACAGTGTCTCCGCAACTGTCGGATTCGGACAACACAACCAGATCCAATTTCACAATTGCTCAGTTCTCCCAAATGCGGAAATGGGAAGTCCTGAATACATCTCTAGGTTCGGCATTTGCACCACCCCGCAACCACTCCGAAGCCTCTACTCACGACGGAATGATGTTCCGGAGGTTGAGGAGTACCTCGATACGGTTATTGCTACGAATGCGATGTCTCCCGATGACTGGGCAAAGACTAAAGCGTTTGCTTGGATGTCCGAACTTCTCTACTTCGACCGCGTTGCACAGATTCCTATGCTCGTTCTCCAGAAACGACATGGGCTTAGCTTTCGAGTGGTTATGGATTCAATTTTGAATTCAAGCTCAGAAAATCTGGTGATTTCTTCCCTGATGGGGCGATTCATCGGTCACGCTAAGACGCTCACTGGTGGCGCTATCGAATACATTGAGCATGAATCGACAGGCGATCTTCTCTGGCCCGCCGACCAGTACGGCCTCATTTGCTTGGCTGCTGACGGCAACTTCCCTGTTTTGATGGACGAAGTTCATCAAACACTGGCCTCGCTCCTCGCCACACATCTCGCTGATCCCAAACAACTCCGCGATCTGGACCCACAAGAGGAACTCACGATTCTCGACGAGGCCATGACTCTTAATAGGGAACTCTTTTGTCTCCCCTTCCAGCCGACCGATAAGCGCCTCATGATGTCCCACGACCTGCTTGGATTCTGGCGCCATGCGATCCGTGGGGAGTCACTCGATCTTGATCTTGAACTCACGTCGTACACAATTAAGCGATCACAGCGCTCGTGGGACAACCTTGCTGATTGGGTGGAGAGTCTGACCTGGAATCAAGGACCAAACCGCCGCAAATACCTTTACGCCGTCGATGGCGGACGAGACTGATTTCACGCATCACACTGAAGAAGCCTCGACGCCAAGTCAATCGGAACTCGTCTGATACTGAACAACCGAGCTAGAGGGAGCACTACCTCGCCCTCGACCTCCCGGGCCACCAGGTCAACGGCAACGAGTCGATATCGCTTCCGGTCCTCAGCGGTCAGCAGCACACGGGTTCGCCCAACAAGCACGAGCGCCGAATCTCCAGCAACCATCACACCTCGACAAACGCCCCCAAGAGGAATGGAGTGGCGATGGCCGTCATCGTGAATCATGACAAGCGCCTTGGCAGCCACATCAGAAATCAACCACCACTCACCCCAGCGAACAGCATCGGCTGGGAATGCAAGTCCGCCTGCAATCTGGTGCCCGCTCAAAAGATCAACGAGTTCCCCAGCACCCGCATGATTTTCAGGCGAAGAGACCGCCGCGAAAGTCCGACCACTTACGACGCCAAGACCGATCACTGATCGCCCCTCATCACCGAACGACGACACAACAGTGATCTCGTGATCGGCGCCAGCATTGTCTTGACTGCATACGGCTTTCAGCGAGCATCGCAGTATCTCGCCAGTTCGACCAGTCGTTACATAAATATCATCACCATCGCAACACACCCCATAGAGACGTGGTGCTTTTGCGAACACTAGGGTGCGACGCGGTTGAGTGGCCGTCATGACCTCAAGAGCAGTCGGGAGTCTTCCGCCCTCCTCAGTCGAGACATATTCGGAATGGCTTACAAGTCTCAGGAACAAATTTGGGGCAGAAGCCACACCCCACGTTGCACGGCGATCGACGAAAGCGAAACGATCCTCGTAGAGGAAACCCATTCCTCCCCGGCCATTCTCACCAAATCCGGTAACAACGATGACCTCACCGGCATCTCGCGCTGCGTGGATTGCTTCCTGTATCGCACACGGTAGCGCCGGGAGAACCGCCACCTCGGAACCAACGTGCGCGTTCACTCGCCCTATGCCACTTGACGCTTTACAAGATCTTGAAAGAGTCCCGGGACAGAAATGAGTTCATCGAAGGTTCCAGTCTGCTCCGCAACGCCATCGTTGAGGACAATGATTCGATCAGCACTTCGGATTGTTGAGAGACGATGAGCGATAACAATTCGCGTGGCATGGAGACCGCTGAGCGCATCGGTAATCTGGGCTTGCGCAGCGTTATCGAGAGCACTTGTTGCCTCATCCATAATGACGATCTTCGGGTTTGTCACCAAAGCTCGTGCGATCAGTAGACGTTGAGCTTGGCCACCCGAGATATTCGATGGGTCGACGATCGTGTGCATTCCCATCGGCATCGCCTCAATATCGTCGGCAATCGATGCTTGAGTAGCCGCTTCCCATGCCTTGTCCTCATCCTGCGATAGGTCACCCATGATGTTCTTCAAGACAGTCGTGCGCGCGATACGGCCGTTCTGGATCACGACGCCCATCTGATGCCGAACAATCGTTGGATCGAGACCTATCAGATCTTTGCCGTCGAACAGCACCTGACCATCTTCTGGTGTTTCAAACCCTAGGAGAAGTCGAGTAATTGTTGACTTACCAGCTCCGGTCTTACCGACAAGCGCAACCAGTTCTCCTGGCTCCACCACCATTGATAAGCCACGGAGTATCAACGGACTATCAGGTGTATAGCGAAACTGCACATTGCGTAATTCGATTCGACCTGACAGTTCACCTGGGTCGACTCGTCGTCCTCCGGTTTCAGGAAGCTCCTGCATCATCGGGAGAACCAATTTGTACATAGGCGCTACTGACGCCAACGAGGACATCAGACTCGAAAGACCGGAGATCGCGCTGAATGAAATCGCGTAAGCGCTATAAAACGCGAGATACGTAGCTGTGGTGATTGGCGGAATATCTCCAGACCATGATCGATAGATGACCAAATAGAAAAGTGCCGGCGCACCAACTGCAGCAAAGATGAACCATGAGGTGAGCCAACCACCTATGACCGTGATTCGCGACTGCGAGACGATGCTGCTGCGAATGATTTCGATGTACTCCGCAGACATACGCTTCTCGGCGTGCGCAATCCGGATTTTCGGGAGTCCGGTCAGGATCTGTACAAGCCAGCCGTTGGATTTCATCGAAGCATCCAACATTGCGGTCGTTTGGGCATTGAATCCCCGAAGCGCCCAAAGCATGACCAGCACCGTGAGCATTAGGAAAAGCAGTCCGGCGATGCCCAGAGGGACGCTGTAATAGAGCATCTGGACCACATAGAGAACTCCGCAGAGCGCCGTGAACGTTGCGCTCACTACCTGCACGCTCAGGATGCTTGAAAGGTTGTCGATCGCGAGGGCACGGATTGCAAGTTCACCGCTCGTAAACCGACGGTAGAACTCGACAGGGAGCGACATCAAGCGATCCCAGAATGCCGATTGCAAATTGCGTGTTGAAATCTGCGAGATCCGTGAAATCGAAAAATTTTGCACCATCGAGAACACGAAGATTCCGAGCGCTGCGAGAACAAGTCCAATACCAGCCGCCGTCAAGAGATTCTTCTGCTCGTAAGGAATGAAGGTTCCGATGACCGCGTTCGTAACGATCGGAGTGAGAAGACCCAGCAGCACAACTCCGAGGGCCATAAGGACTGTAAGCGTCCAGGAAGAGGTCGTGCTCACCAATGAAACTCGAAGGACATCACGGAGACGAGCTTCGCGATCAGGATCGAATGGTGTGTAGAGTTCGATCGCTTTGGTCTCGATGTTTGCCAGATCCTCTGGGACTAAACGTCGGGGACGGACATCACCAGATCCCTGAATTGTGTAGTGCTTCCCGCTCCGAATGAGGGCCACAGGAACCGACGTCTCGCCGACACGCAACGTGCCAAGCATTGGAGTGACGGCCTTTGTCTCCCAGTTCTCTGATAATTCGATCGTTCGATAACGAAGGCTCGATTTGTGTGCAATTAAGCGAACTTGATCGTCAGTCGCAATGAGCTCTTCTGTGGTGGGAACTTCAACCCTAAATTTCTGAGCCTTCCCCAATAACTGAAAGACGGCGACTAACGGCGAAACATCAAATCCTTCAACTGGGGATTTGAGAGTTTGAGCGGAGAACACTGCCCGCTCAATCGCATCGTCAAAGAAGGTTTCTGAGATCCGGTTTGATGACGTTGCAGCGACGGTGAGCGCATCAGCGTTTTCGACTATGACCGCATCAATCACCGCGGCAAGGTTTGCCCCGACGGTTTCGAGATTCGACCCTTGCAGCGGCCGTGCAACATCGCTGAGACGGTCTGTCACCCGAGCGATGAATTTCTCTACCGCCGCATCAGGAACGTCGACAGTGAACTCAACAGAACCACCAAGTCGGCTGAGTACTTCGAGAGCCGCTGGCGCAGCTGGTGGGAGCACGTAGTCACCGCTTCCACACGTGGCAATCGGGACAAAGGAGCCATTGGACGCAAGCGCGAAAACATCAACTTCTCCGGAGACAACGCGAAGTGCTCCTGTTGAAGAATCGACCCTTTGACGGCCGGACAACGGTCCACTCGTAGCCGCAAATGTTTCAGCTTCCGACATCGCCGCCCTCCCCTGCCTCAGCGACCATCTGCGAGTATGTTCCGTTCGCCGCCATAAGTTCGTCGTGATTTCCGCGTTCAAGAACCTTGCCGCCTCGCCCAAGAACAATGATTTCATCGGCGTCGCGAATTGTGCTGAGCCGATGCGCAATGATCAAAGACGCGACACCACGTCGCCGAATCGCATTGCCAACGAGGACCTCGGTGACATCGTCAAGGGCACTCGTCGCTTCATCTAAAACGATGAGGCTCGGGTTTCGAACTAGAGCGCGAGCGATCTCGATGCGTTGGCATTGACCGCCACTGAAATTGCGGCCGTCTTCTTCAACGGCGCAATCAAGCGCACCCTGGCGACCGAGAACATCCGGCAAGACCTGAGCATCGTCAAGAGAACCCGCGATCTGGCTATAGGAAACCGAACGGTCCCAGAGCGAAACGTTCTCTGCGACGGTGCCAGAAAACAAAACGATATTTTGATCGACTTTCGAGAGGCGCTGTTCAATCGCGCCTTCGGGATAGCCCGAAAGTGGTATGCCATCGAACAGTATTTCGCCGCTCCGCGGCTCTAAGAGTCCCACGGCGAGGTTGCCGATCGTGGTCTTCCCTGCTCCAGAAACCCCGACAAGTGCAACGCGACTTCCCGGCGTAAGGACAAGATTGAAATTCTCAAGAAGGAGCGGGGCCTTTTCGCCATAGGCGAATGAAACGTTGCGCATTTCAAGATGCCCCGAAAACGAAGGTACGGGTTCACCCTCGACAATTTCGGGTCGCTCGAAACGATTCGAAAGCGGGTTCTTAAGGACATCGTCGAGTGCTTCAAGACTCGATGTCACTACCTGCAACTGTCCACCAGTTGCCATGAGAGTCTGGACAGGCTGCCCGATACTCATGGCGAGTGCCTGGATAGCGAGTAGGGCACCAAACGTGAGTGACCCGTCGGCAATAAAGAAACCGCCTACAACCAAAATCGTTGCATTTGTTAAAGACATCAACGCAATTGGAAGTGCCGCCAACAGCGCAGAACTTGGTACGAGTGCGGCTGTCGCAGAGATGTAGTCGGTTTGCGTCCCCGAAAGACTCGCGAAGGTTTGATCTTCCTGGCCCGTTGATTTAACGGTCTCAACATTTCGGATTGCCGCTGTCGTAAGACCGCGAAGATCATTTTGACGGCGCAGAATTCGCCCTTGCATTGTCGTTCGACGACTCATGACGAGTCGCAGCACGACCACATTGACTCCAGTAATGATGAGTACAAGTGCGCCGATAGTGAGGTTGTAATACAGTAAAAGGATCGCGTAACCGATGATCGCGAGCATTGCGATACCAGCGCTCGCCATCTGACTAGCCAGCAGCATTGCTACTTGCGAGTTGTACCCCACACGTTGGGAAATGTCGCCAACTGCTCGCTCTAGATAAAAGAGCATCGGCAGCCGCACCATACGCTCAAGAAGACTCGCTGTACCGACCAAACTGAACTTTGCTTGTAGTCGCGAGATCACTCCGTACTGCAGAAGATTGATTCCTGCACGCAAGATGCCGACTGCGAGTACCGCAGCAATGAGGCCCGGGAGGACGTCTCGGTGAGCATCTCCAAGTGCGTCGTTGACGAACACTTGGCTGAACGGCGCGACGAGGAGCCCAAGGAGAGTGCCAAGAACTCCTGCATAGATTGCAAATGTCACACCCTTTTTTGAGTGCTTCAAACGACTCCACAGAGACGCCGTCGTCGAAAACTTGTGCCCACCCTTGACGAATGCATCGGTTTTCTTGAACTCAAGAGCGACGCCCGAATACTCCGCCTCGAATTCTTCAATCGGAAGCGACACCTGCCCTCGGGCAGGATCATTGAGGTGAAATTGGCCGTGCGACGCGCCCTCAAAAACGAGAAAGTGGCAACGTTTCCACCAAAGGATTGCGGGAACCGAGATTTTGCCTAGATCAGCGGCCGCTACCCGCGAGCCACTGGGCTCAAGCCCAAAAAATTTTCCACCGTCGACAATGTCTTGGGCAGAGGCACCATCGCGGTTGACGCCGAGATCATGACGAAGTTCATCAAGTGATCGCCACAGTCCATAGTGCGCGAGCACCATCCCGAGTGAGGCAGCTCCACACTCGGTGGCCGCCTGCTGGAGAATCGTTGGAACCCTTACCCGTCGTGGACTTGTGACCACCTGCCTGGTTGGTTCCTGAGTGGTTGGTTCCTGAGTGGTTGTCATCGTTTGCTACCTCCCGCCGAACAACCAACTAATTGGGTGAACGGTGTCGTAGGTGCGGCTCAAATCCACAACGAGACCACCGTACGGAGAGAAGCTCGAATCGCCTGTCGGCCAATTATCAATCTCCAGCAGCACCGCAAAGGGTGAACCACTGCTTTCGCTAAGCCATTCGTTCGTTAGAACATTGAGATTCCCATTGGTGGAATTCAAGGTGTCTTCCGATGACGGAGTTGAACCTTCGTCGACCACTTTTGCTGTCGTATACACAGAATGACCACTAACAGCATCGGTAACGGACACATCAACGCTGGCTCCGAGTGGGTAGCGCTGAATCGTGCTTTGACCCAAGAACGTGATCACCTTAATTGGTGAACTCGGATCAGCAACGAGGGAGACCCTCAAGAGGGTGTCACCCAATTCAACATATGAGTTCTGGTTGATCTCAACCGAAACGATTTCACCAGTCCGTTTTGCAACTACCGGAACCGTTGTTCCCGTGTCAGTAGTAATCGTGCCTATCGTGGCACCCGCGGAAATACTTCCTCCAGTGATTCCGGTGAGCACCACGTTCCCGGTCGCGGGCGCAGTAAGATCGCTGGTGTAAACGAGGGAATTTACGACCCCAGTTGCAGCCGTAGTTTGTGGGATGGAGGCCAGAATCGCCCAAATTCCAACGATCACGATTGACAGGGAGATAAATCCAAGGGCCCACCACCCTCGAGGCTTGGTGGTCTCAAGGATGTTCTCTAAATCGTTCTTTTGCTTCTGTTGCCTCGTTGAAGAAACTGCATCGTGGGTCTTGGTTTCAGTCATGAGACACCTCCCCGCCATCGGTTCGAATCGTTGTTGCTCCGAATTCTATTGTGAAACTTGGTGAGAGTTCAGCTGCCGGTCGACCGATCGCGAATTCAGAGACACTTGATTCCTCGTAAGGATCAAGCCCTGCCAACGAACTGAATCGCTCTGAGTCACCTGCCCCTAGAGCGCAACCGCCCAAGTTCAATGCAGTCGCTGCGAGGTACAGGGTTTGAAGAAGAACACCAGCATTCTTCAGAATCAACGCATACGCCATCGACTGATATTTCCACATCGCTCTTCCAAATCGGGCAGAAATCACGAGGGTCGCCTGCGGTAGTGAATCAATCTGTGGCCAAGGCGGGACAGCGCTCATCCACATTCGAAACTCAGGTGAATCCCCAGCCACCGGGACCAGCACATTTTCGATCGGGTTGTATCGATAGAGACCAGGGTCCAAACCGGCGACAAGTCGGACAGCGACGTAGACATCGAGCTCGTGCACTGCCCCGCCAGATGGGTATGGACGATCGACGACACCTCCGTAGTTGTCCTCGTACAACTTGCGCACGCGAACTGTTCGCCAGAGGAGTTCGCTCAGTTCATTTTTCGTTATTGGGTTTTCGTCATCGAATTCACGAACTGATCGACGAGATTCAAGAACATCAAAGAACGCAGCAGCAGATGAATCAAGCAAATCGCTAGAAACCGCTAACTCAATTGAGGTCTCGGCCGCCTCTCGCACAAATGGCGTCGGTAAAACGGCCGAATCCTGAAATGGGTAAGTCCCACCAAAAGGCCGCTGGGTTCGGCCCACCCGACTGCGTTCATGGAAAAGCAGATCCGCAGTGCTCCATTGAGCGAGTGTGTCTCTGTCTTCTGGAGAACTGGCTTCTTCCGAGTCATGCGCGACAACCATTCCCGCCGACGCCAATGCAGACACAAATGCTGCAGCCCCATCGGCGGGTAAACCAATTTTCCCTGCTTCTTGCAATTGAGTGCTCAAAAGACGAGGAGTTGCGATCACGCTGAGGAAAGCGACGGCGCTTGGATCTTCACACACGATCCGCCAGCCGGAACGTGGCGACTCGATCTCGATCGTCCGATCAACCACGCGGGCAACCGCAAATCTTGAGAGCGAAACGACTGTCGACGGGTAGACATCAATGCCATCCGCAACCATCGGAAGTGCATCAGGAATCATTCGGAAAAGTACCCGTTGATCTGAGCCATATTCGCGCTCAAGAAAGCCGGCCCGAACGAACATCGCCAACGTCTTTTTCCAACCGATGACACCAAAGTCGCCGTCGTTCGCTATGACTAAGTCGTCAAGTTCGTCTTCAACAACGAAACGTTCGGCCATCTGTTGCAATGCAGCAATCGTGCCAGAGGAAAATGAGTCAAAGGAATACGAAAACACTGAGGCGCGGAGGTGAACAGTTCCTGCATCCGTGATGGAAATTTCAGCGCCTTCGCGTAGGCGTACACGCGCTTCGAGAGTCACCATCGTCTCCTAGAAGAAAACACTTTTTGGATTAAGTTGCTCTTCCACCAACATCTGATCGAAGTGGCCCATCGCTAACGGAACTTCGTACAAACGGCCGGGGCCGAGCCGACGCCAGAAGTGACGAAGACCAGGAACAATCACTTTGGCGACTTTGATATCTAAGTCCGGTCGGCTTTGATCAAGCACGAAGACTTCCAGTCCAGCGTTAGCCATCAAATCGACACATGCCGTGATCTCCACTGCGATATCGCCAGAACTGAGATCGTTCATCGTTCGAACATCGCTGATAGGGCGGTCGGGTGCTGGAACCAGATAGGGATCAGAAGCGAAGGTGGCGTTCTTAAACCAATCCACCGTCTCAGGGTCATCGAAAAAGTAGGACGTATTGCCAGATTCGTCGCGTTCAAAGACGCCCGGGAGGAACTGGTTGCACTCCGTAAGTGCCCGGAGGGCTCCGAGTCGAGGTTCGATATGAGCACCGAATCCGATTAGGGGATCTTCGACCGGATGATCAAGCCGACGCGACACTGCGGCAAATGCGGGAATACCGAGATCGCTTGTGAGATCAAGAATACGAAGATCACGATTCATTGAACTGTAAAACTTCAGCAGTTGATCGGTATAGGGGTCTTCGATCGAATCAAGTGACACTTCCGGAACGCGCAATCGGTTGTACCACCAAATCGCCACAGAATCGCGTTCGATGAGTTCAAGGAAGCCTTGGAGTATCGCTTCCTCAAGGGTGTTTCCAGCAGCGTTGCCATTTGCGTCGCTGAAACAAAAAGATTCATGCGCGACGTCTGGATGTCCAAAGTAACAATAGGCAGTCGGAACCCACTGCGGCTCTTGCTTTGTGAGCGACCAGACTTGGGTCCAGTCGATTACTCGATCTAGCGAAAGTCGTTCTGGTACGAGATGAATCCCACTTGATTGACTCGTATTCCATGTTGCCCTGCTGTCGTACTGTGCTGGCGAAAACCCGAGAATTTCGTTGAAGTCAAGTGCCTCGTCGCCCAAATCATCAGCAGATGCACGACGGACAGCTTCATCCCCCCGCCAGACCCCCGAATAGCGTTCAATCGCTTCACAGAGCGCACTCGCCTTTGCCTGCGAGTCCGTACGACCCTTACCACCACTCAAACCTCGCATATTTTTGCGAAGCAGATACATGGAGTTCGTCATCATCGCGAAGTTGTGCCCGGCGGCGTAGTTATGGGATACCTCGGAATCAGCAACTTCGAATCGATAGAGACTCGAAACTGCGCCGATGAGCGGGCTCACATGGTGTTCGAGTCTTGCAACAGTTTCGGCGGGGTCAATCACACGGTGACCGCTGTCGACACCTTCGATTTTCTGTTGCGATGAGAGCACAACCGGGCGATCGGATCGATGCGCTTCAGGATCTCCGCAATCGGGGCACTGCGGCTGACGAACAAGAACGTGATCGTCTGAAGTCCAGGTCAGTAGGTCGGTCGTGACAATACGCCCGAGTAATCCGGATTGACGCACACCACCAGCTGCCACACGACCGATTTCGGTTGCAGTCATCGCGGCTGCCGCACGTGCGGTCACTGGAGTGGCTGCCGGAACGCTGGGGTTCGCCCACTCGACGCCTTTTACGCGTTGGATATATCGCTCCATCTGACGATTACCCGCCAAACGCTGTTCAAGACAGCGCCAGCAGCCGGTGAGTCCGGGGACCATAAGCGGACCAAGCCACAATTCGGCGCGCGTTGGGCTCTCTAAGACCCACGGTCGATCACCCTCGAGTGACCAACGATTGAACGATTCGATTGCGGGGTTCAAATAATCGTCGCAGACGACCACAGCGAGATCGGCGTCGTCAAGGTCGACGACATTCATTCCTAGCTCGCGCAGATCGCGCTCAAGACTTTCCACTTCTACATCGCCTATTGCGCTTACCGAGACCTTGGTTGCTGCGGTGCGTGGGATGCCAATTTTTGGTCCGACACCCAGGTGATCAAACCACGAGGTCTGTCGGGGATCGTCAGAGTCTGGACCTTCGACAAGAAAGCCACCCTT
>Ga0114967_10001864_pt1 | contig 17692 bp, 13 predicted proteins | sample M_130628_MF_Meta_FD_92639 | JGI IMG/M metagenome (GOLD analysis project Ga0114967, IMG submission 92639) | Freshwater microbial communities from Lake Montjoie, Canada to study carbon cycling - M_130628_MF_MetaG | ecosystem: Environmental > Aquatic > Freshwater > Lake | place: Lake Montjoie... | reverse complement strand
CCTTTTCTTCTTCTGACATATTTGCCGCTTTCCCATAAAATGCACGCGATTTACCATTCGTCTCTTTAATTTCTTGTTCCATCATCTCGAATAATTCGCTGAACATACCAGTTGCATTCGGTAGAGGGTCAGGAGCCAAATGATTTGCTTCATCCTTTGTTATAAGACTGAATCCATAGTCTTCCAGCATTTGTGTCAAATAGTTGAAATTTACAAGATATTCGATAATATAGTTATTGATGGAATCTTGATAAACACATATAGGGTAACCGATCGATGTCTCGTCATCGCGATATCCCGTCTCATCGTACATTTTTTTTATTTCGCATATTCTCTGTTCTTTCCCGCGTATGATTTTCTTAAAAATATAACTCTCGTCTTTTTTCTTTTTCGATAGGACATTGAAAACGGTTCTACCATCATAACATGTTCCTATGAAATATCCATTCATCGCAGTACATTCCGCTAAATTACGTAGAAATCCGTGTAGCAATTTCGGGTTCTCGAAGAAATAGTGTAGGGCAAATTGACACGAACTTATTTGAAACCCTTGTTCTGCTTCTGCGTATCTATCATATACGGCTTTTCCTAATACTATTGCGTCTTTGGGGCCTTTACCGAAAATCGCATCTGTTATTCTCTTTTCTTTACTATCTTTATCGCCGGGGAATGCGCTAGTATCGCGGATATTAAGACCGCTATTACCTTGTACGAATAATGCTGCAGGTAATTTTTTATATTTCGTACAGGCTTTCAAATAACGACTGCAAGCTCCGTCTTTTGTATTATGAATATTATCATGGGATAGGTCGATACCAAAGACGAATTTCAGATGGGAATGAATCCATTTCGATAGGTCACCGGCTTTTCCTACCGCATAGTCGATAAGCATATCCGTGCCATTATTATTCGATACCCCCTTAATCAGTTTCTGTTTGACAAATAGATTATGGAAATTACGCATCGCTTCCGTAAACCGTTCTCCGGAAGTTTTATTATAATACGAATCCGCTTCTATTTCTGGAATATTTTCCCCCGTTTTTAACATATCGGAGGTTATTTCATTATGTATAGAACGCCAGTTATTATCTGCTACATGAAATGCATTCCCGTAATTCGGAATGCCGCGTAAAAGCTCGCTCGTTTTATCATATCTGACACGTATTGGTTTCCATCGCCATTTGGGGTCGACTACTTTTTTATCATATCGGAATTCGACAATCATCATATCTTCAAATACATCGCCTTGTTTTCGCGTTTCTATATTGGAAAATGACGTTTCTTGAATCTCACTACCTCCGCCTCTAATATCTCCGAAATTATCTATATTCGTTTTTTCTTCTTCTTCTGATTCGGTTGTCATATAGAGATTATTTCCCCCATCGTGTAACATTATATTACATAGACAAGCATCGGGGTCATATGGATTTGTCGGAATAAATGGTACTGCTTCATACGAGTCTTCCTCATCGTCGAATTCATTGGTCGGGATTTTACCGTGAATCAAATCGTGGAACGGATTCATGAGTCCGTTCTTTTTATTATATCCGCACATGAGAATGAGAGTTTTATATTGGACGATATTCTGGGAACCTTGTAGATTAAGACCCTCTTGGAAAGTATTATGTATTTTATCTTTACCAGTATCGTCCTTCACTACATTTACCAAGAAATCAATCGTATTATGTGATACGGGTTTCCATTTGAACGAATATTTCCATACACTTTTTGATAATTTACCGACCATTCCCGTTTTATCGCCTTTCATATCCACGGGGATAATACCGCCTACGCCCATATTTGTAGGTGTAAAAATAAGACCGTCTGTATTATATTCAAATGCTTTATCTTCTATTTTCGAAAGAATAGTAGAACAGTCTTGGAAAATAGTAGACGCGTAAAACTCTTTACATTGGATACGTAATACACATGAATTATTTTTTATAGGAAGAGTCTCTGAAAATGCGCCGGTCCTTGCGTCAAACCAAACTGTCTTATCATTTTTTTTCACTTCTTTCCAAATCGAATTATTTTCCGGAAGAATAGATTTGACTTTGAGTCTATCTATCACATCTGATAAAATAGGTAGGCGGAAATTTTGTATTAAATCGTCATCTTTCTGTGGAATGAACGCCTTTTCTCTTACGGATTTACCACTTACATAATATATATCGAATGCGGCGAATAGATTTATCGAATTCCCGTATTTATCGAATTTTATATGTTCTCCGTCGATAAGAGTATGAAAGAGTACTTTTTCTTTTGTTTGAGAACCAGTGAATATGACATTCATCGTCATGTCAAATAGATAGATTTTACCCTCTTCGTCTATAAATAGCATACGCCTATCTCCGTCGGCCTTTTCCGTGACCGAATAATTATTACGAATATTGGGCATATCCGAACCCTCTTTCGGTTCAGTAATATTTTCTATTTGAAGAGTATTTGATTGTGGTCCTATAAAATCGGAGCCTTTTACCCTTCGGGATTGATATTTATCTCCATATAATAATCTCATATATGACTGTAATACGACATCGCGTTCTTTAAATGAGATGGGATAACTAGACCCTTGGATACCACTCAATATAATACGGCTACATTTACGAATAATATTCATGATAGAATCTACATTATTATAAAATGTGCCAGTGCCGACTTTACGGTTATTAATCTCTATTTCGATTTCATATCTTTCTATATTATGAAAGACGTTCGATTCTTGTACGGTATATGACTGTACATATTCATTGCGATTGCCCTCTTTACGTTTTGACGATTTTACAATACTGAGGTCTATATAAAACGGATAATCTTCATGATAGAATTGGTAGCGTTTTATATAACGAAATGCTTTTTCAGCATTTTGCCATTTTGTTTCGTCGTTGAAATCGGTTTGTCTTATATTGAGTGTTTTTTCTATTTTATAATCCACGCGGAAATTCATATCTTGGAAATCCACTGGTCGGATTGGTTTTCCATCCGACATTTTGGGCGCGATTTTCTGTGTAAAGAAAATCTTATCCTGCATAATATTCGCCGGGTTCTCGATGAGTTTTAGAATACTATTATGTGCGCAATATTGTTCAATAAGGTCGAGACCGTGAATTTCCGCGCGTATATTCGATTGGATAAGCGAACCGTCATTTGTCACATGGCGTAGGAGAACGCGAAGCATATGTACACCTTTCTCGTTATCTGTGCGAAACCCCGCCGTTTTTATTTGTTTAATGACATTATCGAAATCGATTTTAGATAGGGGCGACCTAGCATTTGTATTTGTCCCGAATCGTATTTCGAATTCTTTTTTACCTCTAGAAGATATCATCGGATTACCATCTTCTAAATAAAAACCGATAAGTTTCGAGAATTCTTTTTTTTTATCTTCTCTATTATCGGGTTTCAATTCTTCTTTATTAGACATATTTCTTATATATAATATTAGTATATTATATTTAATCAATTTTATGGGTAAAACCTATTTCACCAAATATTCCACGATTCCTTGGTAAATATCTTGTTTTTTCATTTTATTTGAAATGGCGGGCATTCCTAGCATATGCCAAATATCGTAGAGTTCTTCTGTCTTATAGTTAGAAATCGCATTAAGTGGTCTCAAATAATGATGATGTTTGAACATGGACCGTAAACATTCCAAATTCGGTTCCATTTCTAATTTATATGTATTTCCTTTTACATAGATAATACAGGGGATTATCTCGCTATTATCGCTGGGTTTACCGAATGTCATATAGGTATTATTTTCAAAACATAGTGTGATTTCTATTCCATAAAAGAATGCTATGGCAATCATTTCTATATGACTGGTTTTCGAATGCATCGTCATGAGCTCGGATTGGATTTCTTGTATCATGATATTAGTAATTTTATAATTCGACGATGTTTTAAATGCCGCTGCATTTTTCTTTATATGACTACCGATTTTGGTTTTTTCTTCTAATGCGCGATTGCCGTATGAATGTCCTATAGAATCATATTCTTCTTGACCGTATATATGGGTGAAAATACACCAGAATAATTTATCGGGGCGGCTGGGTTCGAATAGTGGTTTTTTATGAGTATTTTTGATGGGGGGAGACGAGTGAACTGGAGATGGGTCATATAGAATGTTTTGTGTAGGCGGCGAAGCCGCCGTAATAGAATCTTCTATATGACTATTTGCAATAACTGACGAAGGGGGTGGCGATGGTTCAATTGTATCCACCTTTGGTAAAGAATGAACCTTTGGTAAAGAATCCCGCATTTCTGCAGTAAAGAAAAAAGGTTCTATTTTATCAAATGAAAAATCGGATTCATGATAAAATAATTCGTTTAAATATTTGGAACTCATTCGTAACTAAATATAGATGCATTATTATCTTTATTAGGTTTTGTAATATATTCTATTGGAACATCCTTCCCTTTACCCGCTGCAAATAACGGCACGTCTTCCTCTTGTGTCAAATAGAATGTGTTTTTTAGATTCGTTTTCTGTGATTCAATAGGAATCAATAATTCCTCTTGGTATTTGACATGGTCGACATATTTCTGTATTTCTTCGGTCGTATCGACATTTAAAAAAGATAGATTAATATAGACGCCGCTTTTGTTCTCGTTTATAATAGAGGTCGAGTTTTTATGGATGATTTTCAGAATTTCTATATGATGTGTTTTATCCATTTTCTCGATATCGTTTTTTAATTGTTCTTTATCTGTCATATAGAATGATATATTCTACTTTTTATATGAGTTTTTATTTCTGTTAATTCTCTCTATCTCTATCTTTTTCTCTATCTTGCATGATATGCCCTATTGCGCATATATTGGGGTCATTCAATTCGAATCTTATCCCTATAATTCTCGCCTGAATATTGAGATACTCGTTCTTCTTCAGGTTATCGAAATTCTCTTTCGCTTCTTTATATTTGGAATCTACCATATTATGGTCGCGGGCAATGAAAATGACAATGGGTATATTTTCATCTTCGTCGATAACTTCGGCATGTATTCCGGCTTTGCTAATCATTTTCACACGGCAATTCACAATCATACCTTCTATAGGATGACAAATCATACATTCGAATGTCACATAAAATTCGATTAGGTCGCCATTGACTTTTCCAGAGGAATAGGTGACTATACGGACTGATTTTTTTTTGATATAACCGTCGACAATGCAATGCCCCTCGATTTTATGCGCAACCAACTGTTTCAAATTCGATTCGATATTACTTCCTATATGACCAATCGGCATATGGACTTTGAGAGTTAACATCGAATTCAAATAGATATTATTACGGATTTGCGGTTTTTTCCTCAATGCTTCCATTACTAATATGATAATATGTTATATTATTTATATGATTTTTTCATCAATTTTATAGTATAATATTTTTAGTTTTCGAAAATACCATCAAAAACTGCTCCAGCAGCTTCTAGACCAAGACCTAATCCGAATCCTCCTGCGAGACTTTGTTTGAAAGTAGTCCACATAGAAGTGTTATCTTGCATTTGAATCTGTTGAACCTGTTGAACCTGTTGTGTTTGATTCCCTCCTCTTTTTGCCGTTTTGTTTTTCATAGATTTTTTCATTTGTTTTTTCATTAAACCTTTTAGTTTTTTTTCGGAAATAACCTTTTGGTCAAATAAAACACCTTTTACATATTTTTTGACAATATAGTTTGGTCCATCTATTTTTTCGACGGAATAGGTAACGCCCGTTTTGCTGGGTTCGGGTTTTTTACGAAGAAGTTTGAATTTCTTGAGTGTAATATTTTTACGCGCGGTCATATAGAATAGTTGGATAAATTATTCTATATGACAGAATTCGAAGGGGTACAGGAGGTTTTTATAAAACCTGAATATTATTTATTATTGCTAATTCGGGGGGGAAAAACTCTATAGGTTTTGTATCCCCATATTTATCTAAATGTTCTCGCATAAGTATTTCTAATAGGATACATATTCCCATTTTTTTAATAAACGGATTTTTCGTATATACTACTTTCCCGCATAGTTGATTTATTTTATTTAATAGAGTTGATAAATCCGCATATACGGATTTTATGCCTATTTTATTCCGTTTTGTATTCAGCTGTTTCAATTTGAAAACCATTTCCCCCGACTTAAAAGGGGCAATAAATCCAATCATATTTGATATATTTCGCGGGTCTACACGGAAATCTGGGGGGCTACGTAAATAATCATCTGCCGAACCTTCTTCCCATGCCATTCGTCCATCTTTGTTTTCACTTATATAAATCGTATTTTTAGGTCCATCCGCCATAAATATACCGATACGATTTTCCCCGAATTTTACAATGAATTTTTCCAAATACTGGTATATTTGTTTTTCGTCCTCGGCTAATTCATGTTCTCCCCCATCGAACAATTCTTTTAATAGAATAATTTTATCTGATATATTCATTGTATCCAAATAGTGCTGTATAGCATATTTATTCAAATCTCTTGGTAAAATATTATGATTCACTTGTAATAAATCCGTAATATAATTCGCGTTTTTATACCAATCGTCATCTCCGCTTTTTAAAGTGATTTTCGTCTTATACATATTTTCCATATTATCTCTCATATCCGTTATAATCCGTTCATAGGATTTTTCTATTTGAACATGTACGGATTTTTCTTTTATACCATCTTTTTGGCGATTTTTCTTATTTATATCCATGATTAAATGTTCTCGTTTAAAATCCAGCGGCGTGCTACGTTCAAATATAGAAATATTCTCATCTGCGATTTCATTCGGTTGGAATGCATAATATTCCCCCTTATTAATAAGACATCCTATACGACCATAGGGGTCGACGATATCGTCTAACTGCGTAATCACATAGTAAATATGTTCTATAGGATATTTTTTCCTTATATTGATGGCGGCGACCAATTGGTCGCGTTTATATACCGTTTGTTCTCGAAAAAGTGCGCGAATTCTCTCTTCGATATTCTGTATATTATTCTGCATGAATGTCGTATTATATGTATCTGTTATTGGCGGTTTTTCGGGTTCAATCGGCGTGGCGCATTGAAATACGCAATTATCCATATAATCGCACATCTCTGTAAATGGTTTATCGCCAATCTGGTATATGACCCTTTTCCCCGAAGCGAGGGATAATTCGATATTTTGGTTCTCGGCTATTTTTGCCAAATTCTCTTCTGTGAAATTCGTCTGTGAATAATTCAAATGGCAATCCACCGCGATTTCTTTGAGAACCCGTGTGACCTTTCCTATTTGAACCGTTTTTTTCTCGGCGATACGATACATATAAAGGTCTGCTGCTTCCGTGTCCGTGTCATGTAGTTCGGTTGCATGCATATAGATTTCTACATTGCGTTCCATAAAGGGTAGGGCGCAATGACTGAGGTTACGTACACCGCGTCCTATAATCTGTTCTATTCGATTCATATGATACCACGGGTCCATAATATGTATTTGCCGAATGCATTTGAAATCGAGACCCTCCGATGCCGCCTTTGATATAATAATGACTTTCACATAAGAACCATCCGAATTATTCCTATTTGATACGAATTTAATATCCGCGGCATTATTTGGCGAATAATTCTGGTCGCCAGTTACGAGAACATATTTCGCAGGTCGGAATTCATCCTCCGGTACTTGCGACCTAGGTTTTAAAGTTCTCGAATCAACCAATTCTGTAGGACGCGTTTTAAATAGATTACGGGTATGTCCAGCAGAACCATATCTGGAAAACCCCATTTCTTCTAGGGCGAGTGCCATTGGAATACACCCCCCTTCTATAAATTGTGAATATACGAGAACAATACCCTTTGCTTCGCGAATACAGTCGCATATTGTGGCTATTTTATTACTATATTTACCGATTTCTGTAGGACTAAAAATCCGCCCATATTTTGATAATGCACGCGGTCTATATTCATAATTATATTTCAATGGATACGGGTGTACATTTGTCTTATATTCGATAATATTTTGCAGACCCTTTTTCCCATAAATTCGAGAACTTTCGTCTTCTCCGATAACTTCCTCCCCCCCTTCTACTGCTCTATCTATTTCCTCACTAGGATAAATCATATTTAATGATTCTATAGGACCAAATAGAAAAGAATAGCCGAATGAATCCATGTTCTCGAAACTAGGCATCTGTTTTATAGAACCCGTTGCACCAATAGTATTATATGACCGATTCATCAAATAGCGTAGGATTGCATTATACCCATGGGATTGATAATCCCCGATTTTTGTCATATAGACTGGAATATGTTGCATAGGTTCTCCTATTTCCTTCTCATTCATTTGTCTTGTAGGATAATTTTTGAGAACATTTTCCGGAGAAAATGTCACGGGATATATTCTATATGGAAATACATAGGGGTTCTCACCGCGAACATACGAGACATATCCATTGAGTTTACGGATAAGTAACGAACGCCCATCTTCTCCGGAACTACCGTTTTCAATAAATTCGCCGTCTTTATTGAAAATATTGGCCACTTCGATCGGTGCGCGTCCATCATTCAGATTGAGTAAATTCGTCAGCCATATGATTTCTTTATAACTATTATACATAGGAGTTGCAGATAGGAGAAGAAGCCGCATATTTTTACTATATTTGGCGATTTCACTCATTAATACGGAAATGCGTTTATTTATAGTCGTGTTTTCTTCTGTGATTCTCAAATTATGTACCTCGTCGATAATAATAAGCCGATTATTAAAATGTGTGCGAATATTTTGTATGCGCCTTTGTTTTTGTTCGGCTTCGGAAAATCCCGTGCTTATATTGGAAATTTGGTTCTCGATAAAATTCGCGAATTCGCCATATCCCATAAATTGATAATTCGACCTTATTATATGATAGATATTTCTTTCGATATCTTCTTTTGATAGGCCGCGTAATTGTGTGGGGTCTATTTCGCGTAATAATGAATTGCCTATACAAGAATTGAATTGATATTCGCCATTTATTTCGACTAATTTATCTGGGTCAAATAGTTGTGCGCGGAAATTGGTTTGTACATTAGGTGAAGCGATGACAAATATGCGTTTTGAAATACCGAGTTGTTTCAAATAAGCGCGCATTTCTTCGGCAATACCAATCGAACTACATGTTTTTCCCGAACCTAGACCGTGATATAATAATAGGCCATTATAGGGGGTTTGATAGGACATGAAATTTTTGACGAACATTTGGTGGGGCAAGAGTTCGAATTTGGCGGAACATAATTCGTCGGCGTATTTTTGTATGGGATGTATTTCGCCTTCGTATTTTGTTTCCGAGAATTCTTTTCGGTTTGCTATTTTACTGGCGAAATTGGCATCGTCTATGGTAGGATATAATTCGATATCATCGAGAACTTGTTTGGATGCCTGATATTCTGCGAATTCTTTTTGCAAAGGCGTGGCCGCTGGGTCATATAGAATATTTTCTATTTGATTTTCCTCTATGGGTTTTACTGCTGGGTTTTCTGTGCTTGGTTCTGTGGGAGTGGTTTCCGGGGTTGGTTCTGCTGGAGTGGTTTCCGGGGTTGGTTCTGCTGGAGTGGTTTCTGGACTTGGTGATGGTATGCTTTCAGGGATTGATTCGGGGCTTGGTTCCACCGAGGATTCGGGGCTTGGTTCCACCGAGGATTCGGGGCTTGGTTCGTTGGGAGTGGACAAAGGGCTCGGTGGAACCGAGGATTCTTCAGACTTTGATGTATTTTTTTCTTTGGGTGTTTCATAATCTTTTATAGGATAAGGCGGCAATACTAGAAGAGATAACCCCTTTTTTTTTAGTCGTTGATTTTTACGTAATATATGTTTATATTCCTTCATTTCTTTCGTCATTTCCAAACACCTTTTCGTTTTATTATCCCATCTTTGCCCCTTTTTGCATTTCGTTTTATTATTTTTACCTATTAGGACAACAGGGCGAACAGGAGGCACTATTACTGGCGTAGATACCTTAATCGTCTTATTTTTAGCTATACATTCTCCAGTATTCGGGTCTCGTTGTTGTCCATTTTTACATCTTTTTTTCTTTGTATTATTATTTATAATTTCCATTATATAATCTATATATAATGGTAAAATATCTTTTATATGACACTATATTCTAAAAGTGTATGATGAATATTATCAATTATACGTTTCTTTTCTAAATTATAATATCGAATACAATCCATACATTCTTCGTAACTTTTCCATTCTATTTTACTCACTTCGAAATTATCATATTCATGATTAATTCCGACTTCCTCCTCCATATACATTAAATAATATTTATGCTTATATGACTTATAATTCGACCCCATAAATATTTCTTCGAATGGTAATATATTATCAATTAGTTTCAAATATTTCTTATCATAACCAGTCTCCTCGTAAAATTCGCGTAATGCACAATCATAATCCTTCTCATTTGTATTCCGTTTTCCCTTTGGAAACCCCCATTCGGGTTCTTCCCATTGAATCGTATTAGCCGATTCACTTTCCATCAATAGACTATCCAGAGTATAAATATCATCAACCGATTCATTTTGCAATACAATGCCACTCTTGAGTGCATTGTATTTTTCATAAGATATAGATTCCTCGTTCTTATATTGAATATTTTCCCTTTTATATGACATATCCGATATACACCATATATTATCCCATAAGACTTGGAACGATTCGGTTCTCAACCGTTTCTTTTCGTCGACCGTCATCTCGTTTAGCAAATTTAAAATATATTTTTTATTATAAATCGAATATTTACCTCGCACAAATTCGATAAATCCTAAAGTATCTTTCCTTTTTATCATCAAATATTGGATTTGGTCATTATGTTTTCGAAAAACGATAATACCAATACTTGTAATCGGCATTTTACATTGATAAAACATATGCCCGTATTTACCACAATTATTACATGACCCATTTACTTTATTCCCATAAATAATAGGCCTCTCTTTATAATTATCGTCTTTTATCATTCAATTAAGTCTATATCATAAATAATTTTATATCATTTTTAATTATATTCAATGCATTACGACCCAAATACTTGGGGTCCACATTATTGGTTTTTCCTCATGACAATCGCCATGACATACCCCAAACACCCGAATGACGCGATAAAGCGGAAATATTACGACCTCATACAAAATATGCCGATTTTCATCCCCTCTACGGAAATCGGGAATAAATTTAGTGAGTATTTAGATAAATATCCAGTAACACCCTATTTGACAAACCGCGATTCCTTCATCCACTGGGTATATTTTATACATAATCGAATCAACTATATGACAGGTAAAGAGGAGATATCATACGACGCCGCAATAGAAAAATATCTAGCAGAATATAGACCAAAACAAATTTCACTATCGGAAAAATTCAAAATTCAGAAGAAATATATCCTTCTCGCATTTTTAATGATATGCTTTTTTTTCATTTTATATTATACCGATAAATAGCAGAATAGATGATTTTTATATGACACTATTATAGAAAATGCGTATAGAAATCATACTTTTCATTATTACCGCATTTATCATCGCACATATTTATACAGATGGTAAATATACCAAACTATTATTCAAATGGAAGAAATATTATCAAATGGCCGCGGTCGTAGTTGGCTCGTTTTTCTTATATTGGTTAATTAAACATAATCCACTCAAAGCGAATCAAATGATAATGGCATCGAATGAATATATCAAATATTTACCTATTGATAAAAACACGTCTAATATTATATCCCCTATATTAGATTTCACATCAAAACAGAATTTTGGCGCCGAATCGAATACTACACAATATCCTATATTGCCATTGAATACCCTTTCTACTCCTATATCGCCATATGAAAAGAAAATGATGACATCGGGAACAAAAGCGACAAAACGGTCTGTAAGTGAAACGAAGAAAAAATTCGTCGCATCGAGGCAAAACTGGCATTGTGGGAATTGTCAAAAACAGTTGACTGCTTGGTTCGAAGTCGACCATAAAATCCGATTGGAATATGGCGGAAGTAATCATATAGATAATTTAGTTGCATTATGTCGCGAATGCCATGGCGAAAAAACGACGATGGAGAACTTATAACACATAGATATCGGTGACGATTTGAAGTAAATATATCCATAACATATAATGAATATTACATTAACAGAACTTTTATCTGAAATAAATGAAAATAAATTGAAAATCATTGGCATTGTTTTATTTTTAGGTATAAGTATTTATTCTATCTATTTAGCTTCAACCGACCCAAAAGCATTACTATCGAGAACATATATTTATGGGATAGGCGCCGTTATACCGCTTTTATTGGGATTTTTCCTTTTAATTGGTGGAAAAATAACGAAAGAAACTTTATATCCAATCATTGGAATTTTGAGTTTTATAGTAATCATTTATGTATATTTAACTACTGATATTAGCAAAAGTACAATCGTTTCCTATTTGATTAATATTTGCGTATTTTTGATTATATTGATTGGACTTATGCTTGTTCAGAATTTGCTTTCGAATAATTTAAAACGTAGCCAAGGTTGGGGAGGATTCATTCAAAATTTTATGTTTTATATTCCATGTTTAGCAAACGATTTTATAGGATACGTTTTGAGTGATTACTATTCGACACCGCAGATTTTCTTTACCTTATTTATTATTGAGATTATACTTGTATTAATATTTATTTATGCTATGCCTGCTATAAAATCATATATAAAGGGTGACGGTGTTCAAATACAGGGCGACCCAGTATTTTTGAATGAATTTACTGGTTTGGATTCCGGTAAAGTAAAAGCGATGACGACGAATACTATGACTGTTGAGATAGACAAGGATGGCAATAAAATATTTAATCCATATGGAGATAATAGTTTAACGAATATTCGTGCGAATTTTTCTATTTCTTTATGGGTCTTTATCAATCCTCCTAATACATCGCGTATACCGATTGATTCGGAATCGAATATTTTCTATTATGGGTCAAATAGTTATATAGATAATAGTATTAATAGTTTGCCGTCTTCCACCTCTTTCCACCCACAACTCACGTATGCGATTGATTCGAATTTGAATGGTTATTATAAAATTTATATAGATTCACATAATACAGATAATTTAAATAATACTGCTATGATTACCATTGATACAGATACCATGCCGTATCAGAAATGGAATAATATTGTTTTTACATATAATAAAAATATAGTGGATATTTTCATTAATGGACATTTAGTAAGAAGTAAACCATTATCTATAAATCCATCGTTTTCGAATTATGATATAATGGGTATAGGCACAGATGCATCCTCATTTTATAAAACGACTTATAAGAATAATGATCCTGAAATAAATGGAGCCACACCGCAGCCAACAACAAAGGGGGTATTAGATACGATAAATAGGAATGGTCTATATGGGTCTGTATGTAATGTCATGTATTATCCGACGCCTTTAAATCGTGGACAAATCGCTACGAATTATAACTATTTGGTTGTAAAAAATATACCTATTTTCTAGACACTTGAATAGTAAAACATGTATCAAATAATTTTTATATGACTAATTTATAATATGGATTATAAATTTATTATTTTAGCAATTGTGGGTATTATTATTGCATATCTAATATATTCTTATGCATTTTCACTTCCTGGCACATCTTTAACGAATTCGACTAATTATTTAATGAATAGTTCTACCAATATTACTTTTAATACATTAGGTTCGACTATATATACTTCGCCAACCTTATCATTTTATGCATGGGTGTATGTGAATTCACCTAGCACTAGTTTGCCAACACCACCGACAGGTGCAACATCAATAGTAAACCGTATTTTTACATTAAATGGATTAAAGGGTGATAAAAATTCTTTAAGTTCAGATGCGGATGCTAGGTTTTATTCATGGGCATTAGATAATACTGGACAAAATTTATATGTGATTTATAACAATGGAACAGTTACAACACCAACTCCAACAACTTCTTCACTTAGTATTACTGCATCTACTGTTATACTAGCATTAAGCAATCTTCCTATTCAAAGTTGGGCTTTTATCGCAATTGTATTAGATAATTCTACTGCATCTTCACCTATCATGGATGTATATTTGAATGGTAAGTTAGCAAGCTCTATTATATTGCCTGTTACTATTGGTGATGTTTCTGCTATATATAAACCACCTGTTCCACCTGTTGGAGTAAAAAGTACTTCGATTACATCTACTGCTACAGCAGGATTTATTAAAGCATCTCCAAATGCCAGTGCTATTACTTTTGGGTCTGGTCAAGACGTATTTATCGCGAATTTAACCGCATTTGGCACACCATTAACACCTAATGTTGTACAAAAAGCATATTTATCTTTTGCTGGAAAACAGAATTCAGTCGCGGATGCCACTAAACATTATGGCATATCTTTCACACGTGGTAGTGGTCATAGTATGATATCAAATGATTTTAGACTATTTTAGTGAATGAAAACCCATTTTACCCCTCATCCTTTGGAACAAGCGGTTTATAATGAATATACCGTGATGTTTACAAAATAAAAAGAATAACTTTTTATGTTGTAATGTATATATGAATCCAATCATTTATGTTATTTTAGCAATATTATTAGTAGTCATTTTATATTATGTTTATATTTATTTAACTACTACACCTATATTAGTAAAAACAGTCGATTTAAGTGTTTCTGAACCACAACCTGTACAATCGTCCAATCCAAATTTTTTAACAAATAAAGCAAGCAATATACAAAATATTAGATATACTTACAGTGTATGGATTTATATAGATGCTTTACCGAGATTAGGTGATAATACATTGTTTTATTTTGGCAATAAAGAAAAGGGTATTAAAAATTTTAGATTATATTTAGATGATGGCGATGCTTCAATATTAAAAGTAGATATTCAATGTAGAAATATCAAAACCATTATTATTAATCCTAGTTTCCCGCTACAACGATGGACGAATGTGATTGTAAGCATTGACTCTAATTTTGTAGATATCTATCAAGACGGTAAACTAACAACATCTAGTTCTATTAATAAACCAAATGATCAAATAATTAGACCTGATGTAAATAGTGGTGTGTTTTTTGGTAATGGTTCTACTGACCAAATAATAACTTTAGGTAATTTAATGAGATGGCCTCATCCTATTGACCCTGCAACAGCATATAGTGTATTTTTACAGGGCAATGGACAGCCTTCTGGTAAAGGTGGTGTTAAATTTCATTTATGGTCTAAAACTGGTGATGCTGGTCTAAAAAATAATATATTTTAACGAGACATAAATAAAAGTATAAAAAGTATATAATATATATAATATGAGTGACGCCAATAAAACATTTTTAGAAAAAGCATCTGAAGGCATTAGCAATGTAACGGAATCCGCAACAAATGCATATAACGGTGCGAAAGAATCTGTCGGAGATACATTGAACGATTATTCGTCGAAAAATGTCATTAATGCAAGCAGTGGATTTTTGAACGCGAATGGAATGATTGCGAAATTTTTATTTTTAATATTGGTTTTATTTGGTTTCGTATTTTTATTTTATTTAGGAATGCAAATCATCGGATTTTTTACAAGTATAGGTAGTAGCGTATATGTCATTAGTGGTATGATACCTGATATGAAAGCATATAATGTAGTGATAGGCACAGATTATACCCAGCCAAAATCATTAACAAATATTCCTATTATGAGGTCAAATAATCAACAGACAGGATTGGAATTTACATGGTGTTGTTGGTTAAATTTAAAACCTGTTATGCCAAATACTGAGGCTGATCTATTCCAAACTGTTTTTGTTAAAGGTTCTGGATTTAATTCAGATGCAAGTCGCAATATAGGTGCAAATGGCGTTTCAACTACAAATTGTCCTGGTGTATATGTGTATAATAATAAAAAATATGTTCCTGGTACTACTCCTTATCCTGGTTATAATAACGTCGACTTATCAAATGTTACTACTAATTTAATTGCTATCATGATTGATACAGTTACAACATCGGTAAGTGGCAATCCAGATGCTAATCTTAATTCTGTCCCACAAATCATTGATATTTCAAACATACCCATTAATAAATGGTTTCATTTAGTCGTACGTTGCCAAAATAAAAACATTGATATTTATGTCAACGGTACTATTTATCAAAGAAAAGTATTAGCTCAACCACCTAGACAAAATTCAGATAGTATTCATGTATGTGATAATAAACCTACAGGTGGTTCTATATCAGACCTACGTTATTTTAGTTATGCGCTTTCTGTTGTGGATATAAATGGTATTGTAAATGCAGGACCAAATACGAATTTATATACTGGATATGCGAACTCGAGTGCAAATGGTGGAGGTAAATTTACTTCCGCATCTTATTTATCAAATGGTTGGTATAATAAGTATTAAACCCTTGAAGAAACCCTTGGATAATATATATTATTTGATTGAATAATATATAATGACAACACCAACACCAAATATATGTGATGTATTAAAACAAAATTTACGATTATTTCAAATACAGAATCCTCCTATAAGATACACACCTGTAAATCCTTATACGAACAAAGTGAATCCAAAAACAGGTAAGCCATATACGCCATTCGATTTTAATATGCGTCGTAAAGTCGAAATTTTGAAATATTCTTCGAATACACAGACTTCACAAACAAACAGTCTAACAAAATCGCAAAAATGGAGTCAAATAGTAAGCGGAAATTATCAAACCGAATCATATACGATTGTCAAACAAAACAATAAGACATATATAAATGGTCAATTGGTGGATAATACAAAACCCAGTATCCAATTAAAGGGTTGTGTAAAACCAAACATACCTACTATTTCTACTGCTTGTGATGTTCCTGGACCGCCAATCCTTTTATATGAAGACGAATCAGTACCCCTTTATAACTATATTCCAAATAGGGGGTCATATGCACAGCAAAATGAAATAACCTCACCGAATTGGTATATAGAGTCATATAATGATGTTGCTTCATTCATTACTATCCCAACGATAGAGAATTCATTTACAAAAAATGATACAAATCCATCTACCATAGCCACGCTTTATATTGTAAGTCCGAAATATTCTGCAAGCACATTTAATATGACTATTCCTATTGCATTTTATTATGCAATAGATGTTTCTTCTAATATAACATATTCTACGAAAACAAATATTACATTGGATATAAATAATATAAATTTTTCTGCATATGTGAATGGAAATATTGTGCCATTTTTAGGGACGCCTATTTATCAAGAGAATCTTATATTTGATGTTAGTTTGAATATTAATCCAATTAAAAATACATATTATATAGGACAATACGTAGGTTCTCTTAATATATCAAATATTGCATTACCAACAACGAGTGGTAACGTATATGATTTTCAAATATCTTATATATTAGATATTAACAATATAGACACGTCATATAATAATATAATTTCAAACACGGTTACTGGAATAATATCGAATGTTACACAAAACGCGAATTCGGATCCTACAAAAATCGGTTCTTCTATACGTGCTGATATACCAAATATACCGTCTTCTACAAATTATGCCGTAATACAAAATCCTACAAATGGATTTACGTTCTCTGAAAACTAATCTACTATCTATACCAGTGAAGATTTCACTTCTGGGACGCCCCGAAGGGGCGTATTTCAATTCATT
>Ga0114967_10001862_pt1 | contig 17697 bp, 17 predicted proteins | sample M_130628_MF_Meta_FD_92639 | JGI IMG/M metagenome (GOLD analysis project Ga0114967, IMG submission 92639) | Freshwater microbial communities from Lake Montjoie, Canada to study carbon cycling - M_130628_MF_MetaG | ecosystem: Environmental > Aquatic > Freshwater > Lake | place: Lake Montjoie... | reverse complement strand
GATTGTAGCAGACGACGATATATCTTCTACCTATCGTATATTTTCCAGGGCCTGTTGTAATTTCGCGTTTCCTTCTGTGATTAAGCGCCCCCTACCAGATAAGAGGGGGGATATCGACGAAACTGCATTTAATGGTATTACGAAAGATATGCGTAAAAACGCGGATGATTATGACGAGGACGACGAGGACGAAGATGAGAACCAAAAACAGACGGAAAATATAACGACCTATCAAAAACGTATCGAAGACGCCATGGATTTTCTAGCATTTAATCCTATGAGACAACGCGGTGAAGAATATTTATTAAAAGATACCCTGTCTGTCTACAGTCCCAAGTTCTCCGCGATTCTCGAGAACTTGATGAATCCTGCGAATGAGGGACTACACCTTTTATATAGTCAATTCCGTACAATCGAAGGTATTGGGCTCATACGTTTGATTCTATTGGCGAATGGGTTCGAAGAATTCAAGATAGAAAAAACGATGAAAATGGTCGATGGTAAAGAATCGAATGAATGGCGTATTATAAATTCGGAGAATGTAGAAGGCATTGACCCTGTATCACATAGAGAGAAACCCAGATTTGTATTATATACAGGAACGGAAACGGCAGAAGAAAAAGAAATTCTCCGTAATATTTATAATTCGGCATGGGAATTCGTTCCACCCAATTTGGTCGCTCAATTGAGAACCGTGAATGCGAATAATTTTATGGGGGAATTGATAAAAATATTTATGATTACTTCCTCTGGCGCAGAAGGTATTAATCTTCGTAATACCCGATTTGTTCATATAGTAGAACCATATTGGAATATGGTAAGGATGGAACAAGTCATTGGACGTGCTAGGCGAATATGTTCTCATAAGGACCTTCCAGAAGCATTGAGAACCGTGAAAGTATTCATCTATTTGACTATTTTATCGGAGTCACAAAAGACGGATGATAAGAATATTGAACTGCGTATACAAGATGTAAGTAAAATCGATGAAAAACGTGTGATTACTACCGATGAATCACTATTTGAAATATCGCAAATAAAAAATAAAACGAATCAAGAGATTTTAACCGCAATAAAAGAAACGGCGGTAGATTGCAGTATATTTAATACGAATCCAGATGAACCGCTTGTTTGTTATGGGTTTGGTAGAATCGAATCGAATGAATATTCTACCCAGCCCGATATTTTGAAAGATAAAACGAGACCTATAGCGAAAGAGACAAATAAAAAAGTGAAATGGATACCGAGAGAAATAATGAAAGACGGGAAGCAGTATGCGATGAATGAACGGACGAAAGAAATCTATACTTTAGAGTCATATAGGGATAATATTAATAGGGGTACGGATTTGGTTCTCGTGGGGCATTTAATGAAAAAAGAGAGGATGGTGAATGGCCGTCGAATTGTAGAAGAAGATATTGTATTTGATATATAATACAAAATGAATATAAAGAAGAAGTCATATGTTATAGTGTGGGGGGAGGAGAGTAGAAAAAGCACTTTTAGCTCAGTTGGTTAGAGCATTGGTCTTATGTCCTATAGATTAGGTATAAAGTCAGCCAAAGGTCATGAGTTCGAGCCTCATATAGTGCATATTCTTTTTCTGCCCTCCTTTTCCTTATTCTTCCTACAGCAATTAACAAATAATGATTTGAAATGGAAGATAGCATTATTTTCATACAGCAATCTAAAAAAAATGTTAAAGCATTATAAGAATATTTCGTATAAAATTATATATGCAAAATTATGTTGTAGATAATGAAAATAGAATTAAACTCACTACACACCACTACCAATCACTAGGTTTCTAATAAAAAGGAGGAACGCGGCTCATCGTATGGCTAACAGGTAAGTATAAAATACTAACAACAATTACACCTTTGTACATTCAAAACGCCCCCAAAGGGGGCAGTTATGAGTGAGCGAGGTGATACTGATTGCACATTAAAAATGCACAATGGTGTAAAAACTAATTTAATGAACATATTCACTAATTTTTTTTATACAGTTGGCTTCATTAGCATAGTTGGCAGTGCATCAGGCTGTTAACCTGAAGGTCGATGGTTCGAGCCCATCATGAAGCGTAAGCGAACCGTTGGTGAAGCGTAAGCGAACCGTTGATGAAGCGTAAGCGAACCGTTGGTGAAGCGTAAGCGAACCGTTGGTGAAGCGTAAGCGAACCGTTGGTGAAGCGTAAGCGAACCGTTGATGAAGCGTAAGCGAACCGTTGGTGAAGCGTAAGCAAATCGAACCGGTAGTAAAATATAATTTTATATGAAATTATATTTTTCATATAAAACTATTATAATGAAGTTCATCGTCTATATCTACAATAGAAGTATTCTTTATGCGTCCTATAGGACGCGAGATTATCATAATCGTTTATCCAATAACAAAGAATGATACGGCCATATAATAATTATCATCTACAATCACAGACGAACCAGTCAACACATGTCCAAAATACCATAACAAACTGATTATGTCATATAAAAATATTTCTATATGACATTTACACAAGCATTTTAACAAATTCATCTTCCATGCATTGATACCGCGGTTTCGAAAGTGATTCTACCAAAAATCGAAAAGGGGTATAATTCGCATAATCTTCGAATGCGGCCACGCCTTTTTCACAGAAATCGTTTAATAAGGCCGGACTAAATCCCGACATCATCGCCGTATTTTTCTGTTTGGCTAGTACAGGAAATCCATCTGTCTGTCTCAAATTCCAGAATACGAGCAATGGTACTTTATATGGTTCTCCAATCGCTTTTATACCGGCCTCGCAATATTTCCGTTCGATGCTATCATATAGAGATTCATTATTCCATGACTTATCCCCACAGTCTATTTGCATATCACTCAAAATAACGAGGGACATATTTCGCACTGTTTCTGCGTCTAACTTTTTCTCTACGATGGCATTTAATAAGAGGTCCAATGCTTTATAAAAATCCGTATTGAGCCCCTTTGAATCCATATCGCGATAAATATAATCCACCATATCCACAAATGAATCTATATGACTGATATCTAACCAACTAGGCGTACTACTAAATGTCATCACGCGTTTTCCTAGTGTGGATTTCTCTGCGATTCGAATACCCATCGCAATACAAACATCTAATGGATCACCATACATAGACCCAGATGTATCACACATTACAACTGCATTTTCGAGTGCTTGTGTATCTTTCGAACTATCTCGCCACATAGAGTCTAGAATATCCTTATTCGTTTTGTCAAATAGATTATCTGGTTCATGTTCTTCTGATTTTATTTTTATGGCCTCTTTCGTGAAATCTGCCATAGCCACGCGTTTTCCCTTGATGGTTTCGCCCTTTTCTGCTTTGGATTCGATATACATTTTGAAATTTTCCGCGCATACAATACGATGGTTTTCACATGACCTTTGTTCTCCCCGCATTGTCTGGTTCAATAGGGCTTTACGTTGTTTGATCAATGTAATAGAGGTGGTCTTATTATGGTCGATTTGGTCCCATATATTGGCACATTGTTTTATCTGAACCGTATCTAGGTATTTATTCATTTTCGTTAGAATACGGCGCATAGACATCCGCGATTTTAAATCCGCCTTTTTCATCGTATCTTTGTTTTTCGATGCGAGTGCGGTTTTATAATACTCGGCGCAATATTTTCTCGAGATGAGGATAAATAACCATTTATATTTCGAAGACTCTCTTGGTACCCATTTTGCACAGAGACTAATTGGTTCTCGCTGAAACATTTTGCGATTATCTATTTCTATTTGATAACAAACGAGGTCTGTGCAATAATGGATAATATCGTGGTTGGAATTATATGTGATATTATATACATAGTCACATAGATATTTGATATCTTTCCATGACCCATATTGGTGTGCTGGTTCTTCTTCGCCTTCTTCGTTTACGATAGCATCCCCCATCGTAAATTGTCTTATTGCAAAAAAGGCGAGGTCAGGGAAATAATGCCACCATGTATAAATCATCATATAGGACAATTGGCATTCGCCCTTTCCGTCAATTATATCGCGAGTCTGTGCTAGTATCTTATAGAGAAGAATGAATGCACGTTTTTGAGAATCTTTATCCATTTTCTGGACTCTTTCTATAATTTCTATTAGGTTCATGCGCATATTTTCGGTATTTCCTCTCACGATTTGAAAATGATATTGTACAATAGCATCTTCGATTTGATTTGACCAACCACATTGTGCATGTCCGTTTTCACCAATAGAAATAGGTTTTTCATTTGTATAATTATCATGTGCATTGATGATATCGGTCATATAATAGTACTACAATATTATTGATTTTATCTTTATATTGATTTATGGGAAAATAACTTGCATGAAAAAATCACCTCATATATGAGGTGATTTTTTTAGTTTTTGTTTATTTTTCGTTTATTTTTCGTTTATTTTTCGTTTATTTTTCGTTTATTTTTCGTTTATTTTTCGTTTATTTTCTCTTTTTATATGAAAATCCATTTATGCCAGTGAAGATTTCACTTCGTATTTATTCTTCAAGGGTTTAGATATTGCATCCGTTATCATAGGTCGCATCTTGGACTACCACACGGCAGCAGTTATCATTCTGTTCGACCATATGACTACATACAAAACATTTATGATTTTTTTTTACCGTATCGTTGTTTTTCATAGATGATGAAATTAGATTTCCATCCTCGGCATCAAATGCCTCGTCATAAGGGATGAGGTCAGGCATTGAACTATGCGTGCTGTATGTGCCATCGTCAGCGCCATCGTCATCATAATTGATTGCGACCGAATTTGACCCGCGTTTCAATGTCACAAAGGGAATATTTATCGGCATTACCTCGAATTCGTCCCACCTTTCAAGTATTTTTTCGGCGCATTTCGCGGATTTGCTTGGTTCCATCTCTTGGTCGTCTCCTTGTTTCAATTTCTGATTCTCTTCAATTAAGCCGCAAATCGCATTGTACATAAAATCTTTATGTGACATTGTCCCAGGCATAGGCATTTTCTCGGCTGAATCAAACTCCGGATAAATAAGTGCATCGTATTGCGGCGGATTATCCCAATCGTATGACGGAGTGTTCCACTCATACGCTTCCCGCACATAGGTATTGACAAAGGAAGATACTTTATTTATATTGTTTTCAGCGTCTATGACCTCTTCGAATTCCAGTTCAGTCGAAGGCTCTTCTGCATAACGCATATTAATAGCGTAGGAAATATCACGATTTTCAAAACTCATTCTTATGGGAGAAGTAATGACTTTGATTGTATAAAATAAAAGCAAATCAATTTTATATTGTTGTTCTCGATATTTATTCAAACTTCACATAAGAATTACCATAAGAATCGGCGTTATATGTTATATAACTATTATTGTCATACGGTTTATATGAACTCAAAATTTTTAGAAAGTCATCACTTTTTAATTCAGAACCAATATTAAACGCCAACCACCTCATTACATAATGCAACATATAAACTTATACCAGTGAAGATTTCACTTCTGGGACGCCCCTTCGGGGCGTATTTCAAATCATTACTGGTATCTGACCCTTTAATGAATAGATACGAAGTGAAATATCCCATTCCACTTCGTATCTATTCTTCAAGGGTGTAAATCTAAATTTGCCAAATTCAATTTACTTTGCAATAATAATAAATATAGTTAAATATTCAAATAAAAGAGATACGAAGTCATATAAAAACATTTCTATATGACCCTCTATATGAGAATCAAGTTTTTTAGTAGTTTCTGCGATTCGGCACATTGTAAAGAAAAATTTGAAGCATTATGTGAAAGCCATTTAATAGATTATTATGGCAAAGATAAAAAAATATATTTTACTAGCAATGATGATTATACACATGTTATTATAATAAATACTGCAATGCCTAATTTGAATATACCGAAAGAAAATGTAATCGGTTTTGCATTCGAACCACCACATTTTCTAGGCATAACTACACAATTTATAGAATATGCGCAGCGTCATATAGGAAAATATTTTATAGGACAGACTATGGGGTTACCATCGCCTCCTTTTATAGAAGATTATTCGTATATGTGGCATATAATGCCTATGACAATATTTCCTCCGAAGAAAAAATTCATGTCCATCATGTGTAGTGAAAAGAACTTTGCACCTGGTCATAAATATCGTCATGAATTAGTATGGGCGATTTTGAACTCGAAATTTCCTATAGATATTTATGGCCGTGGTACTATTTATTATTCATCATCAGGGTCAATATATCAAAATGATAGTAGAATATGTGGTAAATTTATAGAAAAGGAGCCATTTGAAGATTATGAATATACAATTGCGATTGAGAATTATCAAACCACATCATATATTAGTGAAAAATTATTAACCCCACTATTATGTGGTACAAATACACTTTATTGGGGTGCAACAAATGTACATGAAAAATTCGGCGAAAATAAAGATGCGATAAAAATCCTAACCGGTGATTTAAATACAGATATGTTAATGATACAAAAAATGTGTGAAAATAGAGTACCTCCTGTAAAAATAAATATGATAAATGATAAAATAAATCTTATAAAAAATTTGGATACAATATTTATGCCAGCGAATGAAATTTAGTTAAACATGTAAATCATAAATACCATAATTTCTTGCGTTTTAATGCCGCGATTTTCGTATCAATGCCTACCATCCAATTCGCATGAACGAAATATGTCATTTTTTTAGATTGATTAAATCCTATTTGTAATTCTCTAAATCTAGGATTATCAGATAATTCGTTAAAATAAAGAAGTCCATTTGGAAAATGTTCGATGTCTAATAAATCCAAATTTATTTTACTACTATTAATTTGTAAAAATCGCAAAAAAATGATTTGGTCATTTTCTTTTGAAGTTTTTAAATTATAGATTATTTCTATTATTTGTTTCGTTTTCGGATTTGGAAATATTAACATACAACCTGTGCAAGGCATATTAATATCATTCTGCATAACAATAACTCTATGTAAATAATTTGATACTAATTTATTAATGTCATATAAAACAACTGTATCGACATCTAAATACCATACTATTTTCCCTTCATTTAATAATTCCCCTATAATTTTATATCGAAGATAAGATAGTTCATTAAACTGATTCGTTCCAAAATCAATTTTTTCAATAGATGTATCAATATGATAATATGTAACATTATACCCTTTTTCTGATAAAACATCATATGATTTGTTATCTGTCACATAAGCCATATAATTAGTTATACCACTATGCTTTAATGAAATAATATGGTTCTCGGCAATTTCAATGCAACCATAATTGAAAACGGATATAAAAATAATATTATCCATAAAGTCATATAAATATATACTTTATATGAATTTTATATGAAACTATCTGATTGGCAAAAAATGAGTAAACCAGTGGATGACCTAATTGTGCAAGCATCTAGAAAAGATGGTAGTGATGAATGGCAACCCTTTCCTATAGGAATGCAGTATTCATATATATAATTATAAACGTGGGGATGAAATTCAAATAGGTTCGCATAATAATACCGTTTTATGTTATATCAATAAAGATACAGATAAAAGGCGTCGTCCAATAGGATTAAATAGAGAATATATATTAAATGTTCTCAATAATAATGGTATAATGAACCAATCATTTAATCATACAGAATATTTTGGATTATTGCCCCAATATAAGTTTGTTATATCACCTGAAGGCAACGGCGTGGATTGTCATCGTCATTATGAGGCATTAATTGCAGGATGTATTCCTATAATGGAATATAATCCTTTTATAGAACGTAAATATAAAGGATGTCCTATTTTATTTACAAAAGATTTTTCGGAAATAACCGAAGAATATTTATTGGCAAAATACGAGGAAATGGTGAATCAAACATATGATTTTTCGTGTTTGTTTTTATCGAACTATCCTCCGGATATTCAATCTGAAATAAAAGATTGTGGAAATTATTGGACATATAAATTTACAAATGAATTATTTTATAAATAAAGGATTTAAATAATCGACCACTCTCATATATATCGGTAAATCGTAATAGTAAAATGAACGAAGCAAATAATGTTCTCACTATTAAAACAGTACAAATACAACCTATACGTAATATGATAACAGCAGTAAAAGATATATTGACAGATGCCACAATAACATTTACTAAAAATGGGCTAAAAATTATTAATTTCGATAAAACTCATACTATTTTGGTAAATGTAATATTAAATGCTTCGAGGTTTGAACAATATGTATGTAAGCCAGATAAAATCATTATTTGTGCGAATACCCTCCATTTATTTAAAGTGATTTCGACCATGTCGAATGATGATACTTTATCTATGTATATTGAGAACTCTGATTATCATGATGGCATTGTATCTCATTTGGGACTACAATATGATAATGGGACGATTAAACAATGTTATAGTCAAAAGCTCCGTTTAATAGAGCCAGATACCGAAGAACTCATTGTGCCAGATGTAGAATATTCGACAGTTATTAATTTACCTAGTTCGGATTTCCAAAAAATCATTCGTGATTTGAATGGTATATCAGATAGGATAGAAATCAAATCAGTAGGAAACGATTTGATATTCTCATGCGATGGCAATTTCGCAAATTCGCGTATTTACCGGTCTGAATCTGACGGGAATATGGAATTCCTACAGAAACCAAATGCATCTGTTATAATACAAGGGGAATTCTCATTGAAAAGTTTGAGTCATTTTATTAAATGCACGCCTCTATGTAGCGACTTGGAGATGTATTTGGGGAATGACCTACCGCTTATTGTCAAATATAATGTTGCATCACTAGGGGAAATCAAACTATGTTTGGCACCATTGCCACCGAGTTGAGTAATCTATCGCACCTACCCCCAAATTCACCGACTTACTTACGTCATTGTATTGTCATATAAAATTGATTCTTTTTTATGACAAATCTGAATAGTATATTTATCAGTAAAATGAACTTTCACGGATTTTTAGAACGCGTCTTCTGTTTTATGGGTCTCTTTGTAAGCCTCTACTATATAAAGGTTCACGCGAGGAATCTAAATGAACGAAAAAGGAATGAAACGGAGAATTCGCTAATGACACTCGAGGACTATCGTATTCCTCTTTTCGTGGAGGATAATGGCATAATCTTGGCATTAGGTGAGAACATAATGATTCCCCAAGAATACATTGGTCATATAGAAAATCATTATAATAATATGAAATGGGCATGGGTATGGATTTGCGCATCGGTTTTGGCATGGTTTCAATATATCGAATAAAAGAGTATAAAAATTATGTCATATAAAAAATATCATGGACGATTTATCGCGATTATTGGACGACCTTTCTATTGGAAAAATGAAAGAAAAAACGGAAAAAATAAACGAAACAGAATTATATCAAAAATATAAATCGACATATGAATCCGCGTGTATGGATTTTGGGAAACACGCCCTTTTTTTATGGGGGGCATTTTATGCAATGTATTTATTCAAAGATTCCTATATGACCATTATTACGATTCCATTGATGAGTTTTATGTTAATACGTACGTTCATTGTTTTTCATGATTGTCAACATGGGTCATATACGCCTAGTCCTATATTAAATTATATATTATCTCATATTACGGGATTTTTTGTTCTCACTAGTCCTGATTGGATAATCAACCATCATAAACATCATTTGACAAATGGAAATATTGATAATAAACATGATTATAGATTCAACGAATTAATATATTTTAATGTGAATCAATATAACAATTTTAATACAATAGAAAAATATTTGTTTGTCTTTATATACAATCCAATTGTTTTTTTTACGGTTTTCCCTTTTTTATTATTTTTTATATTACAAAGATTCGTTTATATTTTTAAAAAATGGTCATATAAAGATTCTATTTCTCAATCTATGTTCTCGATTATTATAAATCATATTGTTAATAACATAGGCATTTGCGGTATTTTATATATGACATATAAATACGAAATATTGAATTATTTTTTATTCTCTTTATTTACGGCAACGAGTATTGGATTTTTTCTATTTTTCAATCAACATACATATAATCCGGCATATGTTGTAAATAACGATATTTGGACACAAAAAAATAGCGGAATCCTAGGAAGTTCATTCATACAGATTCCCTATTGGTTGAAATATTTTACAATGGGCATCGAATATCATCATATACATCATATGAATCCAAAGATACCGGGTTATCATATAAATAAATATCACGATGAAGTGATTCGAACAAGTACTTTATTTGACCCAATTGTAAAACTTTCTCTATGGGATTGTTATCATAACCTATGGTTAGTCTTATATGACGAGGATAATAATAAATATGTTCGTTTAGATGATTTGGAAGAATATGTAGTCATAAAAAAATGGTTTTGTTTTTTCATGAGTGAATGTTTTTTACTTTTTTATTTGAATGTTATTGTATATTTTTTTTATATTATTCAATATAACGTATTTTATTTTTGTGACCAAACGAAGCAACTAATATCGTCAAATATCGGGAATTTGGTTATTTCGTATTCGTAATATTCTTCGCCATTTGGCGTCTGCCAGTTTTTCAGGTCCGCCATTGTTTTCTGGAAATCCTTATATTTCATATATTTTTTCCACTCTTCGGCAGTAATACAAAGCGTCCAATCTTGTCTCCAGCGATTTTCAGCAAAGGTGGCGAGTTCCTCTGCGGATTCTACCGATGAAAGGAATTCGTTATCTGTTTCTTGACAAACCATATCAAATATTCCGTCAGAACCCAATATAATTTGTATTTCGTCCTCGTCTTCAAATTCGACTGTTTTCAATTCGGGGTCAAAACCCGTTTTTCCGTGATGTCCTATAGATTGTGTTAGCGAAAGACTATAATCATCTTCTATAAAATAAACCACTTTTGAATCTTCCATGATCAAACGTGTTTCATTGATAATTCGGGGACATTTGCCATCCTCTACGATATGTCGGATTTTTTGTTCGCGTATACGATTGCGTTCTTTTTCTGAACTGATTTTATGTAGTTCGTTTTTATAGACGAGTGTTTTATTTTTATAAACGCGTATACCAGAGTCACCGACGCTTACAAACTCGGCGCGGTTTGCGTATATTTTCGACATTAAAAACGTAGCCCCTATATTGACGTTGTATGTATCATCGGGGATTTTCTCGTGGATATATTTTATAGGATCTGCAGACATAACCAATTCTTGATGGTCGAGTGAATCGAACGCCAGTTTGAACATCATACATGGCTCACGCTGTTTAGTAGGGGTTTTATCGCGCATACTTGTGAGATTCGGATAATATGATTTTCCGTGACCATCTGTAATAATACACCAATCAAACGATTCATCAGTTTCATTCGTGGCTTCATATCTACCTGTGAATACAGAATCTTGGGCCGAATCGAGTTGTCGGATATCACTTGTCATCTTACGCACGCGGAGTTTTATATGTTCCGCAATATTAGGTAAATCATTCGTCATAGGAGAAAGGGCGAATACGGTCGATTCTTCAATAGTTGTCATACTTTCTGGGAATATTGCGATTGTGTTTATTTCTAAAAATAGAATCAATTTTATTGTCATATAGAAAATATTTCTATATGACCTTTGCTGTTTATTTACATTCCACTATGTGGTAAAATCAGGGTGTATATAAATAAATATAAAGTTTTTGTTGCATTATGTATATATGAAAATTTTTTATACTGGAATCGGTTCCAATGAAACAGGTCAACATACAGAAAAAGAATTTTTGAAAATTATGAGCAAAGTATTCACTCATAAAATTTGGAGATTCGAATTATTAGAAACACCAAGAGAATATCATTATCAACTTCAATACAAAAACTGGATTTTACCAGACGATTTTTTACTTTATCGGATTGGATAGAATATTCAGGAGCTCTACTGAGTCTGACCTAGTAGCAAATATGAAAAGGCGTAAGTTATACCCTGTTTCACTACGCAAAATCTTTATTGACATGGTCTTCTAATACACATACATGCTCACGCATAATTTTCAAATCTTCTTTTCTATCATAGTCATGTGTATGATGTTTTAGTTTATGTTCTATCGCATCTTTCAACCGTCTTATAGAATTACGATATGTCTGTATTTTATCCGCATAGCCCATTTCTTTCGCCAAAATCATCCACCCTAGCTTTTCAAACATGGCCTTATGCCATTGTTGTAGTCCACAAAAAGTATGTTCACAACAACATCCCTCTTTTTTTTCTTTTTGAGAACGAATCGTTTTTCTGCGATTCGACCGACGGCGATTCGTGGACTTTGTCATATAGAATATCTATCTAAATTATTCTTATGTGACCTATTAGAAAATTCACAGTTCTATAATAATAGTATTTTACGTAAACATTCATCTGCCGTTTTCGACGAATCGCATATTTGTGATATATCCGCATAGGCGAATTTATATTCCGGAATTTTATTAATGAGTTTCATATTCAGACACTTTATAGGAACGGAGAACCGATACGCAATCATTTCCTTTATCATTGGTCTAGTCGCCCGTTCTAATTTCAAAATCCTATCAATACGACCAGCACGTTTTAGAGCGGGGTCGATAATATCAATATCATTCGTCGTGAAAAATACGATGGTATTATATAATTCTACAATTCCGTCCAATACATTTAATATATATTCCAATGTTAATTCATCATCTAATTTACATGACGTGCTTATAAATGCATTTACCTTTTCTTTCCATGGGTCATCTTCTGATTTTTTTTGGCTCGATTTTTTAGTTTTCAATCCATCGCGTATTTTTATCACATCATTTTTATTTGCATCGAAATCTTCAAATACGATAATTAATTCATTTTGATTATATGTTTTATTATTTGCTTTTATAGGACGGAATAGAGAGACTAAATCATTACATGTATTTATTTTCGACCATGGAACTAAAACACAATGGCGGCCAGTATATTTAATAGTGGCTTTAATAAGCGACGATTTACCGCATCCTGGGTCGCCATATAATAAAATGGCTGCTTTGAATGGATTGCCTAGTTTTCTATATTTTTTTTCTGTTTCGCTTTCGCTCTTGCCTTGTACGAAGGGTCCTATAAAATCAATGAAGTTCTGTTTTTCTTCAAAGAAAATATTTTCAAAGGATTTATTCGTATTAAACGGCGTTTCATTGAAAATATAGATTTGTTTATCATTATCGTCTTTTTGCGATTTTTTATATTCAAATACCATTTGTGTTTTCTTGTTCAATATTTCTTTTTGATATTCTTCTTCTATTTGTTTCAAAAAAAGATTCAAGACTTCAATGGATTTTTTACCTTTTTTCGTCAATTTATAAATATATTTATTTGTTTGATTTGTTTTAACTTTCGATTTATCGGAATCCGAATTATCTTCTATATTTTTTTCAAGGACGATTTCGAAGAAAATGTTTTCCTTTTCGCAGATTTTGATTTTTTGTCTATCTTTTGGCAATAAGATAAATTCGGATTCGCCTTCTAAAAATCGGCTATTTTCGAAATTGAGAATCTCTGTTAATGAAAAGAGTTTATTCATATGGTGTTTTTTTATATAGTAATTGATAGCATGGAAACGGTTACTATATAATACTTTATTAATAGACGTTTGAGAACCAAATGAAGTATAGGATTTCGTATGATATGGAATCATAATAATAGATATATCTTCATTCAAAATAAAATCTGTGATACTATTCACAATATGGTCATGTATAGCATATGGTAGCATTTTATAGCATAAGTATATGAATATACATATTACAATATATGGGTTTGTTAATAATTGGTTTGATTCATTAAAAAATTTAGATAATAATGATACTTGTATTATATTTATAGGATCCATATAAATGATATGAAATTAATTTTATATCATTTTCCTATTGGTGTATATTATGCGATGAAAATTTTGGTGTAATATGCCCATAACCCGAGTCCTATAAAGCATTTGGCGATAAAATCTAGAATATTCATTGCGATATTTTTCCATTCTTCTCCTAGTAAATAAACGATTCCATAGATAGACCAAACAAATAAATACATGAAATAGAGAACATAATTTGCATATATGAATTTGGGTTTTACAAATATATGAAAAATAATGAGGAACATAACGAAAAATGCGATAAATCCGGTGAAACATGCGACTGACCGGTCAATCCATTCGATTTCACCCAAATATCCCAAATAGAGCATGGAGTAATTGAAGAAAAGAATAAGTAGGAAAATGCCTATATGAATAGGGACGCGAGTATTCATTCCTAGCACCAAGCATAAAGTAAGCAACATCATAGGGGTAGTAATAGACCAATCGATGTATCTGGTTTTTGTGATTTCTTTCCAGATACCCTCTTCGCGGGTATTGATTTCTTTCCAGATACCCTCTTCGCGGGTATTGATTTCTTTCCAGATACCCTCTTCGCGGGTATTGATTTCTTTACAGATGCCTTTTAATTTATTTTCATCTACATCATCTATTTGATTTATAAAAATAGAATAAAAATAACCGGCCACAATGGAAATACATGTTTCTAAATTGAGTATATGACGCACGGAAGGAATATTTGTACGCATGGCTTCGATAAATGTAATTGTCGCAGTTGTAAGCAGTAAAATATAAGTTACCATAAAAGATGCTTTTGTTATATAGGAAATTTCATTCTTTTCTTTTTTATCTATTAGAATATTCATTATAATATATATGTTATAATAAAAGTAAAACGAATAAAATATATATGCCATGACTATTTGATATGACTATTTCTCGATTGTATTTGATATGACTATTTCTCGATTGTATTTGAAAATAAAGGGATGGGATAAGGTACGATTGAAGGGGAAACCTATGTCGTGTGCCCCACAAGGGGGCACACTGACACTACCGACGGGAGGTTTCCCTTCAAAATGGAACCTCGTCAATTAAAACTCGGGTCCAACATGGAACCTCGTCAATTAAAACTCGGGTCCAACATGGAACCTCGTCAATTAAAACTCGGGTCCAATATGGAACCTCGTCAATTAAAACTCGGGTCCAATATGGAACCTCGTCAATTAAAACTCGGGTCCAACATGGAACCTCGTCAATTAAAACTCGGGTTCATGTTTTTTAAACAAACACCCCTGTTTTTCCAAATTAGGGATATGTGTTATCATCGACGGGTCTTTTAAATCCGTGGTATCCAGCCATATTTTTATAATACAAAAATTCTTCTTCGGTGAAATCGTAATACCATTTATATGACAATTATCCACCACTTTTTGCGCCAATGTCTCCCCACATAAATGGTAAAATAAGTGTTTCCATACGTCTCCCACCTGTTTATTCGATACTTTATATGAAAAGCATCCCCCTCTCCTATTCTTGGGGTCTTCCCACATAGGTGTAATGCCATCGCGCATTACAAAAAGCATACAATTTTTCACGATATTTTCAGACATACCATCACTAACAGAAACCACTTTTTCGGCACAATCGATATCTCCCAAAATAAGAGTATAACTAGATACATCCCAATTATTATTCTGTGGTAAATGGTAATATAAATTCCATTTATCAAGCAGTGGATATTTTGGGAGGAAAATACTCATTGTATTTTATCGGCCTATAATTATCATATAGAATAATCTTTATATTATTTCTGAATTATCTTCTTCCGACTCATTATAATCACTCTCAATAGAAATCACTTTATAATTTTCATTTTCCAATAAAATATATTGGTCGGGGTGAATTGTAAATATTACGAGATTATGGTCCATGATTTCTACCGTATAATCTTTCGACCAATCATTCGAACGATTCCTATAGGATAATTCTCTACGAATAAATGTCGGTGTCAATATAATATTTTTATTAATATAATATCCGCGGTCTAAATCAATCTGAATTCCGATTTCGTCGTTTTCTTTCTTATAGGTGATTGAAAGAAAAGAGTATGTACATTTTATATTTTCTTCTATGGCATTTTCGTCCATTTTTTTTATAAGTCCTGTAAAAAAAACTGTATAGAAAGTATTATGAATATTGACGAAATATTCGTCTTTAAATTTCAATATAGAAAAGGTGGATTTATTATCTTTTTTAGAAAACATCATTATTTGTGCCATGGAAATAATATCAAATGATAATTCGTCTACTTCGATATATTTCTCTTTTAGGTCATCATCTTCATCTATCCATATAATGGATAGCCAGTTCTCAAATTCGGGTTCCATAAAATAACATTGCGAAAAAATAGAATGCCGGATAGATGCGACCCCATTTACACATTGTCTTATAGGAGTATTTGTATTATATAAATCAAGACAACATTCTGTTACTTGTGTTTGACAATAACTATAATCCATGATGCATTTTACGATATAGGGTTCGCAACAGTTTTCTTCTTCGTCGTATTTGAATATGTTTTCTTCTTCTTCTTGTTCGTTTTCTTGTTGCATTGTGTAAAATTATTAGAATGTTTTTATATGACTTTTTACATATTAGTATTAACGATATTTTTATATGACTTACCATAGAACTCGTCTTGCTAGATTATTGGCTGAATATTTATTTGTTTTCCAATCGCCCTTGATTTTACCGCTTCTCGTTAGATAGTTCTTGCGTCTTTTTTTATTTTTATGTTTTGTATAATCTTCGTAGCCCATTTGACCGAAATGTACCCAGTGATTATTTTTAGGGTCATATATATCGTATTTCTTTTGTTTATTGGTCGATGGGTATAATTTCGCAGTGCGACCTAGGTATCGATATGCCATGCGTTGTGCTTGTATAGGATTCGAATATTTATATATCGACTTAGGCCATGACATATTACGTTTTGTTTTATTCATGGATGTCATATAGATTATATGTACATAAAATTAGTTGCCTTTTCAAATCAAATCAGTACTGATTTATTCAAGGGTGTAAACGACGATTTTATCTAAAATGTAATTTTATAATTATGTAATAACTATATTTGAGTATTTTGGGCTATAATAATCTATTATTGGAAAATTGATTTGAAAATATTATATTTAATTATTTAAATAACTAAATATGGGTAAGTATAAATGTGAAAAATGTGGAAAAGAATTTAACCAAAAATCTCATTATACAACACATATTAATAAAAATCTGTGTGTAGATGAAAGCAAAATCATAGATAATGCAGTTAAAGAAAAAAATTCAGCAAGCAATATAATTAACAATATTGAAATTGTTTATGATAATAGACACGTTAAAGATGTACCTGCTAAAAAAATACATATTCCAAAACCAATTTTAAAGTGGGTTGGTGGAAAAACCCAAATAATAGATAAGCTTATTGCAGATTTTCCAGTTGAAATAAATAATTATCGCGAAGTATTTTTAGGAGGGGGTAGTGTTTTATTAACTTTATTATCTTATGTAAAAAGCGGGATTATAAAGATACATGGCAATATATATGCGTATGATTTGAACGAACCGTTAATTAATATTTATAAAAATATTCAAACACGCCATAACGAATTATATGATGCACTGCAAAGTATTATTACGGATTTTAATAAATGTGGAAACGGAGAGATAAATAGAATGCCTGTAAATATAGATGAAGCAAGAATAGCAAAAGAAAATTACTATTATTGGATAAGAAGTGAATATAATAAATTATG
>Ga0114967_10001858_pt1 | contig 17709 bp, 18 predicted proteins | sample M_130628_MF_Meta_FD_92639 | JGI IMG/M metagenome (GOLD analysis project Ga0114967, IMG submission 92639) | Freshwater microbial communities from Lake Montjoie, Canada to study carbon cycling - M_130628_MF_MetaG | ecosystem: Environmental > Aquatic > Freshwater > Lake | place: Lake Montjoie... | reverse complement strand
TTGTTGGGCTTGTGCATCTTGTGCAGCCTCAAAAGTCCAACGAGCGCTTAGTTTACGAGACTTAGCTTCGACTGGTGCTTTCAAGATTTGAATGCTCATGCGTTTGCCTGGTTGACCTTCTAACTGTGCAGTTGAATCAGCCTTTGGAGTTGCATCAGCGCCATTGCCAGAATAGGCAGAGGCAATCTTGAATGGACTCAATGCTTCTTCACCAGCTACAATACCATCACCAGAACTTGTGTCAGCATAGCGAACACGAAGTGTATGGATTTGGCCAACTGGACCTGTCATTGGTTGTACACCAATGATTTCGTTAGCGATAACTGTCGGCATAACACGACGGATTACTGGAAGAATAACACGGTTAAGTGTTGCAACGTTACCAGAACTAGTTGCACCTGCTGTTGCGGCTTCTGCCAAGTAACGCTTAGTGTTCTCTAAACATACGTTCATTGACGCTTTGCGGTTACCTTGTAGGCCTTCAAGCAGAGCTTCTTTGGTCTCGGACCATCTTTCATTTAATAATTGTGACATTTATGTCTCCTTGAATTATTTTAGACCCGCTAACTTGCGGATATCTAATATATTGTCTAAGCCTACCTCGGGATTAGTATCTCTACGATCCCCTGTTACAGCGGTACTTTCAGTTAGCGTAGTCTTTTGAGGGGCTACACGTTTCTTCTCGCCTTCCATTACTGCTGGTAGGTATTTCTCGAATGATTCATTAAGTTTTGTGGTCTTTACAGACTCTAACAAATCTTTCATGATTCCTCTTTGTTCAGCACTTAAAGGTGCTAACAACTCGCTCATTACAGCCTTACGCTCAGCTAGATCTTTTGCAACACGAATTTCGCGTTCCTTAGATTCAACTAAAGTGTTTTTCTGTGATAAAGCCTCTCTTGCTTCAGCTAACTCTATATCTTTCTTAGTAATAACCTTTAACAATTTACTTGTTTCAGATTTATCATTTAGATAGCTACCTGAGTACTCTTGAGCAAACGCTTCAAACAGTTTACGACCAAAATTGTTGCTACGGGCACCGTCAATATCTTCTTTCAATTGCTTGATTTCAGATTTTAATTTAGTGCTAATAGTGTGTTCTACAATTTTAGCTGAACGCTGTATGAATAATTTCTTAATATCATTAAATTTACTATTTGCTTCGCGGACTAGTTTAACTTTCGTTTCTGCTAGATCACGCTTGTCAATTGCAAATTCTTTGATTTCTTTAGCTAGTGCATGTACCATGAACTGCTCTAACTTAGCAAAATTCTCAGCGACTGTTTTACGATCACTTTGGAATTCACCTAGTTCTTTACCTAGCTGACTAATGACAAATGATTCTAAAACTTTAGCATCACTTTTCATCTTGTGTTGATAAGCAACCTTAGCTTCCGCTAGGGCATTTTTATCTTCAGCAAGTTCAGCCATTTCTGCGGCCAATCTTTCGCTTAACATCTTGTCAATTGCTTCAACCATGACACCTTTATCGTGTTCATACTTGTGTGCAAATTCTTCACGAAGTTCTGCGGTAACTTGGTCGCGATTCTCTTGAATTTTTTGAGTAAATGCAGATTCTAAGGCAGTGGTATGTTCCTCTGACAAAGTTCCTGATTCTACTAATTGTTTGAATGCGTCCAACATCTATTTTCTCCTCGGGCTTATTTTAGACCTTTAATAATTTGCAAGAGACTTTCCTGCAAATATTTCTGGGCCTTTGGATCTTCTTTTACTTCATTAGCAACACCTAATGCTCTATTACCACCGCGCATGTTCATTAAATGTTCATACACAGGAGTAGGATAAGCACCTGGGGCGCTAGGTTGTGCAACTACATCCACTGTAATAATCTCAAATTCTGCTACTTCGCCTGTTCTATCATCAACGTTGCCGCTGCCTCTAGAACTTACGCCAAGTTTTACACCGCTTTCGAGCATAGTACGGATTAAGTTACCCATTGGTGTAGGTAAAATTTTCATCTTACTGTAACCGTTTGGACCGTCCATCCACATATCTGTAATCATGTGTGATACACGGTCTAAATTTACTTTTAAATCATCTGGATGATCCACTTCTCCTAATACAGAGTAACCATTAGCTACCTGATCATTTAAAGTCTTAACGGCTTTGGTAATCTCGCTAACAGGGTAAACTCTCCCGTTAGCGTTCTTTATACCGCCTTGAATCGCAATGCCTTTTAGGAAAAGATTCTTACCTTCTTTATCGTCAGACTCTAAAACTACACGAGCTTGATCGAAGCTAAGATGTTCTCTTAAGTAGGATATTTGTTTCATCCAGTTTCTCTAATTATGCGTTTCTGTTTGGAGCGCCATTGATTGGGCTCTTAACTTGACCAACGCTAGTTTGTCCGGCTTTGTCACCTGTTCCTGAACCAACTGGACCTGCGGTCTTATTGTTTCCTGGGTAACCTGAACCTTGTTTGCTAGTGTCAGAACCGCTCTTCATGTTGGTCTTAGATGAACTAGAGATGTTCTTTTCAACACCTTTAGTGAATTCACCTTTAGTTGCACCAGCTAAACCACGGCTACCTTTGTCAGCATTTGTACTTGTTCCGCTCATTTCGCCTACGCCTTTACCAGCTTGGGCAATATTTTTAGCGTTAGCACCTGTTGTTGGCTTACCTTTTCCAGAACTAACTGTACTTTTACCTTCAACTGGAGCAGATTGTCTCTCACCTGTACCAGCACCGGCTAGTTGACCTTGGGTCTTCATACTGTTTTTGTTCCAGTCGTTACCAACTGTCTCGCGATATTCACGAACAAACCCCATGCTTTCATCGGCTTCTTCGTCATCATCTGTTTCGTCGTCTTCTGAATCGTCAGCTTCGCCACCTTCTTCGTCGCCGAATGGGTTTTCTTCACTGCCTTCTTCATCACCGCCAAATTCATCACCTTCTTCATCACCAGTAGCACTGCCACCTGTTAAGGCTGCAAATTCTGCTTTTAGTTCAGCAAGGGCGTCTTCTAAATCTTGTACATCATCTTTTGTAGCTGGAGCTGATCCGTCACCACCCATCTCGTCATCACCGCCCATGGCATCGTGATCTGCTGTAGCATCAACAAAATCGTCAGTTTCATCACCGCCAGGTAGTTCCATGGAAGTTTCATCGTCAGCTTCCATACCAAAACCTTCGTCTACAGATTCATCTTCTTCATCATCTTCTACAGATTCATCTGTTTCTTCTTCGTCTTCTTCCGCTTCTTCAGCGATCATGTTTTCATAAATTTCTCTTGATTTTTCGACAACGATTTCATGGAATAATTCATTTGCCTTATCCATTTCCTCGTTGACAATTAGATCTAAGAGCTGTTGCATCTTTTGTGACATTGCGTTTATCTCCTATATTAGATTGGCAAGGCTATCAGGTATATTTACAGTAGGATGTAATAAGATGCTTGAAATAGGCCAAAAAGAGTCGTTTTGGCCTAAAGTTGACAGAGTTTAAACTCTTTTTTGACAGAAATATTTAGTTTTTGATTCTAAATATTAAATTACACTATTATGCTGCCGCTTGCTCTTCGGCAGGAGTAGCATACATAACACGAACTAGATCAAGATCTTCTTTTTGTTCTTTCTCTCTAGCTTCTCCTGCTTTGCGCAGATCACTCAACATACGCAAGGTTAAACGACTCTTACGATCTTTGATCCGTTGAACTGATTTGTCGTTATCAATGTTATAACGATCATTTTCCGTAGGTTCAAGGTTTTCATTATTAAAATATAAGAATTCGTTTAATAGCATAGTAATATTTATGCTGGTGTACCTGGTTGAGCACCGCCTGGAGCTCCTCCTGGTTGTGGAGCCGCTGCCATATCCATGTTGCCCTCCATACCTTCTGGAGGTTCGCCTGCGGATCCTAATGAATCCATATCATCCGATAATCCACCTGCTGTAACACCTGCAGAGCGTAATTCAGCTTGGGCACTTAGGTTTGTACCTTTATCTACATTTTCTTCACGCCATTGCTTTTCGTTTTCTGCAATTTCTTCTGCTGTTAAACCTAAGAATCGCTTCATAGCAAAGCGTTTGCTCATGAACGGTACTCCTACCATAGTTCCAAATGTGTTTACACGGGCTGTATCCATTTCTGCTTGACGATAACTTGCAAAATTCTGTGGTGGATTGAACTGAACATCGAACAAATTAGGGTCAATATTCATACCTTTGTTATGTAAGTACAGTTTAAACTCAGTATCAAACTGTTCATTCATTAAACTTTGAAGTCTTTCACAGTATTTGTTGAATCGTAACTCTTGTATGTAGGCTGTTCCTACTCTTCCATCATTGAAAGAGCTGCCTCCGTCATCCGCACCAGTAGGAAGATAACTGCTAGGTATGCGAAGAGCTCTAAACAGTTTATTAGTAAAGTATCTAAGGTCATCAATTTCTCCTAAGTTAGTTCCACCGGGTAGTGTTTCTACTTTACTACCACGACCTTCTGCTGTCTGTGGGAAATAATAATCTTCGTTTATACTCAATGGATTATAACTTGAGTCAACAACAGAATTACTACCACCACTAACTGAGGGTAATCTGCGTTGGTTTACTTCATTTTTAACACGCTCAACAAAACTCATAGCTAAGTGGCTTGGCATATTGCCTACATCAATATAGAATACTCTGCGTTCTGGTGCTCTTTGTACACGGTATATGATAATAGCATCTTCTAGTAGTTCTTTTTGCTTGTAGACTTTGAATATACTTTCTAATAAACTATTTCCAAACGGAAAATTGTTATCTAAACCTTCACTTAAACTAATATGAATTACATGTTTAGCATCAATAGCCCATTGGTTTTGATTTGATCCAAATCGACTTTGACTACCTTGAGGAGCAGAACCAACCATACCTCGTTGTTGTGATCCACCTGTAACGTAAGTAGTTCCTCCAGGCGTTGAATTTTGATTAGTAGGATTAATCTGTGTTGTGGTTAGATTTTCAAAGTTCACATTAATATCACGGACCACATACTGTTCAGGTTTCTTTCCTTCACTTTCGTTAACAATAATCTTATCTACTTTAGCAGGATCTACATAGAACCATGAATCGTTTTCAGGATCTCTAATAAAGAAACTATCACCATACTTAAAGGCATTGCGTACAATCTTAAAAATACGAGTTTGAAACTTGTTTAACTTAGTCCACTGCTGTAGGTATTTCTTAATAACTTTAATTTCTGTACTAGTAGCTTGTTCTTTAAAAAATATTTGAAACGGAGTACCGTTTTCGTCGTTAATTTGACTACAAAATTCAGCAAGAATATCTAGTGCGGCATTAACTTCACTATCGTTATCCATGGTATCATATTGACCATAGCGTTCTAATCTATTTGGATGTCCTGTATATACATCTGGTAGATAGCTACTGTAATTGGTTCTACCTACTGTAGCACCAAAATTTGATCCACTAATTGGACTTAGTTGACCTGTGTTCTTAACGGGAGTAAAATACTTTTTCCATGCCATAATATTATGCGAATAAATCGTTACCTAGTGCTACAGTAGCTCTAACCTGTTTATCTGTCATGTTGTTATTAAGATGCATGGCTGCTAGTAATTGTAGTTGTGTGTTATTTAACCGTTCTAATGCGGCTACTACATTATTATTGTTACTGTTTTTCAGCATAGCTGTTAAATTATCGTTAGAAATAACATCTCCAGACATGCCAGTATTAACTATTTCAGGTCCTTGCTCTCCAACTAGGTATGAACCTGGACTAACTAGTCCGCCTGATGCTCGACGGTCGTTAGGACTTACTTCTACATTTCCTGGTTTCCACGAACCGTTCCTTACTTGTTCTTGGTATGTTTCATATGCTTGTTTAGGATCTTCATTTACTGCTTTTCGAACAAAATAGCCAAACTGTCCAACAATATCAGTACTTTTCTTTGCGGCTTCTGTCCATTCTTTGTAACTCTTACTATCTATTACAGATTCTCTTTCTTTTCGATCCTTTGAAGATTCGCCAAACCAAGTATTGTCACCAATCCAATCTTTTATTCTAATAGTAATGTCGTTCATCAGTTTATCCCATAACGGTTTTAAATAATCACCGAGATCCTTGAACGCCTGTTCTAATTTTGGTTTTACAACTGGCCATACTTTATTCCACATGTCATTTAATGCTGTTGTAGAGTCGTTCCATATTTTTGTAAATACCGCCTTCCATCCACCTGAATTGTTATATACGCCAACTAGATCGTTAAAATATCCTTCTGCCCAAGCAAAAAACTTTACTATTTTTCCAGCGGCCCATTCAGCAACTTCAGCTAGTTTAGGCATATACTTTTCAGCTAGGCCAAGAAAGACGGTTGCCAGTTTCATCACAGTGGGCATAAGGAGTTCGCTTATTCTAGAAAACATGAGAGTTAGTTGTTGACCAAATTCTTTTACTTTTTGTTCAGCGACCGCTAACTCTTTTGCATTACCTGATTCTTGTTTCATTCTATCTGCAACTGCTTTATCAAATGCTTTATCTCCTTCTTTTAGATTTCTAGCCGTAACAACAAACTGTGAAGTTGCAGTTACTTGAGCGTTACCTGTGGCCTGTAAAAACCCTGTCATTCCAGCGCCCATTTGCTTTTGATTTGCCGATATTTGATTGCCCATATCTACAGCATTTTTTGTAACTTGACGAATAACCTGTTCTTGAGTCATACCTGCTTTAACTCCTGCAACAATTTGTTCGTTGCTACGACTCATCATACCATTAGACTGCACTTCGAGGGCCTTTTGTGCGTCAGTTAATGGAACATTAATTCCTTGAAAGGCAAGTTTTAGACTATTACCTGCTTCTTTGCCACCCAATGCTGTCTGCTGTGCAACCGCGGCGCTGAGTTTTTGAGCTTCTTTTGGATCCATTCCTGCTAAAAATGATTTCCATGTTTCTTCCATCTGTACTTCATCTATTTCCTGCTGAAGTTTTTCTCTGCTTTTACCAGTTAACTTGCTTAGTCCGTCAAGTTGCTGAGCATATTCCATTACGCCTTGTGATACCAAGTTAGCATCTTCAAGCCCTTTCTTGTTCATAGTGCCTTGATTAGCCATGTATTTTGCTGTTAGATTTGCTGCCTCTTCTGCTGTATAACCTAATGCTAATAATTTTCTAGCAAATGGACCATTAGTATCCATTAGCTTATTCATACTGTTAGAAAATCTATCAATTCCCGCCTGCACATTACCGCCCATTGAGGCAAAAACTCCACTGTTATGTGATACCACTTTGGCAAAATCACCTAGTGCTAGATGTGCATTAGCCGCTGAACGCATCATTTCAAATAGATTTCCGCTAAATGAAGCTCCTACCTTTGTTAGGTCTCTATAAAAGTCAAGCAGTCTTTCATTAACCGTAGTCAATGCCGAAGCCAGTGAAAACAGTGTACCAATACCAAAAGGTAAAGTGCTAAAAGCCGCTAGGAAATCGCTAAGTCTAGCAGTACCTTCCATAGCCTTTTTACTAAATTCAAAAAGTGATTTTCCTAAATCAACAAATGTACCAATTGTACTTGATATTATGCTGCCTAATGCTCCAAATATCCCTGCTACTAGGCTCACTGCACCACCAAGGACTTTACCTATTAGTCCTCCAACTGAACCAACAGTTTCACCTAATGAAGAAAGTGCGGAGCCAGCCATTGATGCAGGGTTACTTGATCCTGAACTACTACTGCTACTACCCCCGCCACCAGAAGTGTTCATTTTACCAACAAGACCATTTAATTTGACCAAGTTAACATTCATAGCCTGAGCTGTGGCTAATAGTTCTGCTAGGGTTTGTTCGGTTGCACCGTTCATAGTTTAAAAATCGCTATAATATATGTATATAAATAGATTAGAATTAATCCCATATTATTTATTCGGAGAAAAATATGCAATCGACAACCCAACAGCCAAGACATAACCCGTTAGCTGGCTATATGCGCCAACCAAAAATTTATATAAGACTACCCAGTAATGGAGAATTTTGGCCAGATAAAAGTATTAATATTCCAGAAAATAATGAATTCCCTATATATTCAATGACCGCTCGAGATGAACTAATATTTAAAACTCCGGATGCATTAATGAATGGCCAAAGCATAGTTGATGTAATACACAGTTGTATACCTAATATTAAAAATGCTTGGGATTGTCCTACTATTGATTTAGATACAATTCTTATTGCTATTAGATTAGCAACCTATGGTGAAAAAATGGGTATCACTCATAAAATTCCAGTAATTGATGAAGAAGTTGATTATGATGTCGATTTAAGAATGTTATTAGATCAACAGCAAAATAACATATGGGTAGAGCAAGTACCTATTACTGAAGATTTTATAATTTATGTTAGACCGTTAACATACAAACATCTAACACAAACTAGTATTAAGAGTTTTGAAACTGCAAGAATTATGAATCTAGTTAATGATGAATCTATGCCAGATGAAAAAAAGATAGAATTGTTTAACACTAGTTTTTCTAGCCTAACTAAGGCCACTATTGACTTAATGACTGAAAGTATCTATAAAATTGTAACACCAGAAGGAGATGTTACTGATCGTAAATTTATCACAGAATATGTAGCTAATGCTGATAAAGATATATTTGAGCGTGTGCAAAAACATCTAACTGAACTTAAAAAGAATAACGATTTAAAACCTTTAGAATTTTTCACTAGTGAAGAACATCAAGCGCAAGGTGCTCCTGCTAGCTATACCATACCAGTTAACTTTAATAATTCCGATTTTTTCGCATGAGGCTTTTGACCTTAACTATGGAAGAAATTAATAACATAGTTGAAGAATTAGATGGAGAGTCAAAAGCCTTAAAAAAAGAACTTTTTAAAATGGCTTGGTTTATGAGAGGATCGTTAAGTATTGATGAAGCGTTTATGCTTGACTATCAAGATAGAACTATCATAGGTGAAGTTATAAAAGATAATTTAGAAACAACCAAAGAATCAAAAATGCCGTTCTTTTAATTATTCGGCACCAACTCTGCGTAATCTTTGATCCATTTGTTGGATAGTACTCTTTAGGTTAGCAATTTCATCATCATAATTACCACCAGCGCCGCCTCCAGCACCTCCGCCTGCAGATCCACTACTGCCACTAGCGCTCGCACCACCAGCACCAGATTGTGCATATCCAGGCCCGCCAACAGCATTTGCCCCAGCATTATAACCTTTCTTAATTGCACGACCAATACCTGCAACACCACCTGCAACTGCACCTACACCTTTAGCCAGTCCACCTACTTTTTGTGCAAAAGATGTCTTAGGAGGTTCTTGTCCCGGTAAATTTTGTGCTAGAGTTGGGTCCATTGGAGCATTTTGTTGTTGTGCTGTTGCCGGCGTAGTAGATTGTGTAGCAGGAGTAGTTGAACTTGCTCCAGTAGCTTGAGGAGTAGCTGTTAAATTTACCGGAGCCGTTTGTGTTACAGCAGATGTAGACTGTGTTGCTGGAGGAGTTTGAGATCTTCCAGGAGGGGCAGCATTACGAGCTTGCTGATTAGCAGCCAATTGAGCTATTTTTTGTTGTCTTTGAGTAGCACTATCTACAGCACCATTACCTTGCTGAATATTACTTGCCTGCTGACTCATTTGTCTAAAGTCTTCTTTTTGAAACTCTAATAACTGCGCTATTCTCATGATACTATTCCTTAAAAGGTTTTATGATTTATTTATTACTTAGGAGTGAACGTAGTTCACTCGTTCATCACTTTCAGTGATTCACTAGTTGTTAATTATGATTTTAAGCGAAGCTTTAAGATATTATCCAGATCGTTCAGTCACACTTCGCCCAGAACCGGGCGAAAAAATGACATTATCCGAGTCGAACATGTGTCACTTAGCGTTACTGCATTACAGTGGCGGTTGGCCTGTACCACGAGCAGAGTCTTCATCCAGCGGCGGTCTACAAATCAACGCTAACTGACTTGTAAACGTAGGGTTTTTCTCCCTTCATTTTGCCTATGTTATTCCTATTCAAACAACCAAACAGCAGGTCTTATTAGCTGTCCTCATCCTTGCGGGTAGTGGTTGAGTACTCTTAACGGCGAGAGATTTCCATCCCTGTGATCCGAGATCCAGGTCTAGGGCACCAGAAATTAGCAGGTGCGAGCTTTAACCGTATTGTTGAGCCTTAAGGTTTTTTAATTATATGGGAGCCATGTACACGGACAGAGATTTGTCCGTTATAATATTCGTTTGATTCTAATACTTTGCGGTCGAATTGTTCACGGGCCTCAATGTACGATGTTTCTGCTTTGCTTTTACAGTAATGTAATATTTCTCTTGTGAAGTTTTCTTTGCCATATAACTCAACATCTTTGTTGAGTTCTATGTTTGAGCCATAATAATCTTGCCAGTCGCTGTCTATTTTGCTACGAATTTTCTTTTTCTTCTTTGTGCCGTTCTTTAACTTTACAGTCTTGTAGGTCGTTTTACTAAACTTTGCTAATTTTTTGCCAACATAAAGTCTACCCGAAGTATTACAAGAGATAAGATAAACAAATCCCACGCAATCTTCAGGTAACTCTGTAACTATAGAACCTTTATGGTACCAAGTCAATTATTTTGTTACCTTAGCTTCTTTACGAGCATTTTTTTCTTCAGTAATCTCATTGCGGCGAGCTTTGATTAATTTTCCAACTTCAGCTAATGCTTTACGAGCACGGGTACCTGCGGCTGAATTGCCTTTTGTAAACTTGGTATCTTCAGCTTCCCATGCTGCCACTGCTTCCTTGATTGATTCGATTGTTGTTGACATGTTTATTTTCCTTTTGTCTATGCGTTTGATATTTGTCTTTGTTAGACTCCATCTTACCTTTTCTCACCTTGAGAATTTCTTTGATCATTAATTGATTGATAGCTTTCATCTCTCTTAATGATTTTCTAATTATAGGATAATCAACCCTTGCCCTATTACCCTTAATATATTTTACATAGGCATTATGATACTGTAAAAGTACTTCTAAGTACTCTGCATGTAGTTTTTCATATGCTTCAGTGTACATTTATATCTATGCCTCTACATAGTCTACATCATTTGAATATGAGGTAAAACCATTTTCTTTAATTACTCTAAGTACATTATTAACTCGCCCAACTAGCTCATCTTTATGACTAATTAGGTATATATTCTTGTTACGCTCTCGGCCCATTTTTTTCAGTACTGCAAGTCCTGCTTCTACGCCAGCACTATCCATACCTGAGTCAATAAGCTCGTCAACAAACAATAGGTTGATATGTTGATATAAGTTTTCCCATACATCACGGAAGGCAAAGCTCATTGATAAAATTAAACGGTTCCTCTCACCACGACTTAGGTTGTCAAAATCTAAATCTTGCCCTAATTGTGTGATCAAAACTGTTAGATCATTTTGGAATATCACGGTATGGGGTAATCCTAGTTTATCAATGTAGTAGCCTAATCGCTTGTTTAAGAAACTTAAATTTTGATCAATAATTTTCTTACGGATAAAACTGTCTTTATTAGTCAATAACTTGAGTAAGAACTCTTGATGATCTTTTAGCTTAACAAGTTCGTTAACCGGTGCCCAGTTAATTTCTTGTATAGCAGAATTCTTAAGTTCTTGGATCTGTTCTTCGTAGGGATTTGTTTCAGCATCTCTGTCGGCAAGACTCTGCTCTAAATTAGTCATATTATTTTGATGACCCAATGCTTCAGCTTCGGTTTCGTAGTACGGTTCGATAGGTCGCGGTAACTGATCACCTGTTCCTAATTCTATAACTATCTTCTGGTAATCGTTGTTAACTTTATCAAAATAAGTTTGCGATTCAGTTAGATGTGCAGTAGCAGTAGCAGTCATTTCTTCATGTTTGTGATCATGTAATTCTTGTTCACAAGCATGACATGTTTTGTTTGCAAGACTTGCTAATTCTCTTTCATACTTCTTAACAGTTTTTTCTGCTTGGGTAACAGCGTTTTCTAAAGTAGCTCGTTGTTTGTTAAGGTTTTGGATTCGTTTATTATCTTCTTCCCACACTTTTAAATCAGTGTGTAGTTTCAATTCGTATTCAATATCAACTTGACCTAATTGCATAATAGCATTAAGAAGGCTAGTTATATCTGATTCTTTTTTACTTTCCCAAGCAGAACTTTTAATTTCTAAACTGCTGATGCTTTTTTGTATATTTTCGTTAGCGGCTTTAATTGCATCTATTTTGAATGTTTCGGCCTGCACAGAATCTTTAGTTTCTTTAATTAATAATCTCAGCGATTCGGCTTTTTCTGATAATAGTGTAATACCCAATAATTGTTCAATAACTTCGCGTTGATCTGCCGCTTTCATGGATAAAAACGGCTCAGTATAGGTGTTTAACGCCACTAAATGCTTGAACATAGTATGACTCATGTCTAGTAACTGTTCTATGTATTTTTGTGTTTCTCGACTATCGCCCTGAGCCTCGTCCAAATCTTCGCTTTTTTGCTCCTGATCGTTTACATAAAACTTAAGGATATTGGGCTTGCGTCCACGCTCAATTTTGTATTGTGTATTGTCTTTTTCAAAGGCAACAGTAACTAACATGCCCTTGCCGTTAGTAGCATTTATGAGGTTTTCCTTACGGATATTAGTTAGAGCTTGCCCATATAGAGCGTATGATAGTGCGTTAATTATAGTAGTTTTACCTGTGCCATTACGACTTCCACTATCATCACCGCCTAGATCTAAATTAGCACCTAGCACTAGGGTAAGTTGTTCTTTGTCAAAATCAACAGCCTGTGTTTGTGCTCCTACACTGAGAAAATTCTTTACTGTAATATTATTAATTTTAAACATTATAGACCACGATAAATTTCTAATAATTTTAATTTGTCAATGCTTTCGCTATCGATATTAACTAGTTGTTCTGTTACAATCTGATCTACACTTTCAAACTTAGTGTCTGGTGTATCATCTGTATTTGATTCAATATTATTCTTTTCTTGTATAAGACTAATCTCTCTAATATCGTGTTCTTTAATAAAAGATTCTTTAATAAAGTTTGCTTCTTCATAGCTAATATCAATATCAAGATTAACCTTGAGATACATTTTACTTTTCATAATAGAATCTTTTTCATCTATTAATTTGCTAAGTTTGAGTGTTCGAAACTTAGGTGCATCGGGCCATGCTTTATATGCAGGTTCACCACCCCACTCCATAAACATCATACCTCGATCGTCATCCCAAGTATCTGAGAAGTTGTGTGGAAATGCGTTTCCAATATAGACAACTCTATTGTTAGTTTGTCTTTTATGAAAATGTCCTGAGAAAATATAATCTGGACCGTTAAAATCTTCTGCTCTAAGTTCACCATGGTCTGGCATCTGTACCATAGCGTTCATAAAGAATTTAGGCAGTTCAAAATGTCCAAAGACATATTTGCTTTTTATGTCTTTCATTTTTTTCCACTCATCGCCTATGAGCCAGGGGACTAGGGTGACATCATCAAGAGTTGTAAGACCATCTACAACGGTAACTCCTGGAATGTGCCTACCAAAGGCACTAGAATGAATGTCACGCTTGTCTTTATAGAATAGATCGTGATTACCTGGAAACCAAAAGAATTGTTCAAAAGCCGCGCCTAATTTCTCTAAACACCTTAAGCTGGTATCTAGAGTAATTAGGTTAATGCTGTTGCGATTGTGATGCCAGTCGCCGAGGAAAATGCAAGTTTCGCATCCTTGCTCCTTAGCAGTGGCAATAAACCAATCTACGAAATTTTCGCAGTCTTGATTGTGTGTTTGACTGTTTGATTTCAATCCAAAGTGTATATCTGTAAAGCAGGCTACTTTCTTAAATAATGCCATTAATTATAGTTCTCCTGCTACTACTTTAGCAGAGTTAACGGGCATTTGTCAAGTCTCTTCCTCTTCATCTTCAGCCGGAGAATTCTCCACTCTAACATGTCGTAGACTCTTATACAGTTCGGCCTGTCGAGCAATCTCATCGGCAAATTCTGCTTTGTTCTGTCTAGTCATTGACGGAGTTAATCCGGCTTCTTCTAACAAATCATCACGAATATTTTGATTTTTCTTTTCTAGATTTAGTACACGAGTAAAGCTATTGGTCACTGCGGCTGTATAGTAAGCAAACGGATTTTCACTTTTACTTTCATCAAACTGTAGACCAATCTGACTTAATTGCAGGATAGCTTGCCCCTTCATTTCTTCAACATAGGTATAACCACGCCAATTGGACCTTTGTGCATATCTTTCTGATAATTTGATATACATCTTACCTAGATTTTCTGTTATGCGGCCGTGTTCTTTTGAGAATTTACCTTTATCAACTGTGCCTTTCCAATGGCTTTTACCCACACATACTAGTTCATCTTCCTCGTTAAATTTCCAATGTTGGAAGGGAGGAAAATTTACTTTATCATGTGCATCAGCTGTGGTTTTAGTTGTTTTCTTTCTACCGGGACTTAGTGGGATATGGTCAAATGTCATGATTCTGATCACTATATCTGTTTTAAGAATAGTTTTATAATCTGGTTGACATTCAGATAGTTTGATCTTTTTATCTCCAGATAATCTAGCCCGTGTAAAAGCCTCTAGTCCTAGTCTTTTTGCGCGATTGCGTTTTGCTTCTGCTACAGTTCTGATATTGATTTTATCTAAATTAGTTAAAATAATATCATGCTGTTGGTATTCGGGTTTGGTAAAACTGCTGAAACTACATTTACTACGATGTATTTCTGCTAATAAATCTCTATTATTGAGATATTTTACTCTTCGCCCTGTGGGTGAGGTAATTATGGTCATTTGGTATGACTTCTCCTTTATTAACAAAGTATAACATATATTATAGTAAAGTCAACCATCTAATTATATGTACATATTATTTATCCGGTAAATATGTAAAAGGAAAACTTCATGGCAAATATTCCAGGTATTATTGCAGCCGGCGCAGTTGGTGTTGCATTATACAAAAAATTAACTGTTCCAAAAGGAGCACAAAAGACTGCTAGTGTCAAAACTAGTGTAAGTTGGTCAGGCGATCAAGATCTTAGAGTAAAATTGCGAGTCCCGTTGTCTTATTTGCAAGGTTGGTACACTAGCGGCATTCAACAAGGAGATTATAAAACTTGGAGTAGGCGTATGCAACAAGCAGGCGGAATAATATTCCCTTACACTCCTGCTATCAGCTACGACAATCAAGCAAGCTATACACCTACACAAGTAATGCATTCTAATTATGCCTACTATTCTTACAAGAACAGTGCAATTAGTGCAATTACATTAAGTGCAAAAATAACAGTTCAAAACGATGACGATGCCATGATGTATCTAAGTATAGTACATTTATTAAGATCTCTAACTAAAATGAAGTTTGGAACAGATACAGATGCTGGAGCCCCTCCACCAGTATGTAGATTAGATGGCTACGGCGATTTTATGTTAAAAAATGTACCAGTTGTCGTTGCTTCTTTCAAATTAGATTTGCCTGATAGTGTTGATTATTATAGAACTTATAAAAGTAATGAAGGTGCTTCGTACATGTTTTTAGGCGAAAATGTTGTACCAACAGTGTCTACATTGGCATTATCTCTATTACCTGTATATTCTAGAAACGAACAACTAAGTTTTGGAACAGATGACTTTAGAGATAATAATAGGTTGAAGAAAGGGGGATTCCTATAATGCCTTCATACTCATCAGCAAGTCCTTATTACAAAACTAGTCAAACACAAGGATATCTTGATGTATCAACATTTAGAAATATATCAAATCAAACTGACGATATTGAATTTGAAATATCATCAAGGTATCAAAACAGGCCAGATCTATTAGCCTATGATCTATATAGTGATAGCAACTTATGGTGGGTGTTTGCTGTAAGAAATAAATCAGTTATTAAAGATCCCATATATGATATGCAGGCCGGCACTAAAATTTTTCTACCTAAATTGTCCACACTAAGAACAGAATTAGGAATATAAAATGGCGATAACATCAAAGCCAAACCTTTTTGAAAAAGTTGGGTCAACCAATGTTCTTAATTATTTTAGATCCTATAATTATCTGTTTACACTATCTTGTGTGTCTAATGACGATTTTGGAAAGATGACAACCGCGGATCAGGTATCAAAATTAAGTAGTAAGTTTGTAATAGCTAAATCTTCTGGTAAAACAGATGATATCAGATTTGGTATTAATCCTGATGATTCTGTTGCTATGTCTAAGGATTTAAATTCAGATCCTGTCATAAAATACGATGATAAAGGTTATAGATTAAAGCCAAACTTAGTAAAAAATCCTGATGCCAAAGATACAGTTAAGAAATTTAATGAAACTAGTCCAGGTAGATTTGATTTTTATTTTGATGATGTTGAAATTGAAACTATTATATCTTTTGATAAAAAAACAGGATTTAGCAAGGCAACAAAATTAGAATTTGTTTTAATTGAGCCATACAGCCTTGCAGGATTCTTAGAAGCTCTGCAAACAGCCGCAGTAGCCGCAGGCCATCCAACTTATAAATCTGCACCTTTTATGTTTAAGATTGAATTTAAAGGATATCCAGATTGGACTAATGTAGCAGATGATGCACCAGTTATTATAGAACCTGCCAGCCGTTATTTTATAATTCGTTTCTCAGATCTTTCTATCAAAGCTGATGAAAGAGGCACTAGATATAGTTGTAAAGCAGTGCCTATTAATGAATTAGGTTTTGGTGAGACAAATAAATTAAAAACTAGTTTGAACATTGAAGGCAACACGGTAGGAAAAATATTAGAAAATATGTTTGACTCGATTAATCGATCTAATAAAGAAACTAATAAAATTAGAAATGAACCAACTATTACAGGAAATCTTGCTCAGGTAGATGAATATGTAATTAAGTTTCCAAAAGTAGATCCCTCTACAAATGAAATACAATATTCAGCAGTAAATGAAACTCTTAAAAATACTCGAGTTGCAGATTTATCTAAAAGTAATAAATCTTATTCGTTTTTAGATCGTGTTGAAGAAGCAAATAAAGCAGCCGCTGATGCGGCGCCTGCTTCAACACCTGCCACAGCACAAACTAATACACCAGTTTCTAAACCTATTGTCTATGCAGGAGGCAGTGCTAGAAGAGGCGGGCTAACACAAGCACAACTAGCAGCCGCACAGGCCGCGCCTGGTAGTGGCTCTTCTTATGCAGGTGCAGGAAGGGGTGGATCTTCATATACTGATCCTAGATCTCCACTTTATGGAAAACAACCTACAACTACACCTGTGGGAAATAAAAAAACAGCACCAATAACACAGATCAGTGTACAATTTGTTGCTGGCGCAAATATACATGATTGTATATCTGCAATCTTAAGAGATTCAGAATATGGTACTAGTATTTTTTCAGAGGACAAACTTATAAGAGATGAGAATGATATGGTTAATTGGTTTAATGTTATGATTGAAGCAGTACCAAAAGACATTTGGAATAGCTCAAAAAATCAACCATACTATATCTACACTTATTATGTAATTCCTTACAAGATACATTATACTCGAATACCTGGCTTTGAAGGCGGCACCATGGATGAGGCTAAGGTAACAAAACAAGTTCGTAGAGTTTACAATTATCTGTATACTGGACAAAATGTTGATGTTTTAAATTTTAATTTAGTATTCAATAATTTATATTTTCAAAATGATCCATTACGGGGTGGCAATCAACCTATAGCAGGCGGAACTGGAGCAGCCTCA
>Ga0114967_10001856_pt1 | contig 17718 bp, 21 predicted proteins | sample M_130628_MF_Meta_FD_92639 | JGI IMG/M metagenome (GOLD analysis project Ga0114967, IMG submission 92639) | Freshwater microbial communities from Lake Montjoie, Canada to study carbon cycling - M_130628_MF_MetaG | ecosystem: Environmental > Aquatic > Freshwater > Lake | place: Lake Montjoie... | reverse complement strand
ATTTTGAAATCCAACACAAAAAGAACAGAAGTAGCCGCGTAGGCATTTCCGATGAGAGACCAAGTTCGAACCTCATACAGAATTTCCTCGGTAGCGATGGTTTCAAAAGCCATAGGGGGCGTTGCCCCAATTGGTTGGGTCTCCCCCGCAACTATTCTGATAGACCAAGCGCTAAACGATTACGAAGTTGTCTGGGCAGCGGCCGGTCACCCACATGCGGTTTATCCAACAACTTTTACCGAACTCTTAGCAATCACTTCAGCTCGACCAATGATCGTTGGCGAATAAATGAATACCCTTGGCATGATTGCAATTGTGATCGATGAATACGACATGGCAATTTCGCATTATGTAAATGATCTCGATTTTATTCTGGTTGAAGAATCTGCTTTAAGCCCAGAAAAGCGCTGGGTTGTAGTTGCGCCAAGTTTGCAAGGAGCCAAAATTTTGTTGGCAAAAGCTGCTACCGATCAACAGAAAGCAGCCATTGGTAACTCAACTGGTGGTCGAGTGGGGTTCTTTCTGTACACAACAAATTTTACCGAAACTTATGAAACTTATAAGTCTCGAGGTATTGAATTCATTGAAAAACCTCGCCAAGAGGCATACGGCCAAGTAGTGGTATTTAAAGATAAGTACGGAAACAAGTGGGATTTAATTGAACAGAGATAGCCGGCTGTGGTTGGCAGATAAATGATTCTTAACTATAAGGAATACGGATCTGCCAATTCTGGCCTGCCCCTAATCCTGATTCACGGAATGGGTTCAGCCGCAACTGCTTGGCAGTTAGTTGTTCCCGAACTGGCAAAGAGTTACCGAGTCATAACTGTTGATCTACCTGGCCATGGCCAAACGCAATTGCCCGCTGGCCTAGATATGAGTCCTAAATCTTTAGCGGAATATGTTTTAGAAACTATGGATTCCTTAAATATTGATAAAGCACATCTAGTTGGTAATTCATTAGGTGGTTGGACCGCGTTAGAGCTTGCCGCCATGAAACCTGAACGCGTTGCCAGTATTTTAGGCTTAGCGCCGGCAGGACTTTGGTTAGCACCATTTAATGTGCGGTATCCAGGTACCGCAATTGCGCGAAATTTAGCCAGCAGCTTAAAAGTTGTTTCACCGTTTGGACTTAAATACGAATGGGGCCGCAAGATTGGTTTTGCCGATGTCAGCCCACAATGGCGCAAGTACTCATACCAACTTTGTTTAGATGCCACTTTGGCACTTGCTAATGCAGCTGGTTATTTTCCAGCCTGGGATGCGTTATTAAAGAAACGCTTCGATGAACAAGTTTCAGAATCCGTGCCAGTCACAATTGTTTTTGGCGATAGTGATAAAACTTTGCCGGCCAGTTCTTGCCAAGAGAGATCACTAGCTCCAGTACATGCAACCTGGCTTAATTGGGAAAGTTGCGGACATGCCCCTATGTGGGATTACCCAGAACGTGTAGTTGCCGAAGTTGCAAATTTAACTAAATGATTACCGTTATCTATTTCTGGCGAATCAAGCGAGTCAATATTCCTTTTGCGTTAATTCGTATGGCAATTGATCGCATTCTCTTGCGCAGAACTAAAGGTGTAACTTTTGCCAAAATGCTAGGATGCGGCAAAGGCGAAACATTCACGCCAAGTGATGCTGACCCAACTCGCTGGGGATGTCTGGTAGTAATTCCAGAGAGCCAATTAGTAGCGCTAGATGGTTCAACGACAATTCGAGCATGGCGCAATAAATCTGAATCAGAATTTCGAGTTGTTCTAGATCCAATTGCCGCCACTGGAATGTGGTCAAAGCGCAAACCATTTGAGCCAAGTGTGCCAGCTAATTTTGATGGTCAAGTAGTTGCAATTACTCGTGCTCGCATCAAAGCTAGCCAAACGCTGCGTTTCTTTAAATCGGTGCCTCCCGTAACTGCGAGTTTGCATTCCAGCCCTGGCTTAATTTCGACAATTGGAATTGGTGAAGCACCCATTGGCTTACAGGGTACGTTCTCAATTTGGGAGTCAATGCAGGCCATCAAAGATTTTGCCTACAAAGGCGCTGCGCATCAAAAGGCTATTGCCCAAACTGCAGAATTTGATTGGTATGCCGAGGAGCTGTTTGCCCGATTCGCCGTGCGCGAGATCAGGGGCACGATTTAACTTGCCTTAATAGGGCAGACTAAGCACATGTCCATTCGCAACTACACACCTCGCCGTCGGCGCCGTGGCGTATCACCGTTTGCAAATGGCCTTCAGGTTGGCACAATGGTTGCAGCCCTTTTCTTACAGATGTCTTATCCGTTGCTCTCTGGCGAAGCCCTTCGAATCGTCACCATCGCAACTGTTTATTTCGGTGCCGCCGCCATGTTTGTTCATGCCCGGCTTGCATATGGCTGGAACTACTCTGGCCGCTATTTGTTGATCACTTTGCCGTTTGCTTTCTTCATCGAACTTATTGGTGAAAACACGGGCTGGCCATTTGGAACTTATTCGTACGACGCAACCCTTGGCCCGCAGTTGCTTGGAATTCCAATCGTTGTACCTTTCGCTTGGGCCATGATGGCTCACCCATTGTTGGTCGTCGCACGACGAATGACCAAGAGATGGACATTTCTCTACGGTGGCTTTGCGCTGATGGCATGGGATTTATTTTTAGATCCACAAATGGTTGGCGATGGTCGTTGGAAATGGGAAGTAACCGGTTCGCACGTTCCGTTTCAGCCAGATATTCCACTCTCAAATATGTTTGGGTGGTTGCTATCAGGTATCACGCTGATGGCGATTCTCAATTTTTCCTTACCTAAAGAGCAACGGAAATACGGTTCTTCACTTCTGGCAGCTGATGTTTTCTTAGCTTGGAGCTGGTTTGGCGGAATTGTTTCAAATCTCTTCTTCTTTAATCGCCCAGGTGTCGCGCTATTTGGTGGCTTCTTCTACACCTTGGCACTTGCGCCATACCTTTTCGCTCGTTGGCTCGGGCGCCCATAGATATTAAATATGTTAAATGTTTCTCTAGTTCTAACGCTAGCAATGTTTTTGCTAACTTTTATCAATGCGCAATCAATTCGCATACCCCGCAATGGTCGAGATATATCGGCATCCGTTGCCGTGCTTTTACCGGTTCGCAATGAAGCTGCAAATATTGTTGATTTAGTGGCATCGCTAAAAGCTCAAACTGGAATATCAGACCTTAGTTTCTACTTTTTAGATGATAACTCCGAAGATGAAACCTGCCAGCTCCTAAAGCGCGAAATTGCTGGTGACAAAAGATTCTCAATCTCAAGTGGCGAGTTGCTGCCTGAAGGCTGGCTCGGAAAGCCATGGGCACTAGAGCAATTACGCTCTAAAGCTAAAGCTGATTACCTAGTAAACATTGATGCTGATGTTCGCTTAGTCCCGCGAGCAATTTGTGCGGCGATAAATCTACTCATCGATCAAAAGCTTGATTTCGTCTCACCATATCCACAACAGATTGCAAAAACTTTTGGTGAACGAATGATTCAACCGCTACTTCAATGGTCTTGGTTATCGACAGTGCCGCTTCGAATTGCCGAAAAATCAGGCAGGCCCGCACTTGCAGTAGCTAATGGCCAATTCTTTGCGGTTCGCCAAAGTGCGCTTGCAGCTGTTGCCGGATATTCAGCCTCAAAGACCGCCGTCTTAGATGACATGGAACTTGCTCGCACTTTGTTGCAAACTGGATTCAAAGGCTGCGTAGCCGACGGTTCGCGTATCGCAACATGCCACATGTATAACTCATGGGCCGAAGTTAAAGCTGGCTACGGTAAATCACTATGGGCAGCGTTCGGATCACGATTTGGTTCGCTTATTGCTGTTGCTTTCTTATTTATAACTGGAGTCCTCCCCCTGCTAGGTGCGATCGCTGGCTTTACTTCAGGCTTCTACGCTTTGGAGTTTGTAATTATTTCGCGAATCATCTCGGCCCGTGTTTCTGGTGGTCGATTCCTTGATGCTTTCTTACACCCGATCTCAACATTGATGTTGATTTACTTAATAATTTATTCTTGGAGTGCCCGCGGTAAAATTCAATGGAAAGGGCGCACGCTATGAGCAAAGTAGTTGTGATTGGTGCCGGTATTGGTGGCATGTGTGCCGCAGCTCGAATTGCTAAAGCTGGTCACCAGGTTGAAATCTTTGAAGCAGCTAACTTTGTTGGTGGAAAATGTCGCACCGAATGGATTGGTCGCTACGCCTTTGATACCGGGCCATCATTACTCACCCTGCCTGCGGTATATCGAGATTTTTTCTTAAAGACGGGCTCGATTATGGAAGATGTCTTAACTCAGATTCCAGTTGATCCGGCATTTGACTATCGCTTCGACGATGGCTCAAACGTTAAATTTGCGAACCTCTCGCGCTATCAAACTCTGCAAGCAATTACAGCTTCGTTTGGAGGTGAGGCAGCGACACAGTGGGATCAAATTATGAAGCGTGCTGAAGCAATGTGGGATGTATCGCGTGAACCTTTTATTGAAGCTGAACTAACTTCAGTTGCAGCCCTTTTTAAACGTGTCACCTTGTTACGTGACCTGCTAGTAATCGCTCCATTTAAGTCGCTGCGCGAGATAGCAACCGAGAAATTAACTGATCAACGGCTGCGATACATAGTCGATCGATATGCCACATACAGCGGCTCTGACCCACGCAAAGCGCCGGCGGTATTGCTTAGCATTGCCTTTGTTGAAGAAGCTTTCGGTGCTTGGCATTTAGCTGGTGGAATTGGCCAATTAGCTGTCGCAATTGAAAAACGCTGTTTAGAGCTAGGTGTCAAGATTCATTTAAATTCACCCGTCGCCAAGATACAAACTACTAACGGAGTCGCTACCGGAATCGCCTTAGCCAATGGCAATGAGATTTCAGCTGATTTCATTGTTTCAAATAGTGATGCCAGCCTTACTTATCATCAGCTAATTAGTCCTACTGAAAAGCGCGCTAAGAGTGAACGCAAGAATTTAGCAAAGACGCAAAAATCACTCGCTGGCTTCTCACTGCTACTTGGTTTACGGCCAGCTGATTCCGCTGAAAAGTTAAATCATCACACGATTCTCTTCCCGGCAGATTACGATGCCGAGTTTGAAGCGATCTTCACGCAGAAGAAACCCGTAGAAAATCCCACGATCTACATCTGTGCACCTAGTGATCCGCTAATGGTTAAAGATGCTGGCCATGAAAGTTGGTTCGTGCTAGTTAATGCTCCGCGTCATGACGAAAGTAAGCAGAATGGCTTTGATTGGCGTGATGAAAATTTCAACCATAAATACGCCATCTCGATAATCGATCAAATCGAAGCGCGCGGCATCAAGATCCGTGAACGTTTAGATGTCTTGGAAATTCGTACTCCGCTAGATTTACAGGAATCAGTATTGGCACCTGGTGGCTCTATTTACGGAACTTCAAGCAACAGCGCATCCGCGGCTTTCTTGCGCACCAAGAATCGCTCACCAATTAAAAATCTATTCTGTGTTGGTGGTTCGACTCACCCAGGTGGTGGATTGCCATTAGTCGGGATCAGTGCCGAAATTGTGGCAAATGCAATTGGACGTGCGCGCTAGCGAAGTTGTTTAAAGCCAAAGCGCATTACTTGTAGCAGGCCAATAAACTGCATCACTAAGAAAACTCCGGCAATTACCGGTAAGCCAGGAATTCCTAACTGCCAAGCAATTAAAATTATGAACAACAGACTGGCTCGCATTGGGCGTTCGGCGAAAGTGACAATGCCTAAATCTTTTACATCAGAGGCGGCCAACCGAGCGCGGGCATATTCCTGTATTGAAGCTGCCAGCCATAAACCAACTGCTATTTCGGGTGGAATTCCGACTTGATAGAGCGCGAATGCCCAAGCCGCCTCACTTATGCGATCGGCAACTGAATCAAGGATTGAACCCCAAGCACTTTCACGACGTTGGAAAATCGCCACACTGCCATCTACACCATCGAAGATTAGTGATAACACAACTAAAGCAATTGCCCAATATGAATATGGAATCAGAGCAGTACCGATTGCTGAGATCAATCCGAGTAGCGTTAGTACATTTGGTGAAATACGTAGCAAAGTTGCAATCAGTGCGAAACGATATGAGATTGCGAGCCATGCGTGAACGATGCCTGCTATCTCAGCATTTCCATGAAGTTCACTCCAACGCTTATAGAATTCTTTCTTGGTGATCACTTAGTAACCAACTTTCGATATATCTCAAGTGTGGCAGATGAAGTATTCATTGTGTAGAAATGCAGCCCAGGTACGCCTAACTCGAGCAATTCTTCACAGAGTTGGGTAGCAATTTCGATACCTAGTTTTTGGACTGCGTCATTATCAGCTTCGATCGCTGAAAATTTTTCTAAAATATTTGCTGGGATCGGAGTTCCGCTTAGTTCAGACATACGCACCAATTGCTTTACATTGGTCACGGGCAAGATGCCCGGAATAACTGGCAAGCTAGATCCTTTGGCGGCAAGTGACTCAACTAATCTTTGATAACTTTGCGCTTCAAAGAAAAATTGGGTGGTAGCAAAGCTAGCTCCCAAAGATTCTTTGCGAATTAGCACATCGACATCTTTTGCTAAATCACCATTCGATGCCGGGTGGCCATCAGGAAAGGCGGCTACCCCAACTTCAAAGCCACCAACTTCCATTGCTAACTCAACTAACTGATCGGCATGGTTAAATCCGCCAACTGTTGGCACCCAAGGCGCACTTGGCCCACCAGCTGGGTCACCGCGCAAAGCCAGAATGCTATGAATGCCAGCTTCTTTATACTTCTGCAGAATTTCGATCAGTTCGCCCCGAGTTGAACCAACGCAAGTTAAATGGGCAACTGTGGGAATTGAGGTTCGTTCCGTGATCTCAGAAGTTATGCGAATTGTGCGATCGCGGGTTGATCCCCCGGCGCCATAAGTAACCGAAATGAAATCTGGCGCGATCGGTTCAAGCGCTGACATGGCAGCCCAAAGGCGTTCTTCGCCAGCCTGATCTTTAGGCGGAAAGAACTCAAAAGAGTATTTGGTCGCACGAATAGCCACTAGGTCAGCGTATCGTTACGCGCGTGAAACCTGAGGCAACTGCTCTACCGCAAGAGCAACTTAAATCTTTGCGCGTGCAAGTCGAGGCGCAACTCCAGGATTTCCTCTCAACTCAAAGTGAGTATTTCACAGCGATCGCACCTGAGTTAAAGCCAGCGGCAGCTAGCTTGACTGCCTTTGTGATCAATGGTGGAAAACGATTTAGACCACTCTTCGCAGCCGTTGGCGCAATGGGTGCTGGTTCTCAATTAAGTGATGCTGAGATTAGAGCTTTTGCTAGTTTGGAATTATTGCAAGCTTGCGCATTAGTTCATGATGACTTGATGGATGCTTCGGATACTCGACGTGGTGAACCAGCAATTCATAAATTATTTGAATCAATGCATCTTGCCGAAAAGTATCAAGGTAAGGCAACTCAATTTGGTTTATCGGCATCGGTCCTAATCGGCGATCTAGCACTTATCTGGTCAGATCAAATGTTGAATAGCTCTGGAATAAAAAGTGAATCTCTCTTAGCTGCCCTTGGGGTGCATGATGAAATGCGCGTTGAGTTAATTGCTGGTCAATATCTTGATGTATTTGAGCAAGCTCGCGGCACTCAAAGTGTTGCTCAAGCGCTAAACATCGCTCGATACAAATCTGCTAAGTACACAATTGAGCGCCCGCTTCATCTAGGTGCTGCTATCGCAATACCTGATGCGGCTAAGCGCGCGCAAATTGTTTCGATCTATTCCGAGTTCGGCTTACCGCTCGGCGAAGCTTTCCAATTGCGCGATGACTTACTTGGCGTTTTTGGAGATCCTAAAGTGACTGGTAAGCCAGCCGGTGATGATTTGCGCGAAGGAAAGCGAACCGTTCTCATGGCAATGACCCACGATCGCATCTCTGGGGCGGCCGAAGCGGAGTTCATGGCAGAATTTGGAAATCACGATATCTCCGAAAGCGCTATCGCACGCCTACAAGAGATCATTTCTGAAACTGGCGCTGCCATGCATGTTGAGGATCTAATTGAAGAATTAACTTCCACCGCGCTAGAAGCGTTAAATCGTGATGAAATAGTGCCCCAAGCAAGAGAATTGTTAACCGAGATGGCAATCATCGCGACCAAAAGAAATATGTGAATAAATAATGGTAAAGCAGATTAAGGGTCCTGGCGATCATGTTGTTGTTGTCGGTGCTGGTTACGCTGGATTAAGCGCAGCGCTTCGACTTGCCGGCGCTGGTCGCAAAGTAACGATCATCGAACGCGAATCTGTGCCTGGTGGTCGTAGCGGTCTGCTGCAACGCGATGGCTACTCATTTGATACTGGCCCAAGTGTGCTAACCATGCCATCTTTAATTAATGATGCCTTTAATTCAGTTGGTGAGGAACTCAAAGACTGGGTCGACTTAATGCCTTTGAAGCCGCTGTACCGCGCATTTTATGACGATGGTTCACAAATTGATGTCCATGCCAACACCGAAGAGATGGAAGCTGAGATTGCTCGCACGGTTAGTTCGAGTGAAGCCGCTGGTTATCGCCGATATGTTGAGTTCGTAACTAAGTTATACAAGTACGAGATGAATGATTTTATTGATCGCAATATTGATTCACCGCTGAATCTATTAACTCCTAACTTGGCTCGTTTGATCGCACTTGGCGGCTTTAGAAAGTTGCAACCAAAAGTTAATCAATATCTGAAGGACCCACGCTTACAAAAGGTTTACTCCTTCCAGGCCATGTATGCCGGGGTTAGCCCGCAGCAAGCTTTAGCAATTTATGCGGTAATCGCTTATATGGATTCCGTAAATGGCGTCTTCTTCCCTAAGGGTGGAATGCATGCTGTTCCGGTTGCACTTGCAGCTGCTGCGCAAAAACATGGCGTTGAGATCAAGTACAGCACCACTGTTACCAAAATTGATTTTGAGAACGGCCGCGCAAAGGCGGTAATTACCGATAAAGGTGAACGAATTACCTGCGATGCGGTAGTTCTAAACCCTGATCTACCTGTCGCTTGGCGTGATCTATTGGGACAGACTCCGCGTTCGGTAAAGCGCCTGCGTTATTCACCGTCTTGTGCGACTATGTTGATTGGTTCAAGCAAGAAATACGATCACATCGCACACCACAATATTCACTTCGGTAAATCTTGGGATGGTGTCTTTGATGAGCTAATCAATAAGAAACAGTTAATGAGTGATCCGAGTGTGCTTGTCACTGTGCCAACTCATGATGACCCTGATCTGGCTCCAGCTGGCAAGCAGAGTTACTATGTTTTATTCCCAACTCCGAACTTAACTGCCGATATTGATTGGCGTAAAGAATCAAAGCCTTACCGTGATCAAATGATTGCCACTCTTGAAGAACGTGGCTACGACGGGTTCGGCGCTGCCATAGAAGTTGAACATTTAACAACGCCATTGGAATGGGAAGCAATGGGAATGGAAGCAGGCGCACCTTTTGCAAGTGCTCATACTTTCTTCCAAACTGGTCCATTCCGACCCAGTAACTTGGCCAAAGGTTTTGAGAATGTGGTTTTCACAGGTTCCGGAACTCAACCAGGCGTTGGCGTACCAATGGTTTTAATCTCTGGTCGCTTAGCAGCGGAACGAATTGTGGGCCCAGTTAAGTAATGGATGAATTAACTGCTGCCGGCATAACTGATCCGCAGTTGCGAGCATCTTATGAAGAATGCAAACGACTCAATGCCCTGCATGGCAAGACTTATTACTTAGCAACTCTACTTTTACCAAAAGCAAAAAGACCATTTGTACATGCTCTTTATGGTTTTGCCCGATATGCCGATGAAATTGTTGATGATCTGGCTTCAACGCTTACTGATGCCGAAAAAACTGCTGAACTTAAAACCTGGGGTGATGGAGTTCTGGTTGGTCTAATTAGTGGCGAGTCCAACGATCAAGTTGGTCGCGCACTAATTGATACGGTTAATCGCTTTAATATCCCGCACGAACATTTTGTGGCATTTCTGCATTCAATGACCATGGATTTAACGGTTAGCGAATATGCCAATTACGAAGCGTTGATGGAATATGTTTATGGCTCAGCCGCAGTAATCGGTCTCGAAATGGTCCCTATTTTGGGGGCTTTAAGTCCAGCTGCATATGAACCAGCTGAAAAACTAGGCGTTGCTTTTCAGCTAGCTAACTTTATTCGCGATGTGGGCGAAGACTTAGATCGAGGTCGAGTTTATTTACCTCAAGATGAGTTAGCCCAATTCGGTGTCGATCGCGAAATGTTAGAAGCGCGAAAGTTAACCCCGCAAATTACCGCAGCCTTAAAGTTTCAAATAGAGCGAGTACGTCAATTGCAACGCGAAGCAACCCCCGGAATCTTGCAACTAGAGCCAGCTAGCCGACCTTGCATCGAAGCGGCTAGTGAACTTTATTGCGGCATTGTTGATGAAGTTGAAGCAATCGGTTATGACATCTTTAATAAGCGAGCGAAAACCTCTACTGGACGCCGATTAAGAGTTGCAAGCAAAGCTTACGTAAAGGCGATTGCGGCTCGCTAGTTTTTATGCGCTTTGCGACCTAGATAAACCCAATTCGCCATAACTGAAAGAATTAACGCAAACCCAAAAAATAAATCTTCTAGCGGCGCTGATGCAATGCGAATTCCCAGGATTGCATCTTCGCTGTACATCACAATGTTTCTAGAAGTTAGCCACCAATTGGTTAGCAACTGAAATGGCAAAATGATGGCGTATGAGGTCCAGAAAACTTTTCGCTTCAATAGCTGAGTCTTGAGTACTTCTAGATCAAGAAATGCTGAAATGAAAACTGCGACGAGGGCGATTTGGGTGTAGGTCATGACTCGTCCCCTACTTCCCAATTTTTCTTGACAGTTCGCACCGCTTCAATTGTTAACAAAGCCGCTAGCGGCACAATCATGAAAAATAAGAATTCTTCCAGCGGGATGCCGAAGGGGCCGAAGATTTTCAGTATCTGGTTCTCATCAAAATACCAATGGCCATTGTTAATTGCGTAGGCATCCCAAATTAAAAAGAAAAGTGCGGTCGGTAAAATACTAAGAATCACTCGCTTAAACCTGCGAACTACGCCGACCTTTAAAAAAACTTCTAGCCAAATTGATCCAAAGAGAGTGAAGGCCAGCATGGCTAAGTAACCGAATTTCTGCACAGTTAATTCTCTCGTAAAGGAGCGCTAATTGCTTTCTAAATCGCTATAGTTTGCAGTGCGGGAGCCTAAAGAAATTGGCTGAGAGGATCTGTAATCTACAGATCGACCGCTAGACCGGTCCGGTAATGCGGACCTGGAATTGGGGTTCAACGTGTCAAATATTTTATTTACTGCCTGGAATTACCAAGTATCTGTGCTGGAATTTGTCGCATCGGTTACCTCCTTGATTGGAGTTTGGTTAGGGACAACTGGGAAACGAATCACCTGGCCATGGTGGGCAGGTAGCAGTGCGTTGTATGCAATCTTCTTTTACCAAGCTAACTTGATTGCTAGTGCTGCACTGCAATTTGTATTCATTGCAGCTGCACTCAGTGGCTGGAAAGGTTGGGCACCATCTGGAGCCAAACCAGGCAAATTAGGCAACCGAGGTCGCATTTATTCAGTTCTCTGGATTCTTGGTCTCTGGTTGGTGCTGGCGCCATTACTTTCTCGAATTGGTGCGGCGGCAACAGTTGTTGATTCATTCCTCTTTGTGGGTTCGTTAATTGCGCAGATACTGATGGTCTTAGAAAAATTTGAGAGTTGGATTATCTGGTTAGTTGTAGATCTGGCAGGCACTGCTCTCTATTTCAAACAGGGTTACTATTTCACTTCATTCCTCTATGCAATATTTACCTTAATAGCCATTCAAGGTTGGAGGCGTTGGTATGCAGATCAACGAAGCGCTTCGCGACCTATTTAGCCAATCAGCTAAACCACTAGTCCTAGCAATTGACGGCCCAGCAGGATCTGGAAAGAGCACGTTAGCTGGTGAAATTGCACGAGCATTTGTCGGAACTTATGAAATTGAAGTTATACATCTTGATGAGTTGTATAACGGTTGGGATAACGCGCTTTCGGAAGAACTATTTCTGCGGATTGCCCAACTAATTGCAGCTCAACAAGCCGGTAAAGCAACAGATTTAGCCATCTATGACTGGTCGACCGCAGCTTTCTCTGGGTCACGAGAAGTTAAGGCCGCACAACTTCTAATTATCGAAGGTGTCGGTAGCTCTAATCTGCTGTTGCATCCGAGTTTAACAACTTCAATCTGGCTAGATATTGAGCAAAGCATTGGATTAGCTCGGGTATTAGAGCGAGATGGCGATGAGATTCGTGACGAGATGATCATTTGGCAGAAAATGGAAAGTGAGTATTTTGCACGCGACTTAACTCCCGAAAGGGCGGAATTCATCCTCTCTACGCAATAGCTAGCCTAAGATTTAGCTGTGTCTGATCTGACTGGCGAGTTAATTGATGACCGTTACCAGTTAACGGCGCTGCTTGCCACCGGCGGCATGGCCACAATTTATAGCGCAATTGATACTCGATTAGATCGCAAAGTTGCAGTCAAAATCATGCACCCACATCTGGCGCAAGATGAAGATTTCGTTGGTCGCTTTATTCGTGAGGCGAAAGCTGCAGCTTCACTGTCACATCCAAATATCGTTGCAGTACAGGATCAAGGTTGGAATCAAAGCGGGGTACCTGCCGTATTTATTGTGATGGAGTTAGTCGAGGGCCATACGCTTCGTGACTACATTTACGAACGAGGAAAACTTTCAATCAGTGATGCCCTCTCCTTTATTGATCCAGTTTTAAGTGCACTGGCAGCTGCCCACAATTTGGGCATTATTCATCGAGATATCAAACCTGAAAATATTTTGATCTCAAAAGAAGGTCGCGTAAAGATTGCAGACTTTGGTTTAGCCCGAGGCAATATGTTAGGCACTACGATGACGGCTGAATCCAGTGTAATTCTCGGTAGCGTTTCTTATCTATCCCCCGAACAAGTTCAACGTGGCATTGCAGATTCACGAAGTGATGTTTACGCCGCCGCAATTGTGCTCTTTGAAATGATCACCGGTGAAAAGCCATTTGCTGCCGATACTCCAATTCAAATTGCGTACATGCATGTAAATGAAAAGATTCCACTATTAAGCAGCAGAGTAAAAGGTGTGCCTACAGCCCTTGAAAATCTGGTTGCCAAAGCAACAAGTACAGACCCAGATGATCGACCACGTGATGCTGGCGAATTTCTAACCGAGCTAAATCGAGTACGTGATGAAATAGACCCAAAGCGTAAGCAACTGAGCCTGCAGTTGGATTTACCAGTTGCGCCAATTCGAGAAGAAGTGCGAGATAAATCTCGTGCTGCCAAGCGTGCCGATGCGGCTAAAGCAGCACAAGTAACCGAGATAGTTGTCCCCATGACAGAAAGCACTGCAGGAACGAAGAAGGATCGCGCTGAAGAACGTCGTCGCGTGAGTAAGCGAGTTCGACGCAATCGAATCATTGCTCTGGTGCTTGCAATCAGTGTTGGTGTTGTGGGTTGGTGGATCGTGCTTGGCCCAGGTGCAAAAGTTTCAGTTCCTTCAGTAATTGGCGCCTCGGTCGATAAAGCTAATTCGCTTTTTACTCCACTTGGTCTAAAGAGTGAAGTAGCCGAACGGGTTTTTAGCGAAGAAGATGCTGAAGGTTTGATCATTGCCCAGGACCCAGCTGGCGGTGATAAGACTGATCCAAATGGAACCGTTAAGTTAACTGTTTCTAAAGGACCAGAACGTTACACAGTTCCACAACTGGTTGGCTTAACACCTGAGGCCGCAGTAAATGCAATAGCAAAATTCCCACTAACCACCGGAACAATTACTGAAGTATTTAATTCAGAAATTCCTAAAGGATTTGTTATCTCGGCAGATCCGGCTCCGGGTACGAAAGTGCGTCGCGATGCAAACATTAATTTAGTTGTCAGCAAAGGAATTGAGACTCTTGCGCTTGCTTCCTACGTCGGAAAAATTGGCGAAGAAGCACTCACTGAACTAAACGATGCGGGCTTCGACGTTACTGTCACATACGCTTATGACGAAAAAATCATCCCTGGTGGGGTAATTTCGCAGAACCCGGCCGCTGGCGATATTCCCAAGGGCGCCAAAGTAGAGTTGGTAGTTTCCCAAGGCTCAGCTTTCGTAACTATTCCAACTAAGGGAATCGTTGGGCAGACTCAAGCTAAAGCGACTCAAATTCTTAAGGATCTCGGCTTGGAAGTTAAAGTGAAAACTTTAGGTGCCAATAAGACAAAAAAGGTTATTAATGTTTCACCGAAAGAGGGCACCAAGGTCAAACGTGGCAGCACCGTGACCATCACAGTAGGCTAGCCAAATGTCTAAAGCGAAAATTAATGGTCCACGGCTTGGTGCTCACACCCCCACCTCAGGTGGAATGGCCAAACGTTCAATCGCTTATGCCGAACTAACTGGCGCTGAAGTAATTCAAGTTTTTGCATCTAACCCACGCGGTTGGGCTATGCCGGAAAGTAACCCCGTAGCTGATGAAGAATTTCGCACCAAAGCGGCAGCACTAGACATTCTCACCTATGTGCATGCCCCATTCTTAATTAACTTGGGCTCACCTACCGTTGGTACTTACGAGAATTCAGTTGCCTCAACTGCTTACTCGTTAAAGCGTGGCGCTGAAATTGGTGCCCTTGGTGTTGTGATTCATACTGGTTCTGCTGTTGATGTGAATAATGTTGAAAATGCCTGGAAACAAATTCATGAAGGCATGATGCCAGTCCTGAATGCTTTGGGTGATGATGCCCCGATGCTGCTGCTCGAACCAACTGCCGGACAAGGTCAATCACTCGTTAAGAAGTTAGATGATCTAACAAATTATTTAAAAGCTTTGGAATATCACCCAAAAGTTGGCATCTGTCTCGACACTTGTCACGTATTTGCAGCTGGCCATGACATTGCGAAAAAAGGTGGCATGACCGAAACTATTGATCTTTTAATCGAAATTGCTGGTGCTGAACGTTTCCAGCTGGTGCACGCCAACGACTCTATGGATGTTTGCGGTGCACTAAAGGATCGCCACCAAAATATCGGCGAAGGCTACATTGGTTTAGCCGCTTTCCAAGAGATGCTTGATCATCCAGTCATGAAGAATGTGCCAATGGTGCTCGAAACTCCGGGCATGGAACCTGAGCATGGTAAAGAGATTGAGCTGCTAAAGAAGATGCGTGGATGAACGCGCGTCATAACCTGCAATTAAAGTTAGCGCCTTGGGCGCTTTTATCGGTTTCCGTTGCTTGGGGTCTAGCTTTCGTAGTGATGAAGCCGGCGATCGAACGCCAAAGCGTAAACAATTTTCTCTTTACTCGATTTGTTCTAGCTGTTCTAGCAATGATTTTAATACGCCCGCAAGTAGTAAAACTTTTTACTAAAGACCTTCTGCTGCGCGGATTTGGTGCAGGTCTATTTCTAGGTGTCGGCTATATTTTCCAGACCTTAGGGCTGGCTAACACCGGCGCTGCAATTACCGGCTTTGTAACTGGGTTATACGTTGTGCTAACACCCCTATTTGCCGCCATTATTTTTAAAGAGCGCATCTCAAAGACGGTTTGGTTCTATGTATTTTTAGCAACTATCGGTTTAGGACTTCTTTCTATACATGGTTTCTCTGTTGGCTATGGCGAGTTTCTCGTTTTCTTAAGTGCCATTGCATTTGCCGGCCATATCACCGCCCTGAGCAAATGGTCAGCTGGTCGCGATGTTTACGCTATGACAATTACTCAACTGATTATGTGCGCGATTTTGACTGGAATTGCCTCTTCGATCGAAGGTTATTCACCACCACCTGATTACGGCGTTTGGGCAGTAGTAATCTTCACCGCTGTTTTTTGCACTGCGATTGCTTTCATTGTGCAAACCTGGTCACAAGCTCATATGTCGGCTACCAAAGTCGCAGTAATCCTGACTATGGAAGTTGTTTTCGCAGCAGTCTTTGCCATTATTTTCGGCGGTGAGCGCTTGACTCTTCAATCCGCAATCGGTGGCGTTTTAGTCGTGGTCGCTATGTACTTAATAGTTCTAAAGGAAGCATGAGAGACTATCGCCGTGAGAGTTGACCTTCGTTCAGACACCGTTACCGCTCCTTCAGCTGCAATGCGTGAAGCAATTGCCAGCGCCCCAGTTGGTGATGATGTTTATGGCGATGATCCAACGGTTAATTCGCTGGAAGAACGTGTTGCTGCCATGTTTGGCAAAGAAGCTGGTGTCTTTACGCCGACTGGTTCATTAGCTAATCAATTAGCAATTCGAATGTTGGTAGCTCCAGGTGAGGAACTTTTGGCTGAGACCAATTCACATATCGTTCGCGCCGAACTTGGAGCTGCGGCAGTTTTTTCTGGCATCACCACTCGTACGTGGCCGGCGGTAAATGGTCTGTTGAATGCGGCAGCTGCCCTTGAAATTGCCCGACCAGATTCTGGCCCATATCTAGTTTCGACAACCGCGATTGCAGTTGAAAATACGCATAACTTTGGGGGCGGCACCGTTCAGCCAATTTCTGAGATTGCTGCCCTTCATGCGGGTGCGCAAAAGCTTGGTTTAGCACTGCATCTAGATGGTGCCCGAATTTGGAATGCCCATGTTGCTAGTGGAGTTTCATTTCTGGAATATGGAAAGTATTTCGACACCATCAGCGTCTGTTTGTCTAAAGGTTTAGGTGCACCAGTTGGTTCAATCATGCTTTCAACTAAGGAGCGTGTTACGAAAGCTCGTGTCTGGCGCAAACGTTACGGCGCTGGCATGCGCCAAATTGGAATTCTCGCAGCAGCTGGCCATTACGCGCTTGATCACAATATTTCACCGTTAGTAGAAGATCATCGCCGTGCCAAAGAGATTGCAGTTGCACTAAATGCGGTAGTTCCATCAGTAATTGATCCAGCAACTGTTCAGACAAATATTGTTGGTCTGGATTTAGCCGAATTAAATATAACTGCAGCCGAACTTGCTACTCGTTGCAAAGCTGAAGGATTACTTATCGGTGCCCTTGGTCCAAAGTATGCGCGCCTAGTGACGCATTTAGATATTGATGATGCAGGAACTGCGTATGCAATCGAAGTATTAAAGCGCGCCCTCGTGGCTTAACAGCCACTCTTTTTTATTGACACCATAAGCATAGTTTCCCAGCGCGCCACCACTTTTAACGATGCGATGGCAGGGCACAACTAACATGATGGCATTTTTCGCACATGCAGTTCCAGCAGCTCGCACTGCAGCGGCTGACCCAGCTCGGTCGGCTAAATCGGCATAAGAAATTACTGCCCCCGCTTTTACTTTACGCATCGCTTTCCAGGCTGCTTGGGAAAATGTCGCACCTGGTTGTCTCACTGAGATTCCATTAATCGCTGTGATGTCACCATCAAAATAATCAGCAATTAAGTCACTAATAATCGGAATACTTTTTACAACTTTAATTTCTCGGCTTTTGTCAGACACATCAAGCCCACTCTTAAGTGCGGAGATATTTGAAAGATTTGCTCCGAGCAAGACATGTTGATCAGCAATTAAATTTATATTGCCAATCGGCGTCTTGGTGCTGGTAATTAAAAGCGTCACAGGTAAAACTTAACGGTCGCGCAACATCTCCGCTACTAAAAATGCCAACTCGAGTGATTGCGAATGATTTAGGCGTGGATCGCAGGCGCTCTCGTAGCGGGAAGCTAGATCCT
>Ga0114967_10001854_pt1 | contig 17734 bp, 21 predicted proteins | sample M_130628_MF_Meta_FD_92639 | JGI IMG/M metagenome (GOLD analysis project Ga0114967, IMG submission 92639) | Freshwater microbial communities from Lake Montjoie, Canada to study carbon cycling - M_130628_MF_MetaG | ecosystem: Environmental > Aquatic > Freshwater > Lake | place: Lake Montjoie... | reverse complement strand
TCAAAAGCACAATGATTGTAGTGCATGATAAAATATTTGAAATGGCAGACAAACGCAATACTCAATTGATAACATGGGGTCTTGGCATAATAGGATTGTTGGCATCTGCCCTGGGTTATATGATTACCCACTATATACTGACATGAAACCAAAAGACTTTGATAAACGTATACAAGCTATCCTAGGAGATACCTTTGAATACGCACGTAACAACAGTATCATTACTACAGATGACGGATTTGTAGTATTTGATAGATACAAGATCACCAATCAAGATGGCGTGATACAAGTTACCAATCAATATCGACAAGTATCTAATTTTACCAGTCAAAAAACAGCATTGACTTGGTGCATATTTGATAAATTTAACCAAGTTAAAAACGCACAAGACACTATGGTACTAGATCAACGAAGACGTATGGTCCAAGATGATTTATCACTAGTACAACAACTATTCCACCGTTATCGCGATCCCGTAGTACGCGATTCTGTGGCAGCTAAACTATCACAAAAACGACAAACTTTGCTTGACATAAATTCAAGGTTGGAGAAATGTGCAAATTTGGCTAAATATTGGCAAACAAAAGGATTTAACGATGAAATTGCACGAACTCAGCATTCAGCCCCAAAGCAAAAATATTAAAAAGGTTCTAGAGAATCGCCTAGGGCAACAGCTAAGCCTAGATGCTTTGAGCCCAATGGCCACTCGCCATATGTTACGCCGAGTGCGTAATCTTATAAAAGAGACTAGACAAGCAACTGGTTTTTACAAGAGTGAACAAAATAGTAGCTATCTAAAACTAGTAATGATGGAACAAGCATTGTCTACGCATTTACATGAAGTTGGCGAAGTTGCAATGGCCATTGATACCAGCGATCCAAAGACCAAACAAATTATGCAGAAGGCCGCAAATGGCGGCACTTTAAATCCTGAAGAGCAAAAGACTATGACTGCCATTGCCCTTATGAAAAAAGAAGGCGCCAAGACTGGCATGAAACGCATGGTCAAGGAAAGTGAATTGCAGACTGCACAGGTGGTGTTGGCCAGTCAGGACATGTTAGACCGTGTTCAGAAAATGACCGAAGACATTAGTGAAATGCAATTCAAAGATTTGCCTGCGTTGGTTGACAGTATTCGCAATGACATGGGCACTGAACAAGCAACTGCATATCAGTCACAGGCCAGCGCCGCATTGAGTACTTTGCTGAGTGCAGTGCAACAAGGCAAAACACAACTTGAAGCCGCACAAGGCGCCATTACTGGCCAAGCCCCACAAGTTCCGGGCGAACCCGGCGCCGACATGGGCGCCGACATGAGTGCTGACGGAGTTGATGCTGCCGCATTATCTGCAACTGGCGTAGACGATGGTGATGCAGCCGATGTTGGTATAGATGTTGATGCTGACTTAGATGTCAGCGCAGATGACGTTAAGTCATTGGGTCGTGAGCGTAGATAACAAGTGTTAATTTTAGAAGTTGAGCAACCCAATGCTGGCCCCGATGCAGAAAAACTTGCGGCACTAACACAATTTTTAATTGGGCGTGCCACCAATACTGGCGCGACTAAAACTATATCAACTCCGGCATATCTGCAATTGGCCCAAAACATGGGCATTAGTTTAAGTCAATCTCAATTGGCTTCATTGTCTCAACAACCTCCGTTAAACGGATTGATATCAAATGTGGAGCCAGATAAAATAACATTCAAGGGTGCAGAACCCGAAGTTGATGACTCAGACATGAGTCCAGATCAAGCTCGGGCCACTGTTGATAAAATGGCCAAAAGAGCCGCAAGCAAAGGAGCATGACATGATAGAATCTTTATTTTGGTTACTAGTTGGAGCCTTAATCGGATGGCATTTTCCCGAACCAGCCTGGGCAGGCACATTAAAGCAAAAAGTGCTTGACTTATTTTCAAAAAAGTAGTATACTAAACTGGCGGGTAAGGCGTTATATAATAGTAACACCTATCTTAAAGGAGATCACTGTGAAAAAATTATTTGTAAGCTTTTTATTGGCCGGAGCAATAATTCCTGCGTTTGCACAACATCATGGACATGGACATGGACATGGACATGGACATTGGCAACGTGGCTACTATGGGGGTGGTTGGAACTGGGTAGTTCCTGCTATCATAGGCGGAGCAGTAGTATATGGTGCAACTCGTCCAGACCCAGTTGTTGTACAACAGCCAGTGATTGTACAACAACCTGTACAAGTTCAGCAAGGACAAAATTGCAGTCCATGGACAGAAACACAACATTCTGATGGCACAATTACCCGAACAAGAACCTGCGCACAATAACACGTTAGAGTTTGAAAACTACAAACGTTATGTGTTCAACTGCAAATGCGGATGCAAAGAACACTGCGGGCATGGGTGTTCACAATGTGACTACTGTCCCGATTGTGAATGTGAGCGATGTCTAGCTGGTCAAGGATATAACTAATGGCTTATTCAAATAAAGTTATCGATCATTATGAAAACCCACGTAACGTGGGTTCCTTCTCTAAAGACGATGAAGATGTGGGTACTGGTATGGTGGGCGCACCTGCCTGCGGTGATGTAATGAAACTCCAAATCAAAGTAAATAATATTGGAGTAATAACAGATGCCAAATTTAAAACATATGGTTGTGGTTCGGCGATTGCGAGTAGTTCGCTCGTTACTGAATGGGTCAAAGGAAGGACACTTGACGAGGCGGCAGCGATTAAAAATAGCGAGATTGCTGATGAGCTTGCCCTCCCCCCTGTTAAGATTCATTGTTCAATACTTGCAGAAGATGCCATCAAAGCAGCCGTAGAAGATTATCGTAAGAAACATGATATCATTAGCTGAGGTAAAACATTTGCATATAGAGCTGAGTTCTAAATGCAATGCTCGGTGCCCTCTTTGTAGTAGAAATTTTTACGGATTTGACTACAATCGCGGATACGAAGAAACTAATCTTACTTTAGTACAAATACAAAAGTTATTGCCAATTGAGTTTGTTAACCAACTCGATGAAATTTTGTTTAACGGAACGTATGGCGACTTTGTTATGAATCCCGAGAGTGTTGAAATTATACAGTGGCTACGACAAACAAATCCGTTATTAGTAATGCATATAAGCACAAATGGTGGGGCAAGGGATAGATCATTTTGGCAAGCACTGGCTAAACTGGATGTTGAAATTAGTTTCTGTATTGACGGACTGGAAGACACACACCACATATACCGTCAGGATACAACTTACAATAAAGTTATATCCAACGCCAGGACGTTTATTAAAGCAGGTGGCAGGGCGGTATGGACAATGACAGAGTTTGATCACAACCGCCATCAAATTGATGAAGCCCAACGTCGGGCTACCGCACTGAATTTTGTCAGTTTTAATAAACGACCAACTAATAGAGACACAGGACCAGTATACAATAATAAAGGTCAAAAAATTTATTTGATGAAAACAACCGGGGCAAAATTCCCCAACCAAATAACCAGCGAATGGATTACAAATTATTCGGACGGGGGGAGATACACTAAAGGTATTGTAAAAAAACAAGCACTCCCGTTACAATGTGATGTATTAAATAAAAAATCTTTGTATATTAGTGCAAGTGGCGAAGTAGATCCGTGTTGTTTTGTGGGGTTAGTTAAGCAGGGCAATCGCGGCAACGCCGATCTACAATTGCTAAGGCAGCATCCACAATTAACATTAGAAGATGGTATTGATTTTACTAATAAAGTATTAGGTACATTTGACAGTCAACAGTTATTGGTTTGTCAACAATCGTGTGCAAGTTAATATGATAACACTAACAGATACCGCTCAGAATAAAGTAAAAAGTTTATTGTCCAAGCGTGGTGGCGCAGGAATCCGGTTGGGCGTTAAAACTACAGGTTGCAGTGGCCTTGCTTATGTGTTAGAATACATAGACAAGTATGAAGTTGACCATGATGTGGTTAATTATGCACAAGATGGATTTGCTGTGCTAGTAGATAAAAAAAGTGTAGTATATTTAAATGGCACAACAGTAGATTATGTGAGAGAAGGCCTTAATGAGGGCTTTCGTTTTTCAAACCCTAATGAACGTGACCGATGTGGTTGCGGAGAAAGTTTTAGAATTTAATGATAGTTCAACGATATAATTATGCCCCACTTGATAGAACAACTATTGATGGTAAACGACATTATTGTTTACCCGACGGTTCTAAAGTGCCCAGTGTCACTACCATCCTAGACCGTACCAAGCCCGAAGAAAAACGCCAGGCTCTTGCTAACTGGAAAAAGCGTGTAGGTGAGCAACAAGCACAGCAAATTACCACCGAAGCCGCCAATCGCGGCACTAGAATGCATGCCTATTTAGAGCACTATGCATTGCAAGCAGACATGAAACCCTTGCCTGGAAATCCCTTTGCTCATCCCAGTTGGTTTATGGCCGCAGAAGTTATCTTACAAGGACTATGCAACGTGGATGAATTTTGGGGAGTAGAAGTACCTGTTTATTACAGTGGTTTATATGCAGGAACCACAGATTGTCTCGGGCTATGGAAAGGACAGCCTGCAATCATTGATTTTAAACAGACCAACAAGCCCAAAAAGCGTGAATGGATTGATGACTATTTTATTCAACTTGCAGCCTACGCCTCAGCGCATAATAACACATACGGCACAGATATCAAAACAGGGGTAATTATGATGGCTCAGCAACCTGTAGTTTTGCCCGACGGAACACTGAGCAAACCTGTTTACACTGAATATGTGATTGAACAGGACGAGTTTGACCATTGGAACAACGAGTGGAACAAACGTGTTGAACAGTACTACTTGATCAGCTAAATACTCTAAACAGAGGATACTACCGTGGCTATAGTACAGATTTCACGAATTACCAACCGTAAAGGTTACACAGAAAATTTACCACAACTTGCTGGTGCTGAATTAGGCTGGTGTACTGATAGCCGTCGATTGTTTATTGGCAACGGCACCTTAGAAGACGGCGCCCCGGTTATTGGTAACACTGAAATTATAACGCAGTTCAGTGATATCACAGTGCTCAGCAATTATACCTATAGTGATATTGTAGTAGGTTATTCTGCTCAAACAGGACCAACCTCCAGCGATCCAGTTGTGCGTACAGTGCAGGCCAAATTGGATGACATGGCCAGTGTGCGTGATTTTGGCGCAGTGGGTGATGGTGTTGCTGATGACACAGATGCAATTAATCGTGCTTTGTATCAATTGTATTGCCGTGAAAATAACACACAAATTCGACGTAGTTTATTCTTCCCAGCTGGTACTTATAGAACTAGTGAACCCATTGTTATTCCTACCTATGCTAAATTAATTGGCGAAGGTGCCGATTGTTCAATCATTTATTTAGATACACAAGACAGTAGTGTGCCTGCGTATGTGGCTAGGTTTGGCGACAGTCGACAACAGACTGGCGTTAACATTGGTACCAATGGAGCAACTCCACCGCAAAATATTGAAATTAGTTCAATGACATTCCAAAGCACCGAAGACAGTGATGTGTTTCTGGTTGATCAAGCCACACAATGTTGGTTTGACAGTGTAAACTTTGTTGGCAGCAATACTTTGACTGAAATTGAAAACTCTGGTGGGGTATTATTGCCTGAGTTAACTGCTGTGGCATTTAACAGCAACGGCAGCCAAACATGCAACGACATTACATTTGACAAATGTTCATTTACCAATTGTTCATATGGTATCAATACATCTGACGGGGTATTTGGTGTAACAGTGAGCAACAGTGTTTTTGATACACTAATAGTTGGCATCAATCTTGAAGACACGCCCAGTGGGTTCCGAGCTGTACATAATATTTTTGATAACGTCTACAGCGAAGGCATCATCTATAACAATGTTGACTTGAATGTTTCTGCTTATAATGTTTTCTACAATGTAGGTAACAGCATTGGTGGAACAAGTCCCACAGCAGTGATAGTCAAGTTTGGCCATGACAACAATGTGTCTATCAATGATGTATTTGAACGCAGTGATGCCGATGCATTTACCTACCCTAGAGTTCAAATTATCGGTAGCACCAGCTCAACTGGTGGCACCCAATCACAGGTAGGTCGGTATGCTCGCGAAGCTGGCCGTACATTTACACTTGTCAACGCCGCATCCAACCAAACAGTTATCACCATCAATGCACAATATGTTCGGGCATTTGAAATGTTGTACACCATTGTAAGAGGTGTAAACATTCGAACTGGTAGATTAACTGTGGTAACAGACACAGTTGGTTACACCGACGACTACACCGAAAATTCCAGCACCGGCATTACATTTACGGTCAGCGCAGTGGGTGATACTGTATCAGTCAAGTACACTGCAACCAATACTGGTAGTTCCGGAACATTAACTTATTCTATATCACATTTGGCTTGATGTGGCCCTTAACATTTGAAGAACGGTTGGCCCAATGGTACAACCTACGCACCAACTCTAATAATCTAGAGTTGGAATCGTTTCTAACACAGGTTCATGACTGGTGGTGGCGTTCACCAATGGTGGGCCGCTATCTTAATTGGGAAGATCATCTTACTTGGCCAGGCCCCTGGGACTTATTGGATGAAAATCGCTATTGCGATCTTGCAAGAGCCCTGGGAATGTTGTATACTATTACATTGTCGGCTCATCCTGACATAGAGAATATTACGATCACACAGTCCAACAAGGGCAATTTAGTCCTAATCAACCATGGGAAATATATATTGAATTGGACCCCGGGGGAACTGTTAAATATCGATTCAACAAATATTGAAATTACCAGACAGCTAACTGGTGCACAACTACAACAAAATTTAGGTTACAATACATGACGCAAACTATACAAGTACAAAAAAGAGACGGACGCAAAGAGCCGCTAGACATTGAAAAACTACACAAAGTAGTTTTTTGGGCAACACAAGGAATTACCGGAGTATCAGCGTCAGAAGTTGAAATTAAAAGTCATTTACAATTTTATACTGGCATTCCCACAGCAAGCATTCAAGAGACATTAATTAAATCAGCCGCTGATTTAATCAGCGAAGAAACACCCAACTATCAGTATGTTGCCGGTCGCTTAATTTGCTATCATTTACGCAAACAAGTCTACGGACAATTTGAACCATGCAGTATTAAAACTCTAGTTGAAAAAAATGTAGCACGTGGATTCTATGACAACGAATTACTTTCAACATACAGCAACAATGAGTGGGAAAAAATTAATACCTTTGTTCGACACGACCGGGATGAGAATTTAACTTATGCTGCCATGGAACAATTTCGTGGCAAATATCTTGTACAAAATCGTGTTACCAAAGAAATTTTTGAAACACCTCAAGTGGCTTACCTATTAATTGCGGCAACGTTGTTTAGTAACTATCCCCGAGAAACAAGATTAACTTACATCAAAGATTATTATGATGCTATCAGTACATACCAAATTAGTTTACCAACCCCTGTCATGGCAGGTGTGCGCACACCACAACGACAATTCTCCAGCTGTGTGTTAATTGAAACCGGCGACAGCTTGGACAGTATCAACGCCACAACTAGTAGTATTGTAAAGTATGTAAGTCAAAAGGCAGGTATTGGCATTGGAGCCGGTCGCATTCGTGCTCTTGGCAGTCCCATCCGTAATGGTGATGCTTATCACACTGGTGTAATTCCCTTTTATAAAATGTTTCAAGCAGCCACACGTAGTTGCAGTCAAGGTGGAGTGCGCAATGGCGCGGCTACGTTGTATTATCCACTATGGCATTTAGAAGTTGAAGACCTATTAGTACTAAAAAACAACAAAGGCACCGAAGACAACCGTGTACGCCACATGGACTATGGCATACAATTCAACAAGGTCATGTATGAACGATTACTCTCCAATGCAGACATTACCCTGTTCTCACCACATGATGTTCCCGAAATGTATGATGCATTTTTTACTGATGTAGATCGATTCCGCGAATTGTACGAAACAGCCGAACGTAATACTAAATTGCGCAAGAAAAAAATTAAGGCAGTTGACTTGTTTGCAGCCTTTATGCAAGAACGTAAAGACACAGGTCGTGTTTATTTGCAGAACGTAGATCATGCCAACAGTCATGGTAGTTTTATTCCTGAACTTGCTCCAATACGTCAAAGTAACCTGTGCTGTGAAATTGATTTACCCACAAAGCCATTGAATGATATCAATGATCCCGAAGGAGAAATTGCGCTTTGCACATTGAGCGCAACTAATTGGGGAGTATTCCGTGAACCACAAGATATGGAAAAAGCCTGCACCCTTGCGGTACGTGGACTTGATGCATTATTAAGTTATCAACATTATCCCATCCTTGCGGCACAGTTGGCCACAGAGAACCGTCGCCCATTGGGTGTTGGCATTATTAACTTGGCCTATTGGTTGGCCAAACATGATTTATCATACAGTGATCCAGCCGCATTGGTAAAAATTGACGAATGGGCACAACACTGGAGTTATTACTTAATCAAGGCCAGTGTTAACCTGGCCCGAGAATTTGGTGCATGCCCCAAAAGCAACGAAACCAAATATCATCAAGGTATTTTACCAGTTGATACTTATAAAAAGGAAGTTGACGAATTAGTTCCACATAAAGATGTGGTCGACTGGGAAGGCCTACGATCAGACCTTGTGAAATATGGCATTCGCAACAGCACACTAATGGCATTGATGCCAGCAGAAACCAGTGCTCAAATTAGTAATAGCACAAATGGTATTGAGCCACCACGTAGCTATGTTTCAATTAAGCAAAGCAAAGATGGCGTGCTCAAACAAGTAGTACCTGAATATCGCAGACTAAAGAACAAATACGACCTATTATGGGATCAGAAATCACCCGAAGGCTATTTAAAAATTTGTGCAATTCTGCAAAAATACATTGATCAAGGCATCAGTGTCAACACCAGTTATAATCCACAACATTATGATGAAGAACAAATCCCAATGAGTGACATGCTCCGACATTTGATCATGTTCTACAAGTATGGTGGCAAACAACTATACTACTTCAACACCTATGATGGCTCAGGTGAAATTGATGTTGACCGACTCAATCAAGGCAAGTCTATGCTGATTGAAAGTGTTGACACCATACTATCAAATGATACAGAAGACTGCTATAGTTGCAAGATCTAATCCGAGAAATAAAAATGTCAGTATTCAATATAATTAAAAATCGTGACCACACCACCAGCCTTGCATTCTTGGATGCTGATGGCCCTGTTGGCATACAAAGATATGAAACTCTAAAGTACAAGCAGTTTGATAAACTAACAGACAAACAACTGGGATTTTTCTGGCGCCCGGAAGAAGTTGATGTTCTTCGTGATGCCAAAGACTTCAGAGACCTCACTGCCAATGAACAACATATTTTTACCAGTAATTTAAAGCGTCAAATACTGTTAGATAGCGTTCAAGGCCGTAGCCCCAACTTGGCATTTGCCCCATTAGTTACAATTCCTGAATTAGAAACTTGGATCGCCACTTGGACCTTCAATGAAACTATACATAGTCGTAGTTACACACACATAATTCGTAATGTCTACAACAATCCAAGTGCAGTGTTTGATGAGCTGTTAAATGTTGATGAGATTGTAAAATGCGCAAAAGATATTAGTCGTTACTATGATGAGTTAATTGAATCAAGCACGGCCTGGCAATATCTCGGCGTTGGCAATCACACAGTTAATGGTACCGCGATATCAGTTGATGAATATCAGTTAAAGAAAAAACTTTGGCTTGCACTCAACAGTGTTAACGCACTGGAAGGTATTCGCTTTTATGTGAGCTTTGCTTGCTCCTGGGCATTTGCTGAACTTAAAAAGATGGAAGGCAATGCCAAAATTATTAAGTTAATCTGCCGAGATGAAAATGTGCACCTAGCCAGCACTCAAACGTTGCTCAAATTGTTGCCCACAGATGATCCAGACTTTGCAAAGATCAAAGAAGAATGTCATGATGAAGTTGTTAAATTGTTTAATGATGTTGTTCAACAAGAGAAAGAGTGGGCACACTATCTGTTCAATAATGGTAGTATGATTGGACTTAACGAACAACTGCTCAATGAATATGTTGAATGGATTGCCAACAAGCGCATGACTGCTCTTGGTATCCCAAGCACATTTAAAACTGGCAGCAATCCATTGCCCTGGACGGCAAAATGGATTGCTGGCTCCGACGTCCAAGTTGCCCCACAAGAAACAGAAATTTCTAGCTACATTGTTGGCGGCACAAAACAAGACGTAAACGAAAACACACTTGCAGGACTTTCACTATAATGCTGACCGTATATTCCAAAACCGTTTGCCCCTATTGCGTACAAGCAAAATCTTTCTTGAAGTCAAAAGACATTCCTTTTCAAGAAATCAACATTGAAAAAACTCCCGAGGCCCGTGACTTTATTATGTCATCTGGGCATCGAACTGTGCCACAAATTTATTACAATGGTGAATTATTTGTGGAAGGTGGTTGGCAAGGCCTAAGTAAGTTGAGCGCAGACGACATCCGAAGTCGTCTCGGAATCAATAACTTAGGAAACATATGAATATTCAAGTAGACGAAATTTACACATTTAAACTAATCACCGGTGAGGAACTGGTTGCTAAAGTATTAGAATTACAAGATGATTATATTGTAGTTAAACACCCTATTAGTACTGTTATCAGCCCCCAAGGGTTACAAATGGTGCCCAGTTTGTTTAGCGCAAATACCGAGAAAACTGTCCAGATAAATAAATCTAGTTGTGCCATGGTAGCAGATACACGCGATGATGTGCGTGATAGCTGGATCCAGGCAACTACTGGTATTGCACCAGTACGTAAACAGATTATTACAGGATAAACTATGGCAGCAGCCGCAAGATTAGGTGACCCGGGAGTTACTGATTGTAGCCCATTTAACATTCAATCCGGATCCGGAGATGTGTTTGTTAATGGTTGCGGCGCGGCACGTCTAGGTGATGGTGCAACACCGCATAAAGCTAAACAGAGACCCAAATGTCCTATCCATGTTACTAAAATTACCGGAGCCAGTGGCACAGTTTTTGTTAATGGCCGCGGCTTTGCCCGTGTTGGTGATCCATTTGGTCCTCAATGTACACAGGTGCAATCGGGTAGTGGCGACGTGTTTGTAGGTGGTTAATCATGGGACAATTGTCGTCCGTGATGGCCACTGCTGGTGCAGGTCTACTTCCTAATCCACCCACAGATATTGGAGCAACATTTGTATTGCCCACAGCATTGGGCAATGCCATCTCCACTTACACAAGTATCTCGGTTGTATCTCAAACGCAGGCAATTTGGAATTTAGCGGCAGCGTCAGCAAACCAACTTACTCCAACCATCTCTGCTTCAACATTGCAGTCATTGCTTAAAATTGGTTCAACTATATTTCCGGCACTAACCAATGTATTACCCGGAAGTCTTACAGCACTGAACTTGTTGGTCAACAACTACATGCCAGCATGGGACAATACTGTTAGATATGAAATTGGTTCCAATGTTAGTTATAACAACAATATCTACACTGCTATTGCTATAAATCAAAATCAAACACCCACTAATACTACCTATTGGAATATTAATTTAAACTATTCTTCGCTATCTAATGTGGTTCTTACCAACGCCAATGTTATTTTAGGCAATGGTGACTTATCCAAGTTCTGTCAGGTGTTCATGGGTGCACAGGGCTATTGTAGTCAAGCCAACGCCACCATCAACAGTGTTAAAAATAGTGCCACACTAGCGCAAACATTTTCGCCATCAACTGGCGGCATGGACAATTTAACCACAGGTGGGTTAAATCAAGTTGCCAGTAATTTACAAACATTGGGTGCTGACCTACAAAAACTAGGAACACTAATAAATCTTGCTCGGCTTGATTATTTGGGATTACCGGGAGAACTTCTGTCGCAACTGGCCAAGAAGACTAATTCGTTATTACCTGAAATTACTAATCAACTAACTCTCGCCAAGTTACCAGAAAGTAAAATACAAGCATTGAATTCTGGACGCAATGAATTAACTGCCGAAGAAGAAAAAACAGCCTACACAGTAATGACTAAAATTACTGGCACTACGTTGACACAGGTATTGGCCATACTTGGTGTGACTACATCAAATATTACTACAATGGCGCAGTTGTTGAACCCGGCAAAGATCCTACCCAATGGTTATCGAGTGTTGTTGTGCCCTGATGGCAATGGACTAGTAAATGTTTATTTGGCCAACGGCACAGTCAACACCAATCTTAAGCCAGTGCTAGCAAATGCGGGTGTGGCCGCCTACGCTGGGCCTGGCAATAATGGTAGTTTGGAAACACTGTCGTTGATTATTCCTTCAGATCAGGCACTAGCCAATAAAGCCATGGCCCGAAGCTTTCAACAAGTTAAAAATATCACAGCAACAACATTACCAGGATTGAGCACAGCAATGTCAGCAGTTGAAACCAACACTGGGTTAACTGCGGTCAATAGTTTAACAACCCCTGTGCCAGCTTCAGTTACTAACTTTTATCAAACACAATTGGGGTCTGGTACTGGCCCGCGCGGCACAATATTAATAAGTGATGTCATTGGAGTTGTCTACAATCCATTGTTTGTAGATGGGTTTAAAAATACTGCAACGTTGATTGCCAAGGTTAATGCAACTACGTTAACTTCGTTGTATACTGACATGATAAAAACTCTTGACGGTACCTACGATGATCCAGCAAATCCGGGAGGGGTTGTTATTCCAAGTGGACCGGCTGCGGGAACTTATAGTTCAATTAATGATGCATTTGTAACGGGACTAATACCAGCAGCCAACTCAGTTATTAACACCATTGCCAATGCCAACACTTCAACTGTGACTAGCACTACAGCAAGCTGGAATCAAATGTGCTCAGAACTAAAACGCGAATCTGGCAATCAGGCACAAGCTGAAATCAACTTTGGTGAACTTGCCAGTAGTAAAACCAGCACAATGAGCTTTGCCGGTAATTTGCACGAATACGGTGTTGATGTTGGGGACGGTGGACCCAATGATATTTTAACTGCTTTGTCAAATCTCAATAGTTTAAGTGGCCAATGTTTGGTCAGTAGTCTACGCGAAGGTAGAAACATTGTTGCCTTACAAGAAGCAGGAGTTAAGTTAGATACTCAGCTATCATCTGAACCAGGTGTTGGTGCGGCAACTACAATAGTGCCTTGGGCCGAAACATCATCGTACTGGAGCAAAGCAGCCACACTGATTGCACAAGATAGAAACTGGGGTCTGTACCGATCTTATCGTGGGTCACAAGTTACTAATTGGGGATTTGATGGCACACCTAATCAAGCAGGTACAGTGTCAGTTAAAGCAAGTGGTAAAAATGTTGACGTAGTTATTGTTGATGCTGTGATTGACCCCAACCACCCAGAGTTTGCAGTTAGTCCCAATGGTTCTGGTGGTAGTCGTGTGCAGTATTACAATTGGTACAGCGCCAATATTTCTGGTGACCCAAATTCTGGCACCATTTATAACCCACCAATAACAACTACTGCACCAAACTCTGCTGATGACAGTAGACATGCTTGCCATGTTGCTGGCACAGTGGCAGGTAACACGCAGGGTTGGGCACCCAATGCCAACATTTATAACATTAGTCCTCAATATGTCACCGGCGGTGCGCCATATACATATTTGTACCAATACATATTAGCCTGGCACCAAAAGAAAAAAACCAGCGGTAACACCAATCCCACCATTTGCAACAACAGCTGGTACTCACGATACACTATTCCGTACACTAGTATTACATCAGTGACTTATCGTGGCACAGCGTATGCCGGCCCGTTTACATTGTCTCAATTATTAAGCTATGGGATCACATCTAATGGGTCAGGAAACTGTATTGTTGCTTTAAGTAATGCCTCAATGAATGCTGACATACAGGCCTGTATCAATGCCGGCATCATCATGGTGGCTTGTGCTGGTAATGATGACAGCAGAATAGCAGTGGCCGGCGACTCAGACTTTAACAACACATTAACGGCCACAGGTTACAATTCAGGCAATCCAATATACTACACTCGCGGTAGTTCACCAACTTCGACCAGCAACGTTATTTGTGTAGGCGGAATAGGATCAGGTGTTACCTCAGGCGGCGATAGAAAACTCAGTTACAGTAATTGTGGTCCCAGAGTCAATTTGTTTGCCCCGGGGTCATATGTAACCAGCGCCTGGCTAACATCGTCGGGACCTACGGGGGTAGGCTATCCAGCCCCAGTCCCTGATCCAAGAAACACAGCATACTATATTGCCAAAGATAGTGGCACCAGTATGGCAAGCCCACAAGTGGCCGGCATACTTGCGTGTGCGTTAGAACAAACGCCAACCTTGAATCAAGCTAGTGCATTAAGCTTGATCACCACAGCGGCCAAGCTCAATCAAATTCCCAACACCGCTGGCGGCTATGACGATTTATACAGCCTACAAGGCGCCCCAAATCGATACTTGACACTGCCGGATTCCTTGAAATCTTAATACAAAACAACAGGTTAGCACCCACTAACTATAGCATTGGCCATGGTTGACCAATAATTCACTTTTGTGTATAATACTTGTATGTTAACACAGATAGGAACAGCCCATGCCTGATCATTTAGTACTTGAAGGTAAACAATTTAATGGAGTTAAAGTGGCCGCAGGCTGGATCCGAGATCTCGAAAGTAGTGACAGTCGTATTCACAAAGAAAAAGTGATTGAAAAAGCCTTGATGGCCGCCAAGCTTGGTAGCTCAGATGCACAATGTTTCTTGTTTAACTGTTATCAAGCCTACAATCCTTTCTACGCATTTAATGTTCGACAAGTGCCCGAAACTGTGGGACTTGTTGGAGAACCCAATCCTTGGCCCAAATTTTGGGCATTGTTAGAATCGTTGCGCACTCGTAGTGTAACCGGCCATGCGGCCAAATCTGCCATACAGGACTGTGCTGATCAATTTGACAGTGACGAATGGAACAATGTATGTCGCCGAGTCATTACTAAAGATTTGCGATGTGGTATCAGTGAAAAAACACTTAATAAAGTTTTAGGTAAAACTGAATGGAAAATTCCTGTGTTCAGTTGTCAACTAGCACAAGACTCAACTGACCAACCCAAAAAGCTTCGGGGCACTAAACGTCTTGAAGTCAAGCTTGACGGAGTTCGGGTACTTGCAGTAGTATCCGGGTCCAGTTGTACCTTGTTTAGTCGCAATGGTAAAGAATTTGAAAACTTCCCACAAATTGCAGACGCCATCTTGGACAATCGCCGGGCATTCCAGCACGGTCGAGGTACAGGTGGACACTTTGTGTTGGATGGTGAGATTGTAGGAGAGACTTTCCAAAAGCTCATGAAGCAAGCACATCGTAAAAGTGATGCAGTAACTGATGGCATGGTATATCATATTTTTGATATTATTCCATTGGATGCCCTCAAAGAAGGTCACTGTAATTTGCAACAGTACAAACGACTGGAGTGGCTGGAGTCAGCAAAAAGTACGCTAGACCAAACTGACAGTCTTCGCATAATGCCAGGTATAAACGTGGACTTGGACACTGCCGAAGGGCATGACGTCATGAATCGATTTGCCCAAGCTTCAGTTGAGCAAGGCTACGAAGGCATTATGATTAAGAGTGTGGATGCACCTTATGAATGCAAACGCAGTGACTTCTGGATGAAATGGAAACCCACAATCAGTGTTGATCTCAACATTGTGGGGTTTGAAGAAGGTACCGGTCGTAACCTAGGCCGGTTGGGTGCTATAATCTGTGAAGGAGTTGACAATGACCGTAGAATTCGCGTTAATGTTGGTAGTGGCTTTAGTGATGCTCTTCGTGATGAGTATTGGGCCAATCGGAATGACATGCTTGGCCACCTGGTGGAAGTCCAGGCGGATGCAGTCACACAAAACCAAGACGGAACCTACAGCCTCCGATTCCCAAGGTTCTTAAGATTCCGTGATTTTGAAGCAGGAGACAAATTATGAAAACATATGACACGTTTGAAGCTGTGATAGACATGCAGGAATGTATGAAACGTCCCATTGTAGTTCATGCTAAAAAAATTGAAGAAGATTTTAGAGTTAATACTCTAGAAGGCAATTACAAACAAGGTAAAGCCGGCGACTACCTTATGAAAGGTATTGATGGTGAACTGTATATTTGTGATGGCGACATCTTTGAACGAACCTACGATTTTGTATAATGGGTAACCAAACCGACTACTTTGAACGAATTGGTTACAAGCCCACCTGGTTTATTGGTGATCGAGTATTTGGGCACTGGAATAAAATTCCGTTTGTAGGTTCTGTGGGCAACGACACCTTGATCAATCCACTGGAAGGGCCAAGGATTAGTATACACCTTGACTTGCCCATCAAGTACCAAAACCAGGTGCACAATGTTATTTTTGTCAAACACAAAGATATCAAAGCATACAAATAAATTTGGCAAAGACTGTCAAAATAATTATTGACTTTGTGTTTGTATTTTGTTAATATGTACAGTGCAGTGAAGGGGAATGATTGGGTTGATAGTCTAGGGGCCGTAGGTTCCATGGCTGGTTTAGTGACTGCATAATTCCCAAGGTTGTGGCATCGTCTCGTTGCTGGAATAAAGCCGTTGTATCTAGTAACAAAACTACAGAATCATGTGCGGGTAGCACCTCTGCTGTAGTGTTAGCCTTAACGAGTATGGTACGGTGAAAAGCAAGATTAATTTTTTGTATCAACACGGAGATCTCTAGTTCTATGTCGACGTCCCTGGATCCACTTAAAACAACGGCCCTGGATCTGCACCGTTTCTGGGTGTTGGTGTCAACTGACCAACAATGGTATTCGGTTATGGCCGAAGCCCGACACTGGTTTGGCAGAAATTGGCACTGCCAATCCAAAGTCCGACGCAAGTTAAATCGATGTGACAGCAATTCGCCTATTGCAGTATGGTTTGATGTGCCAGATCCGCAATGGGCAACTTGGGTAGCTACTAAAACGTCCTTACAAGTAGTAGCTAATGATCCCACAAAGGCTAATAAATAATCTAATGCTCCTAACATTATTAATGTTTCTAGTGGCACTGTGCCTTAGCTCAGTGGCCGCATTTTATTCTATTGTAGGCCTTGCCGCCATTTTTGCCGCGGCAGTACTGCCCATTGTTCTCATGGGCAGTATCTTAGAAGTGGCAAAGCTCACAGTCACAGTATGGCTACATGAATACTGGAGCCGTGCTCGCTGGCTAATGAAAGTGTATTTGTGCTCGGCAGTGGTAGTTTTGATGCTGATTACCAGCATGGGCATCTTTGGATTCCTTTCAAAAGCACACAGTGACCAAAGCATGGTGTCGGGAGATGTACAGGCCAAAATCAGCATATACGATGAGAAGATTAAAACTTCAAAGGAAAACATAGATGTTAATCGCAAAGCTCTCAAACAAATGGATGAGGCAGTGGACCAAATTATGGGCCGAAGTACATCAGAAACGGGGGCAGATAAATCCGTGGCTGTCCGTAGGGGTCAACAAAAGGAACGTGGGCGTCTCCTTGCTGAGATTGAAGCCGAACAGAAAAAAATTACAGCACTTAATGAAGAACGAGCCCCTATTGCTGCCGAGGTACGCAAGGTTGAGGCAGAAGTCGGTCCGATAAAATACATTGCCGCATTGATATATGGTGATAATGCTGACAACAATATGCTAGAGGCATCAGTACGTTGGGTTATT
>Ga0114967_10001853_pt1 | contig 17747 bp, 19 predicted proteins | sample M_130628_MF_Meta_FD_92639 | JGI IMG/M metagenome (GOLD analysis project Ga0114967, IMG submission 92639) | Freshwater microbial communities from Lake Montjoie, Canada to study carbon cycling - M_130628_MF_MetaG | ecosystem: Environmental > Aquatic > Freshwater > Lake | place: Lake Montjoie... | reverse complement strand
GGAGATCCGCCCGGTGACGTTCGATGTCGAGTCGGTCGTCTCGGCGCAGTGCGACATGGCCCGGCCGATGGCCGAGAAGAAGGCGATCGACGTCACCTTCGAGATCGGCCCGGGCCTCGAGGCGGTCGAGCAGGATCAGGCGAAGGTCCAGCAGATCCTCGCCAATCTCCTCTCCAACGCCGTGAAGTTCACCCCCGGCGGGGGCCGGGTCGAGGTCAACGCCCATCTCGACGACACCACCGATCCGGCCCGGTCGGAGATCGTCATGGACGTCATCGACACCGGCGTCGGCATCGCCGCCGAGGAGCAGCAGGCGATCTTCGAAAAGTTCCGCCAAGGGAAGGTGTTCCAGAAGGGTGACGACGCGATGACGCGCGAGATCTCCGGCACCGGTCTGGGCCTGTCGATCGTCCGCGAGCTCTGCCGGCTACTGGGGGGCGACGTCACGCTCGAGAGCCAGCTCGGCCGCGGAAGCCGGTTCACGATCCGTCTCCCGGCGCGTCTCCAGCCGGTCAAGTCCTCCGCGGGGGCGACGCTGGCGCTGGCCGACTGACAGCCCAGAAATCGCCGCTAGACTGACTTTTGTTTCGATGGCGCGCGAGGAGGCGGCGATGGCAGACGATGCGGTCGAGGTGGTGTTGTTCACCGACGGCGCCTGCAGCGGCAATCCTGGCCCGGGGGGATGGGCCTACATTCTCCGTCATCCCGGCAGCGGGAAGGAGTCGCGCGACTCCGGCAATGAAGTCATGTCGACGAACAACCGGATGGAGCTGACCGCCGCCGTCCGTGGCCTTTCCAAGCTCAAGCGGCCGACGCGTGTCGAGCTGGTCACCGACAGCGTCTACGTCGGCACCGGGATTTCTGACTGGCTCCCAAAGTGGAAGCTGCAGGGCTGGAAGCGGAAGGATGGCGGCAAACTCGTGCCGATCAAAAACGAAGACCTGTGGCGTGAGCTCGACCGGCTCGTCACCGAGCATTCCGTCCGCTTCACCCACGTCGCCGGCCATGCCGGCCATGCCGAGAACGAGGCCTGCGACAAGATGGCCGTGGCGGCCTACCAGCCGCTGCTGAAAAAGGGCTGACGCCGGAGGGTGCGGGCAGGCGCCCGCGCGCTCGGCAGAGGAGCCGATAAACTCCCCTCATGCCCACCCCCGACAACTCCGCCCCCGATCCCTCCCCCGCCGCCCCGCCGCCGTCGGCAACCGCTGGCATGGCGCGCCCGTCGCCGGCAGCCGGGCGGCCGCGGAGCCTCGCGACACCGCTCGAGCGGCTGCCCGGCGTCGGCACACTGCGGGCCGAAAAGCTGCGGAAGCTCGGCCTGGTCACGGCCGCCGACGCGCTCATGCATTTCCCCCGCGACTACCGCGACTTCTCCGGGGCCCATGCCGTCAAGGCGCTGGTCGCCGGCGAGCATGCCTCGCTCGTGGGTGAGGTCATCGAGGCGACGTCGCGGACAACCGGCTCCGGCCGGCAGATGCTCGTCATCCGCCTCGCCTGCCCCGACGGCATCATCCGCGCGGTGTGGTTCAACATGCCCTTCATGGCGAAGCGATTTGCCGTCGGCCAGAAGGTCGTGATCGCCGGGGCCCCGAAGCGGGTAACCGGGCCGTGGGAGTTTCCCCATCCGGAAGTCCGCTGGCTCCAGGCGGGGGAGCGGGCCGACGCCTCGGAATGGCTGGCCGTCTATCCGCTCGCCGAAGGGGTGCTCCAGTCGCACGTTCGCGTGGCAGTCCTCGCGGCGCTCGACCATGCCGCTGATCTCCCCCCGGAAGCCCTTCCCGCCGATCTCCTCGCCGCCAAGGGGCTCCTGTCGATCGGCACGGCCCTTCGCGAGATCCATTGCCCGTCGAGCAGGGAGATGATCGACACGGCCCGGCGCCGCTTTGTCTACGAGGAGCTGTTCATGCTCCAGCTGGCGCTGCGAATGCACCGCGGCCGGCAGCAGCAGCGCCGCGCTGCCCCATCGATCCCCCTCGATGCCCGCATCGACGGACGGATCCGGGCCCGCTTCCCCTACGACTTCACCACGGCCCAATCGCGCGTTTGCGCCGAGATTGCTGCCGACATGGCCCGCCCCGAGCCGATGAACCGGCTCCTCCAGGGGGATGTCGGCAGCGGCAAGACAGCCGTCGCCGTCTATTGCATTCTCGCCGCGGTCGCCGCCCGGATCCCCGGCGCCCCGGCAGGCCCCGACGGCCGGGCGACCGGCTATCAGGCGGCGCTGATGGCACCGACGGAGCTTTTGGCCCGCCAGCACCTCGCCACGCTCGAGCGGCTCCTTGGCGATCAGGAGGGACGAGTCCGTGCCAGTGGCGTCCGCGTCGAGCTCCTGCTGGGGGGCCAGACGGCGAAGCGCCGCGCGGCGGCCCTCGAGCGGATCGGTTCGGGGGAAGCGCAGATCGTCGTCGGCACGCAGGCGCTTGTGTGTAGCGAGGCCAGGTTTCGCAATCTGGCGCTTGTGGTCATCGACGAGCAGCACCGCTTCGGCGTCGTCCAGCGCGGCCTCCTCCAGCAGGGGCACACCGATCCTCACACCCTCCTGATGACGGCGACGCCGATCCCGCGGACCGTCGCCCATGCCGTCCACGGCGATCTCGACGTCTCGACGCTCGACGAGCAGCCGCCGGGGCGGCAGCCGGTGGCCACCTACCGGGTCGGCCCGGAGCAGGCCGACTCATGGTGGGATTTCTTCCGCCGCAAGCTCCGCGAGGGGCGGCAGGGGTATGTCGTCGTTCCGGCCGTCGAGGAATCAAAGCGCGGCCTGGAGAGCATTTCGAGTGCCCATGAGCATCTCTCCAACGGTCCCCTCGAGGCCTTTCGCCTCGGGCTCGTCCATGGCCGGATGCCGACGAAGAAAAAACACGAAGTGATGGAGAAGTTTCGCGCCGCGGAGATCGATGTCCTCGTGGCGACGAGTGTCATCGAGGTCGGGATCGACGTTCCCAATGCGACCTTGATGACGATCCTCGACGCCGATTCGTTCGGCTTGGCCCAGCTCCATCAGCTCCGCGGCCGCGTCGCCCGCGGTGCCCACCGCGGCATCTGCGGCGCCGTGACGGCTGAGGCCGAGGGGGCCTGCCCGCGGATCGATGCCTTTGTCGCCACGACCGACGGATTTGAACTCGCCGAGCAGGATTTACTGTTGCGCGGCCCTGGCGATCTCATCGGCTCTCGGCAGAGCGGCGCCCCACCGATGTATCTGGCCGATCTTCTCCGCGACGCGTCGGTCGTCGCCGAAGCCCGCCGCGACGCGCTTGCCTTGTTCGAGCACGATCCGCTCCTCGCCGACCCGCAACTGGCGCGCCTCCGCCAGCTGATCCAGAAGCGCTGGGGGGAAACGCTGGGACTGGCGCAGATCGGGTGAGTCGCGTCGGCGACACGCGGAGCCAGCGATCCCTGCTGCGATCGCGTTGCTCTGCCGATTTCGTTCCCAGCTCTGCCCGTTTCGTCCCTTTTTGGGGATCCGGGCCGATTGACACGGATTTTTTTCGCCCTAATCTGCTAGGCGGTGGTGGTTGTCTGGCCGGCGTCGCGTCCCGCTCTTCTCCCCCAGAAAAATGATTCCATGCAAAATAGATCGTCAAAACCGGTTTCTTCAAAGGCCCTCAAGCTGTCGCTCGTCGCTGTAGCCGGCGCAGCGGCTGGCGGCATGGGTGATGAAGCGAGCGCAGCAAGCATCGTGACGGCGAACCTCAACGGAACAGCCACTCTCAACAATCCCATCTATTTCAGCTACTCGGCGGGGACGATCGGGACCTCGAGTGGCAACTCGTCGATTGAGGGTGCCGTAACTACCTCAAAAGGAAATCTAAACCGTTACCTCAGCGCCGGAAATGTGCCAAACGTCAATTACAGTAGCCCCTTCGCAGTCAACGCCCTGATTGGTCCCAGTTCAACAAGCTGGTCCACCACAGACGGCGTCTACGTTGCAGGAGATTCTGGCTACTGGGGTGTCCGATTTTCAGCTGGCGGTTCGGACTACAACTACGGCTGGGTTGAGGTGACGTACACGAATACCGGGCTCACCTTCGGTCAGGCCTCCGTGGAAACGACCATCAATACGGCCATCCAGGCCGGCGCGACGGCTCCCGTGCCGGAGATTGATCCGGCCTCCGCAGGGAGCGCGGCGTCGCTCGTCGCCGGTGTGCTCGCGATCGTCGAGCAGCGCCGTCGGCGCCGCGTCGTGCCCACGGGCAGCGCCGTCGCCTGATCCGGCGTCTCCGGCATCGATGTCTCTCTGCTGCGGAGCCCGCAGGGATTCCCCGCGGGCTTCGCTTCTTCGCTGCCCGTTCTCCGGAGTCGCTTCATGCCCCCCGATCCGCATCTTCTCGCCCTCGGCTATCCGAAGTGTGGGAATGTCTGGCTCCGCGCGCTCCTGGCCGATCTGCTCCGTGCGGGGGGCGTCGACTTCCGCCAGATCATGGAGCGCCATCCAATCGCGTTGGTCCTGGAAAGCATGGATCTCGGGATCCGCGATCTGGCCCGGCAGGATCAGGTGCGCTTCGATCCGCTGCGGGCTTATCAAGACATCCCCATGGTCTTCAGCTGGGCGATTCCCGACATCCACGCCTACGCCGCCGCCACGAGCATGGCCCACTCCCATTCGCCATGGCAGCCGGCGATCGATCCCTTCATCCGGGCCTTCAGCCATCGGGTGTTGATCGTCCGCGATCCCCGCGACGTGGCCGTCTCCTGGTCGCGGTGGATCTTCACTCCCTTCAACCGGCTCCATCGCCCCACGCTCCACGACTCCCCCGATGCCCTTCTCCGCAGCGATCTGCCGATCAGGGTGCAGGAGTGGAACGTTCATCAGCGTAGCTGGCTCGAGGAGGCCCCGGCCGATCCCGCCCTCCATCTGGTTTTCTACGAGCAGCTCGTGGCCGACACGCCGCACGAGCTCGGCCGGATCGCGCGGCATCTCGGCCTCGAGGTCGCGCCACAGGCCCTCGAGCGTGTGGCCGCCAGCCATGCCCTCGGAGAGATGCGGAAGAAGCAGCCCCATCATGTCTTCCGCGGCCACTGGGGAGGATGGCGCGAGCATCTCGACGACCGGCAGGCGCTCCAGGTGCAACAGATCTGTGGCCGGATGATGAAAGCCCTCGGCTACCCGCTCACCCGGAGCGACTGCGACACGTGGACCCCAGCCGCCCTCCAGCCTCCAGCCCGGTCTGCATCGAGCGCGGCGACCGCCACCACCGCAGCAGCGACACCATGAAGACCCTGTTCCTCGCCCTCGAGGGGCTTTCGGCCCCCGCCTTCCGCGCCGCGCTCGACCGCGGCGCCCTTCCGGCGCTCGCGCAGACCATGGCCAGCGGAGCCCGCGCCGATCTCGAGTTTCCGATCGCGGATGCCCGCCTCGCGATGGTCGTGTCGGCGATGACCGGCACCTGGCCAGACGAGCATGGCATTCTTCTTGCCGAGACCGGGGACCCAGTCGCCCGCACGCTACGCCCCTCCACCGCCGCCGACCGGGCCCGCCCCGCGCTCTGGGAGCGCCTCGATGCCGACGGAATTGGCTCGATCGTCGTCGGCTGGCCGGTGGCGATCACGGGGCAGACAACGCACGCGGGGATCGTCGCGGCGGGGTTTGGTCGTTCGACGCCTCCCGGACAGCCGGCGGAGGCCGGATCGTTGATCCACCCTGAGTCGCTTGACGACACACTCGCCGACTGCGACCTGCGGCCCGAGGATGTCGGCATCGCCTCCCTCACCGCGCTTTTGCCCCAGTGGCGGTCGGTCGATCCGGCGATCGACGCCCGGCCGGTGTTCCTCGGCGAAGCGGTGGCAGAAAACTTTTCCCGGCTGGCGGCCTTTCTCGAGCTTCTCGACAGCGAGGCCTTTGCCAACTGGAGCCTGGCCACACTTATCTTGAGCCTGCCGGGGGAACTGGCGAGCCTGGAGCGGGCCAGCGAACCAATGGCCGACGGCTTGCTCGCAGGGCTTGCCCAGCGGGGGTTCGATCTGCTCGATGCCTTCCTCGCCGCGATCTTCGCCAAGCTCCCCCCCGACACGAATCTTGTCATCGCCGGGATACCCCATGTGGAAACGCCCGAGCAGCCGGGGATGCTGCTCATCTCGGGGCCGGCCTTCGATCGGGGAGCCCTGCCGCGATCCGTCGGCATCCCGGAGATCGCGCCTTTGGTGTGGGGAGCCTGCGGCTTCCGGCCAGTGGGGATGCCGGCCTGCCGGTTGACCTCGGTGCTGCGGCGGGAGCTTCCGCTTTGCGATCCGACTCCCGCGTGGCTGCCCCATCCCGATCACAACCCGCTCGACACCAACAATCTGTTGGCGGTCGAAACGCTGTCGGTGCCACCCACCGGCGGCCAGTTGCCGGCGGGGGACCTCTGGCATGTCAAGGCACTCTCGGTCCTCTCTCGGTCGCTCGTGGCCAAGGGAGACGATCGCGCGGCGCTTCCAGTGCTCGAGATGCAGGCCCGCCTCCTCCCGCACGTCCAGCGGTCCCACCTTCTCTTGGCCGACTGTCGGCAGCGGCTCGGCCTGCTCGAAGAGGCGCTCGACTCGGCCTATGCCGCCATCCATCCGCGCTATGGCACCGATCCGATCGCGCTGTTGTGGGCCGCCGAATTGGAGGTTCTCCTTGGCCGACCGGAAAAGGCCCGGGCTCTCCTCGATCAGGCGGCGCCGCAGGTCGCGGCCCATCCACACCATCGCCGCCAGCAGGCCAACGTGCTTATTTTTCTCCGCGACTGGCCGGCGGCCGAGGAGATGTTTGAGGCACTTGCCGAAGAGGCGCCCGAAGATGCCTGGATCCTCTACCGCCTCGCCCGCTGCCATGTCGCCAGAGGCAACTGGCAGCGGGGCCACGACCTCGCCGTCGCCTCGATCAGGCTCGATCCCCAGCGGGCGCTCGTCCACGAACTGATGGGAGTCGCCCTTCACGGCCTCGGGCTCGTGGCGCAGGCCCGCTCGGCGCTGGAAAACGCCGCCCGTCTCGATCCGCGCTTTGAGCGACCGCAGCACACGCTCGATAGTCTCGTCGCTGCCATGAAGAGCCCGCAGCAAGAGATCGAAGATCTGGCCGCCTCCACTTGGCAGCGGCTGGCGCCCCCTGCGGGGAAGCCCTGGGCGCCGTAACCGGCCCGCCGCCACCGCGTAACGCTCATCCCAAGCGGTCTGCCGCTCGTTCCCGCAAGAGCCACATGCCGGGGGTCATGATTGCAAGACCATAGAATCGGTCGCCAAGAAGGCGGCTGAAGTCGGCGCGATCGAGCGTCAGAAGAACATCAGCCGATGCCAAGGCGCTGAAGAGAATAGGCCTGTCCTTCTCCACCGGAAATACGGCGGGCTTGTCGATCGTCAAAACGTCATCGACGATAACGAGTTGACTCCGGAGCCTCAGCCACGCTGTGGTGACAGATGCCGGGAAGGCCGTGAGATTACGGACTGTTTCCGCGACGGCATAGGGGGTGGTCACCAAGCGCCAGTCACGCGTTCCTGCCAGAAGGAACACTGACCGGGATGCGCCTTCGGCCGATGCGGCGCCGGCAATCATGACGCTTGAATCCAGAAACAGCCTCACGGCTGCTCCCGCAGGCGGCGCATGTCGGCCTCATCTTCCGCGATCCAGCGCGCCATTTCTTCTGCCGAGAACACCCGGGGCTCGGGGAGCTTCGCACCCTCCGCCCGGAGCCGAGAAGCCAGAAACAGCATCAACTCCTGCTTCTCGGCGGGCGAGAGCGAAACAGCTGCGGCCTCAATTTCAGCTAGCGTGACCATGCTCACAAGCGTACACCACAGTGGGGTCTTCTGCAAAGCCCGCGTGAACCACCACGAGGGAATCGGGGCTGTCGAGGCGGTAGATCAACTGATACGGATAGCCGCGAACCATGACGAACCGATGTCGCTCATCGCACGCCGGATACCAGAGCGGCTGAAGGGCGATCGCCTCGATCGCCTGAGAGATCGCCGTCTCGAATCCCTCGGCAGCGGCGACGCTTCGCTCGGCGTACCACCGCAGCGCGGCGGCGTACTCGGCTGCGGCAGCCTCGAGGACGACCACGTCAGCCATCGAGACCGGCCTCGCGCCGGGCATTGGCCTTCACCACTGGCCAGGGAGTGGCGGGCGTCCGACCGGCGTCGTAGTCGGCCGAGCGCTGCTGAACTTCCTCGATCCACGCCTGGCTCGGCCTCGGCCAACTCTCCGGCGAGGCGTCGTCCCACACCGCATCGACAAGTCGCAGCCGGTCGGCCGCGCTCAAGGTCTTGGCCGCGGCGATGATTTCCTGGAGGGTTGTCATGCGGTTCTCCTCGTACAAGGGGGCCGGCAACGCCCACCCATGAAAACGCTCGCCGGTGCCAGTGGCATTTTACACGGGATGGGTTCGGCTGGGTGTTCGCCCTTGGTCTTGCGAGCCGCCAGGTGATCGCCGGCAGCGCTTCTCTGGCGTCAGCGATTCCTGCCATGCGTTGACAGACGAGTATACACCCGTACACTCTTCGGCGAGCAACCGAGGCGGCGGCCATGCTCCGTTGCTCAGCGTATTGCAATCGCTATAATTGACCGCTACGCGGAGCGATCCATGGGGTTTAGTCAGGTCTGCTGGGACTTGGACTAGGATGAAACGCATCACCCGCAAACGGCCAGTGACGGTGGCTGAGGCCGCGCAGTACGACGCCATCCGAAAGCAGATCGATGTCGAGAAGCCGGAGATCGAAGCGAAGGTTCGCGGCCGGATAGCGGCAGGGCGAAAAGCGGCGGCGCGGCGGGAAGGCCTTCTGACGCTGGGGCAGAAGCTCCGCAGTGCACGAGAAGCCCGGCAGCAGACGCAGGTTCAACTGGCAGCCGAGGCCGGCATCTCCCAGGGCTATCTCTCGCAGCTTGAGCAGGATGAACGCGAACCGACGCTGTCGATCGCTGCCCGGCTCGCAACGGCCCTTGGCGTGTCGCTCGATGCTTTGGCTACGGGAGCCGCTTGACAACGATTGGGCCCGGCTGGCCGCTCTCCGTCGCGGCCAGGATTGCCCCGGCCGACACGTGTCCTGGCATCGCCTCCCAGGGAGCCGCAGATGGACTCCTTCGCCTACGGACTGGCGCAGATTGGGTGAGTCGCGCGGGCGACACGCACAGCCAGCGATCCCCGCTGCGAAGTCGCAGACTGTTCCTTTCCAAAGGCTTCTGCAGACGGTATGATGTGTGAACCACCACACAAGGAACGACACATGGCTACGAATCTCGCCATCGATCCAGAGCTCTTGGAGCGGGCGCTGCGTGTCAGCGGTGAACGGACGAAGAAGGCCGCCGTGACCAAGGCCCTGCACGAGTTCATCGCCCGGCGCGAGCAGCGCCGCGTGGCGGAGTTGCTCGGTAAGCTCGAATGGGATTCGGCGTTCGATCACAAGGCGGAACGCACGCGTCGCGCATGATGCTCTTGGTCGACACCAGCGTCTGGTCGTTGGGACTGCGGCGTGACGTCGTCGCGGACCTGCCAGAGGTGCGGCATCTGGAGCAGGCCTTGCTCGGGGCGCAGACGATCATGATGACCGGCCTCATTCTCCAAGAGTTGCTGCAAGGGTTTTCCGGGCCCAAGGCGCGGGCACAAATCATCGACCGCTTTTCCTCGCTGCCGCTGGTGCAGCCCGATCGACAAGACCATGTCGACGCCGCGGCGCTCCGCACGACATGCCGCCGCGCCGGTGTGCAAATCGGAACCATCGATGCCTTGCTCGCCCAGCTCTGCATCCGCCACCACTTGACGCTCCTGACCACCGATCAGGACTTCGCCCACGCCGCCCGGCATTGCCGGCTGCAGATCTGGCGGGCATGACCCAGGCGTGCCTGCTCGGAGTGGGACCATGGCGGGGGAGCCGCCCCGCTTCCTTCGCCGTATCGCCGCGGCGCCGCGCCGCGTCCGGGCAGCGGATGGCGTCCCCTGCGGCCAAGCCAAGGGCGCCGCGGCCGGAGGCCTTGCTCCGGTCGCGGAGGGCGGGGGGATGAGGGCCGCCCGGCCCCGCTGGCCGCTATACTCCGCGGCCAGGATTGCCCGGGCCGACGCGTGCCCTGGCATTCCCCTCCAGGGAGCCGCAGATGTACTACTTCGCCTACGGATTCAAGAAGCCGATCGCCCCGCTCCTCGCCCTCCAGGTGGCGCAGCAGGCGATGGTCAACGCCGGGTTCACCGTCTTCGATCCGGTCGCCCCGGGAAAGGTCACCCTCGGTGGCACGCAGACGCAGGCCGGAGTGATGGTGACCGTCGTGGCAATGGACTGCGAAGGAGGGGCCGCCGTCGTCGTCAATGGCTTCTGCGCCAGTGACCTCGCCGTCGACTCCGCCCGGAGCTTCGCCGAGAACATCGCCGGAGCCGTCAACTACGCCTGACTTCCGGCAGCGAGCTTCGCACCGGTCTTCCAGCCGGAGGCATCACGCTCGACAGCGTGGTAGAGCGTGTCGCGCTCGACAGGGTCGCGCCCCGCCTCCCGGATGAGCCGCTGGATCTGCTCCACCGAGAGGATCTCTGGCGTCGTCGCGCCGGCGTCGTGATAGATCAGTTCGTGGCGGACCGTGCCGTCGAGGTCGTCGGCGCCGTAGGCGAGCGAGGCCTGGGCCGTGCCAATCCCGAGCATGATCCAGTAGGCCTTGATGTGGTCGAAGTTGTCGAGGACGAGCCGCGACACAGCCATCGTCCGCAGGCTCATCGTCGCCGACGGCTTGGTGATGTGGGAGAGTCGCGTATTTTCCGGATGGAAGGCGAGGGGGATGAAGGTCTGGAAGCCCCCTGTCTCGTCTTGGAGCTGGCGGAGCCGGAGAAGATGGTCGGTGCGGTGAAAGGCATTCTCGATGTGGCCGTAGAGCATCGTGGCGTTGCTCCGCAGGCCCAGCTCGTGGGCCATGCGATGAACCGCAAACCATTCGCGCGTGTCGGCCTTGTGCTCGCAGATCTTGTCGCGAACCTCCGGATGGAAGATCTCGGCACCACCGCCGGGGAGGCTCCCGAGGCCAGCGTCTTTGAGCTCGACGAGGATGTCGCGGAGGGACCGCTTCGTGAGGTGCTGAAACCAGTTGATCTCCACCGGCGTCCAGGCCTTGAGGTGGAGCGACGGATAGTGGTCGTGGAGGAGGCGGACGATGTTGAGATACCAGTCGTAGTCCTTCTGGTGGTGGAGCCCGCCGACGATGTGCATCTCGGTGCTGCCGGCGTCGACCGCCTCCTTCCCCCGGGCGAGGATTTGCTCTGCCTCCATCACGTAGCCACGGGCGTCGCGGAGATCGGCCCGGAAGGCACAGAATGTGCAGCGGTAGACGCAGACGTTCGTGGGATTGAGATGGGTGTTGATGTTGTAGTAGCCGGCGTTGCCGTTCTTCCGCTCGCGGACGAGATTGGCAAGCTCACCGAGCTCGTGGAGATCGATCCGTTCGTCCCACAGCATCTCCGCTTCGGCAGCGTCGAGGCGCTGCCCCGCCTCGACCTTCTCGCGCACCGGATCGAGGGAGGGGACGGCGGCACGGATCATAGGGGCATTCTCCAGAAAGTCGGATGCTGTGGACACGGCTGTACAACGATCGTAAGCAGCTAACCGCATTCGGACCGGTTCGGCAACACGGAGTTTGCCGAGGGCGATAACGGGGCTGAAAAGCGCGTTTCACGGGACCAGGCCCCCCTCCGCCGGCCCAGTCTCGGCAGCCGGGAGCCTGCCGGGGTAAGGTGACGGCCCCCTCCCCAGGACGTCTCCCGCCCTGCCGCCTTTCCCCCTCCATGGCGTCCCCCTCCATGCCGGCCGCGTTCGACATCATCGGCGACGTCCATGGCTGCGACGCCGAATTGGTCGCCCTCATGGCGCGCCTGGGCCACCCGATCGATCCGGCCCGGCCGCATCCGGAGGGGCGAAGGCTCGTATTCGTGGGGGATCTCGTCGACCGGGGACCGTCCACTCCGGCGGTCGTCCTCCGCGTCAAGCGGCTTGTCGAGGCAGGGCGGGGCATGTGTGTCGCCGGCAATCACGACATCCGTCTCGCCGAGGCCCTTCAGGGAGAGCCGGTGGAGCCAGGGCATGGGCTCGAAGTGTCGCTCGGGCAACTTGCTGCCGAATCGGCCGAGGTCCGGGAGGAGGTGGCAACATTCCTCGCCGGGCTCCCGGGGCATCTCGTCCTCGATGACGGCCGGCTCGTCGTCGCCCACGCGGGCCTCGAGGAGATCCATCACGGCAGCGACGCAAGCGCCGCCCGCGAGGCGGCGATCCATGGCGCTTACAGCGGTGACTTCGACGACCGGGCGATGCCGGTCCGCGACGACTGGGCGAGTCGCTATGGCGGCGCCGCGGCCGTCGCCCAGGGGCACACGCCGGTCGCCGAAGCGGAGTGGTTCAACGGCACGATCTGCATCGACACCGGATGTGTCTACGGCGACCGGCTCACGGCCCTCCGCTGGCCAGAGCGCGAGCTCGTGTCGGTGCCGGCGATGGCGTGCCATGCCCGCTTGGCCCGCGGGCCGCTGCCCCCCCGTCGGCTGGCCGCTCGCCCCGTTGCCCGCCCCGCACCACCCCTCCCGACGGCAGCCGACGCGCTGGCCACACTCCGCCAGTCGGCGGTCACCGAAGTGGCCCGCCTGGGAGGCGGATTCGCCGAGGATTCCCCCGCGCTCGACCCGTGGGTGATCCATCTCCCACCGACGATGTCGTCGTGCGATCCGTCGCATCAGATCGACGGCCTCGAGCATCCCCTTGGCGCCTTCGCCCACTACGCCGCGGCCGGGCTGCGGCAGGTGATCTGCGAAGAAAAACAGACGGGGCTGCGGGGCGTGGCGGTGGTCTGCCGGGATCAGGGCGCGGCGGCCCGGCGATTCGGTGTCGCGGACGGCACGACCGGCGCGATCCATTCGCGCAGCGGACACCGTTTTCTCCCTGGGATTGATGAAGCGTCGCTCGTCGGGGCGATCCGCACGGCGGCCGATGCGGCCGAGCTGTGGACATCCCTGGACACCGACTGGCTCTGCCTCGACGGGGAGCTCGTCAGTCTGGCCGATACCGGCGACGATCGCTCGACGCCGCCGCGGTTTGTCTTTTTCCATCTCCTCGCTGCCGAAGGGCGGACATTCTTCGACCGGGAGCATGTCTGGCACCTTGACACGCTCCGCCGCCTCTCCGCCGCCCGGGCCGACGGAGGCCCGCTCGGCGTGACATCGCACCGGGTCATCGATCTCACCCGCCCCACCGAGGTCGCTGCGGCGATCGCCTGGTGGCATGCGCTCACGGCCAACGGTGCCGAGGGAATCGTCGTCAAGCCGCTCGCGCTCGCCGCCGCGGGGACCGCTGGGCCGGTCCAGCCCGCGCTCAAGGTGCGCGGCGCGGACTGGCTCCGCCGCGTCTATGGAAAAGACTATCGCGAGCCGGTGAGCCTCGGACCGCTCCGCGACCGCAGTCTGGCGACGAAACGGGCCCGGGCGCTGGGCCAATTTGCCATCGGCCTGGAGGCGCTCGAGCGATTCGTGGCCGGCGCGCGGCGGGAAGACGTCGCAGCTTGCCTCGTGGCCCACGGCAGCTGGGTGCCGGCGGAGCATGACGGCGCCTGAAGCCGATGCTCGTCAGATCACGCCATCAATGGCGATCGCCACCAACAGCAAAAGACCGATGGCGGCATTGGCGGTGAAGAAGGCCTGGTTGACGCGGGAGAGATCGTCCGGCCGGACGAGCGAATGCTCCCAGACGAGGAGCGCCGCGATCGCCACGAGCGTTCCCCAATAAACCGCTCCCAGTTGCGGCACGACCAGCGTCAGCGTCGCGAGGATCGCAAGCGTGACGACATGCAGGCCCGCGGCGAGCTTGAGGGCCCGCGGGACACCGAGCCGGGCCGGGATGCTGTGGAGGCCCTGGCTCGCGTCGAACACGGCATCCTGGCAGGCGTAGATGATGTCGAAGCCCGCCACCCACGTCGTCACGGCCAGCCCCAGAATGAGCGCCGGCAGCCCATCGGCGGGATGGGCAAGCAATGCCTCACCCCGGATCGCGATCCACGCCGCCACCGGCGCCATCCCCAGCGCCGCCCCCAGCCACCCGTGGGCGAGCATCGTGAACCGTTTGGCATAGCTGTAGCCCAGCAGCCAGGCGAGGACTGGCACCGAGAGGACCAGCGGCAGCCAATTGGGGAGAAAGAGAAGCGTGGCGGCGATGAACGCCCCGCACGACGCCACGACAAGGCCGAACACCTCGCCGACCCCGAGATCGCCGCGTGGCAGATGCCGCGTCGCCGTCCGCGGATTGGCGGCGTCAAACGTTCGATCGACGAGCCGGTTGAAGGCCATCGCCGCCGTCCGCGCCGTCACCATGCAAAGGAGGACACCGAGCCCACGCCGCCACCAATCGGCCGGTGACGTGGCCGCGCCAGCGGGCGCCTGGAAGGCGAGGATCGCCGCCATGAGGGCGAAGGGGAGGGCGAAGATCGTGTGGCTGAAGCGGACGAGCTCCAGATAGCTGCGGAGCGTGGCGGCCATCTCACGCGCTCCCCCACCGACGAACGAGCGTGTTGGGCACGCCAATCTGATCACAGATTCGGGCGACGACAAAGTCGACGAGATCGGCGACCGAATCGGCAGCGGCGTAGAAGCCCGGCGAAGCCGGGAGGACCACCGCCCCCGCTTCATGGATCGCCGCCATGTTTCGCAACTGCGGCAGCGAGAGAGGAGTCTCGCGCGGCACGACGACGAGCTTCCGCCGCTCCTTGAGATGGACCTCGGCCGCCCGGTGAATGAGATTGCCCCCTTGCGAATGCGCCACCGCCGCGAGCGTTCCGCCGCTGCACGGGCAGATCACCATCGCCGCCGTCAGAAACGATCCACTGGCGATCGGCGCCATGAGATCGCGGTGGTGCCAGACATGGAGCCGGTCGAGGGCTCCGGCCGGGAGCCGCTCGAAGGCGGCGCCGAGAAGGATGGCAGGATCGGGCCGCTCGAGGTCGAGACGCCGACCGATCTCCTGGAGAAACACTGCCTGACCGGCACTGCTGATCGACAGATGGATCTCCCGTCCGGCGGCGAGGAGGACCTCGAGGAGCCGCACCGCGTAGGGGGCGCCTGAAGCGCCGGTGATCGCCAAGACGAGCGGCAGATGAGGAGAGGAATCCATGTCAACCGTTCTTCGGGGCTGGGGACGTCACCGCCCCCGCACAGCGCGTGGCGAGCGTGAGCGTAGCGATCCCGAAGGTGAGCGGGTGTTGTTCGACGGCGGTGAAGCCGACGGAGCGCACCAGCGCCGCCAGCCGCTCTCCGGACGGAAAATCCTCGACGCTCTGGTTGAGGTAGGTGTAGGCGTCGGAGGCGTTGCGGGCCACGGCGTTGCCGAGGCGAGGGAGGACCTTGCGGAAATACCACAGATACCCCGCGCGAACGATGCTGTTGGACGGCAAGGAAAACTCGAGGATCGCGAGGGTTCCACCGGGGCGACAGACGCGCGCCATTTCGGCCAGCCCGCGCCGGGTGTTGGCGATGTTCCGCAGACCGAATGCGACGGTGACGAGATCGAAGTCGGCGGCGGAGAAGGGGAGGGCCATGGCGTCGGCCTCGATCCATTCAATGTGCGGGTATCGCGCCGCGGCCTTGTCGCGGCCGCGGTCGAGCATCGGCCGGCAGAAGTCGCTGGCGACAATCCTGGGCACGAGCCCCTGGGCCGCCGCCGGGGCCGCCGCCCGGTCGGCATAGGCGATTGCCAGGTCACCGGTGCCGGTGCAGACATCGAGCATCGCGCCTCCCAGGGGGGGCGGGGCGAGGCGGACGGTGACATGCCTCCACCACAGGTCGATGCCGCCGGAGAGGATTCGGTTGACGAGGTCGTAGCGCGGGGCGATCTCCGCGAACATGCCGCGGACCTTGTCGCCACTCTTGTCGACGCCCGAGCGATCCGTGCCGCGGGAGGAGGCTTGGCCGGCAGGCGGGCTGGGCTCTATGGTGTCGACAGGTGACATGCAGGGGTCCGGTGGCGACGAGGTGCCCGAACACTTGTGGAGGCCGGCAATCCGACTGCCGGGAAACCGAGGAGGCTCGATGGACCGGATACGGTGGCACTGCCACGATTGCTTTCATGGTATCCCGGAGGGGGCGACGGCGGGAGGGATCGTCGTCGTCATCGATGTCCTCCGGGCCTCGACGACGATCGTCACCGCCCTGGCCAACGGGGCGATCGGGGTCCGGCCCGAGCTCTCCCCCGACACGGCCCGGCTCGCGGCCATGGCTGCGGGCCGGGGGATGGGGGAGTGCCTCCTGGGGGGTGAACGGGGGGGAATGCGAATCGACGGCTTCGATCTCGGCAACGCCCCGCGCGACTACAGCCGCCAGGCGGTCGCCGGCCGGAGGATTGTGACCACGACGACCAACGGCACGGCCGCCGTCGCTGCCTGCCCGCTGGCGGAGGCGATCCTCATGGGAGCCCTCGTCAATCGCCGCGCCGTGGCGGCCCGGGGAATCGAGTTGGCGCTTGCCGGGGGCGGGGCTCCCCGACCGATCCACCTCGTCTGTGCCGGCACCGACGGCGCGGTGACCGAAGAGGACATCCTCGCCGCCGGGGCGATCCTCGAGGCCGCCGGGGCGACGCGGCTCGACGCTGCCGCCATCGCCGCCCGCGAGCGTTTCCGGGAGACAATCCGGGGAGCGACCGACCCCCGCATCCCCCTCGCCGCGGCGCTGGCCGATTCCCGCGGCGGGAGAAACCTCCTTGCCATCGGCATGGCGGCCGACATCGGCGACGCGGCCGCGATTGACACGATCCCGGTCGTCCCCCGCCTCGACCGCGGCACCGGCTGGTTCCACGTCGATCGCTGAAGGCCGGCGATCGCTGGCCGCCCCCGGCCGGAGGCATTCGCGGCCGGTTTTTCCAGGTCCCCGACCCCCGGCTGCCATGGACCCCCTCCCGGCCCCGCCACTACACTGCCGACCCGCTGTCCCCCCGCCCCGACCCGCCAGGATTTCCATGGACAAGCCCACCGACCAGTCGCGGATGGACAAGATCGTGTCGCTCGCCAAGCGCCGCGGATTCATTTTCCAATCGAGCGAGATCTACGGCGGCTTGAACGGATTCTGGGATTACGGGCCGCTGGGGGTGGCCCTGAAGCGGAATCTCAAGGATGCCTGGTGGCACGACATGGTCGCCGGCCACGACGAACTGGCCACTCCTCTCGGCGCCCCGCAGCCGTACGAGATGGCCGGGCTCGATTGCACGATCATCATGCACCCGCAGGTCTGGAAGTGCTCCGGCCACTTCGACCTCTTCCACGACTGGATGATCGACTGCCGCGAATCGAAGAAGCGCTACCGCTTCGATCACCTCCACGGCCGCTGGGCCTCCCACCGCGGCAAGAAACTGTTTGTCGTCAGCGATCAATCGGGAGACGATGCCCTGCCGCACACCGTGACCCGGGCTCTGAAGGGGTTTGGTGTCCGCGCGAGCAAGGTCGAGGAGATCGAGTGGCTCTCGGGGATGGAGAGCCTCGCCACGGCCGTTCACGCCCAGACCGTAACCTTCGCGGAGGCCCTCGGGCCCGATGCGGGCGAGCCGGGCACACTGACGGCGCCGCGCGAGTTCAATCTCATGTTCGAGACCCGGATCGGCGCCCTTGCCGGCGACGACGACGACCGGGCATTCCTCCGGCCGGAGACGGCCCAGGGGATCTTCATGAACTTCAAGAACGTCGTCGACACCTCACGCGTGAAAGTCCCGTTCGGCATCGGCCAGATCGGCAAGAGCTTCCGCAACGAGATCACGCCGCGCAACTTCACCTTCCGCTCGCGCGAGTTCGAGCAGATGGAGAT
>Ga0114967_10001852_pt1 | contig 17748 bp, 24 predicted proteins | sample M_130628_MF_Meta_FD_92639 | JGI IMG/M metagenome (GOLD analysis project Ga0114967, IMG submission 92639) | Freshwater microbial communities from Lake Montjoie, Canada to study carbon cycling - M_130628_MF_MetaG | ecosystem: Environmental > Aquatic > Freshwater > Lake | place: Lake Montjoie... | reverse complement strand
GGGGGAAAGCCCAGGGCTTTGCAAAGAGATTCAGTAAGACCTCTGTAAGGCTCTTGTAAGTTATGATGTATATAAGACCCTTATAAGACTCCACATTGATATTACTTATATCATTGCGGGGGCGTTAGATATTTGCTTAAACTTTTTTGCAACTTTTGGAAACTCTCCGGTTAGAATGGATGGCTTGTGATTTTTTATTTTATAGGGGGGGGGTGGCTGGTATACCCCCCCCCATCAATAAATATTTTTTCATTGCGGAGCGTAGTAAGGATTTATCTAATCAATTTTTAGGTGGCGTAGTAGCTTCAATATCTAACGACACTTCTATCTTCTTACCAAAACAATTACTTTTAATTCTCTTATGATTGATTATAGTTAATATAGCTCCACCTACGCTAACGACAAGCCCAATAATAGCGATTACGCCGGAAGTAGAAGAGTCCATGTATTAATACATAGATTTATTTTTGACCACGATACATTTCGGCAAGTTGACCCATCCCGAGGCCCTCGCCTTTGTGTGCAGCCATAAACGCACTAAAAGGTGACCCCTTCTTTTTAGGTGTCTCGGGAGACGGCTCTTTCTTTGATTTCTTTACAGGAGTCTTTAGTTCAACGGGTAATTCAGCTGTAAGAGTCTTAAGAGGCTTATCAGCCTTAAGAGGCTTCTCAGCCTTAAGAGGCTTCTCTTTGGCAGCCTTTACTAAAACTTTTTCTAAAATAGCTGGGGAAGGAACTTCCTCCTTCTTTTTCAAAATACCTACTTTTGTTGCAAAGTCTGTTAACACACTCTTTTTTGAAGAAAGCTTTGGGGTCTCTGTAGTTTTAAACTCTTTGATTTTTTTCTTAAGCTCTGCGAGAGGAAGGTTTTCCATTTTATATTGTCGCCGTAGATAATTATCTGGCTGTGATTAATTTCATTTACCTATATATAATGACCGCTGTAACTACCGACACAGACAAGGATAAAGAAAGATTCATGAAATATGTCCAGAAAGAAGAGGATGGGTGCTGGCGATTTACTGGTGCAAGGGGTATTAGTGGTTACTGTAATTTTTTTTATAATGGCACGTGTATGTTGGCTCATCGAGCAAGCCTACTTATTTTTGGAAAGGTAAAAAAACTTACACCCGGCCTTCAAGTAGCTCATTCATGTCCAAATAGGAATTGTGTGAATCCAGACCATCTATCAGAAAAGACTTCTAGTCAAAACAATGGGATAGATAAGAGAGAACATAAAAAAGATTTGTCCGGGGAAAGATGCCATTTTTCTAAATTAACTTGGGCTTCCGTTGAAGAAATAAGAACCACACCTAACATGAATAGAAAGAGTCTTGCGGAGCACTATGGTGTATGTGTTGCTACTATATCGGCTATATTATCCGGAAGGACTTGGAAGAAAGAATAAATTAAAAATAATAATATTACGGCGTACTAGAAAAGGTCGCAATGCCATGGACTAATGCATCTATAGTCTTAAACAGTCGTGACGCTACAGCTGGAACTTATAATGCTCTCAAGTTCAACGCAACAAATCAAAACATCATACAGGGACAGATACATAGTATCTCCGTGAATGAAGTTAACTGCCCTTATGACATCCCCAACATACAGCCTGGCTACAATACCTTTGAACTGATAACACCAGAAGGATTTCGGGCTAAGAGGTTAGGAGCTAGATCTGACCCTGGCTCTTTAGTAATCACTGTCCCCGCTGGCTTCTACAATGGTACTGAACTTGCAACAGAGATCACGCGTCTTATAGGTGTAGAACAGGTAGCAGTCGGATCTGTCGCGGCTGATGCTCCCACAGTCATTTATGATGATAATACTAATACATTTAGTTTCTTTGCACCCACCGCCCCACCTCCTGGTAATCCAACACCTACATGGAGTATCTTTTCACCCTATACCTTCCCTGTTGGATATCAAGGTGTGACTAATAAACTCGGTAAAGACATTCTTAGTATCATGGGGTATTACAACGAACAGGCTGGGCCCGGGACTGCTACTCTTAACAGAGTGTCTTCTGATCCTGCACAAACCCCATTTTTAGAGTTCGCAAGTGGATCTGCTCCCCTTCAGTTTACCCAATATATAGATGTGTGCTCTCCCCTCTTATGTCAGTACCAATACTTTAGAGATGGCTCTACGACTAATCTGGCTCGTCAATCAGATGTCATCTGTCGTCTCTATATCTCTAACAATGTTGCCACACAAGAGGATGAAGGTCAAAGACCCTTCGTTATCCAGCGTCAATTTAACAACGCACGAATCATGAGGTGGAGTGCTGAGTCTTCTGTCGGTCAGATTGATATTAATCTATACGATGATATCGGGCAGCCTCTTACGTATACATGGCTACCAAGACCATATCAAATCACCTTTAACTGTTACGAACAAGATAAGGATAGCACTACCTATTAGACTTCTCTTTACTTTCTAAGACTCTTAACTGTGCTTCTGCCTTAGACTTTGATATAGGTTTAAGAGAGTGCTTCCTTCCCGTAGAAGTTGTTACAACATAATAACCTCTACCGGATTTCTCAAGATGCCAAGGCATATCTACAAAGAAAACCTTTTTATATATGCAGCAATATTTGTTTGAAGACTTGTGGAATCACCCCACAAGATATAGTAACTTAAGAACCCAGCCCTAGTAGGGTCATTTGATGACAAATCCTTGGCGTGTCTTGTTCTATATCGTGTGCGTTGCTCTTTATCATGAGTCTTTGTATAATCATCCATACCTTTCGCTCCGAAATGTGTGGTCTTCTTACGACCTTCATTGTCAAACACCGCCTTCATCTTCTTGTCGGGCTTCTCCGAGGGAGTAATGGATATTAGTTTCATCTAATATGGGTGTTGGAAAATACGCTTGAAAAATACATCTAAAAACCGGAACATTCTAATACAAGTCTTTTTTTTATTTGAAATCTAAAAAAGTGTAAGAGGGTGGGGTCTTACCCTAAAATACAAACTCAGCAGACCCCTTGGATGCCATCCAAGAACAGTTCAATACATATTCTGCATGTATCGTGTAAGAGCCAGCAGCAGGCATGATACCCGTCAAGTTCATCACACTGTTCATCACTGGCACACCGTGAACAAGAGCTACCTCCTGGGAATCTCCAATAGTGTGGGGTTGAGCCAGGTCAATCTCGCACCATACATTGGCGTAAGGCGCAGCGGTCCATTGTGTAGCAGGAGAAGTAGGCGCAGTCAAATCAGAGTAGGTTGCCACAGGAGGTTGACGGCGGCGCAGGAGGTTCGTTAAGAGCCAAGAGCCGTTAGCAGAGTCAAGATAGATAAGACCGTTGATAGCAAAGGTGAGCTGAGAGGGGGCATAGAACTTGTTAGGGGCTACAACTGTGCCACTTGTATCAGAATCTTTAGTTACCCACACACGGAGCTTTGTTAAGTCACCAGCTTTGCAGCCGGTCAGTGACACCTGGAATTGACCATTCGCACCCACCGTTACAGGAAACTGCACTTCTTCTTGGCACCACCCAGCAGGAAGAGGGATAGTCAAAGCGTGCTTGCTCATATCAAATCTCCTTGCGACCAAATCACCAGAATCCTGCATTGTCACCTGGGTAAAGTTCACAGTCGCAAACTCAAGAGATGAAGGGACTACACCTGTAAACGGTGAACCAGCATTACTAACTACATCAGCAAAGCGTGCCAAATCAATCTGAAGTTGAACAGGTGCCGTTAAGACATCGGAAGGAAAAGGAAGGGCACCACCCGAAAGAGCAGGGCTAGAGTGAGGAAGGCGAAGGTAAACATACGCAGTCCTCTTACCAGCATCAGCCCAATCAGCAGGACTAAGGAGAGCCTGTCCACCCAAGAAGAATAACTGCTGCTTCTTACCGGAGTCCTCACATAAACTCATGGCTTCTACCAAATTCTGTGTGCCACTGATGTAGTAGAGCTGGGAGGATCCATACCTATAACCAATGCGTCGCAGCATGGAATACCCCCATCCCTCCTGAACAGCAAGACCGGTAGCATCGGTGGGAGCCGCAAGACGCATAGTTAATATTACCTCAGCAAGTCCCTCATTGGGGTTAAAGGTGACAGTTGAAGAGGAGCCGGAGTTTAAAGAAGGAAGAGCCACAAAGAAGCGGTTATCCTCAACAGTGGCATTTGCCTGTAACTTAGAGTTCTCAGAGCCGGCGTAATAGGTTGACATTTCCATGCCCGGTCGAATAGATTGCTGAACATTCTGAGTGACAGCGCCCTGCATCTTATACTCATACGTGGGATTTTTATTTTGAATTATTAATAAAATTAAGTTTAAGTACCCGGATAGGTATTTAAATATCCTTCAATAAAAAATATCCACACTTAGTATAAGATGCCGCACCATTACGACCTTGCTAAACCCGTCCAAGATAATGCACATCGTGCCCCCCGTAAACATGCTAAGGAACACCATAAGGGAATGAAGATACCTACAGAACACCAGGTTTCTCATAGCCCCCAGGCATCTTCTTTGCCCGGACACTTATCTATAATTAAGGACCCCCATGCAAAACCCGGAATGTCTAAAGGTATTACTGGAATCATTCAATCTACAACTACTAGCCCCGAGACTAGGCAGAGACTTATTAGTGGTATATTAGATGTATGTCAGCAGCATGGAGCAGCGACACAAGGCCCTGTTCATACAGTCTTAGGTCAGGATAGCACAGCATATAACACTGGAATGATACACATTGCCGGGGCTCCCAGTCATCACAAGGCCAAGAAATAAACTTTACATAAAATATTTTTACTCTATATATGAAGGATACGGCACCGCAAGTTAAACTCTCCCCCTTTCATTTTGTGAATCGTTCTGCTGTCCCATGGTGGAGATCTGGTGGGACGCGCTTCCATGAGGACATTGTTCCTAAGGAAGCAATGGAAGCTCCTACCGGTGTCGTGGAATATAAGAAATCTAAAGCAGCTCCTACCGGTGTCGTGGAATATAAAAAAAAATAAACTTACTTCATATCCTCCGCAACTAGCTCAGCAATACGGTCCCTAAAATATTCTAAGACTTTCGCCCTTGATGGTCGCTCTTCTATTAATGTAGCAAAGGCATCCCCACCGGACAATTCATTAAGACCGGATTTCGTACCGTAACGACTCTTCTTACGCCCTTGTTTATCCTTTTTTACATTAGCATTTGCTGCATCGGTAGCGCTCATCTTTTGTTGATTTATAATGAAGTCGTGTAAAAACCTACTGCCGCCAATCATTGTTTATATTATACGCTATAGAAATATTTTCTATAGAGTAGAATTAGTATGGACCCTAAGACACTTGGGATTCCGATAAGAAGACTTGATAGTATAGAACCACCAGAAAATGGATGTTTCTCTTTTGGCCTTGTTGGCTCTACCCGGTCCGGAAAGACTTGTGCATTGTTGTGGCTTTGGGATAAATACTTTAAAGAGCATTGTAGCATTATGTATACAGGCTCATCTCAGGCAGAAATATATAAACCCTTACATAAGGGAACAGCTGTCAGCCCCGCATTTTACCCTGAAATTATCAAAGAGTCTATGACTCTTAATATGGCCACCAAAAATAAGTACAATTTCTTACATATATTTGATGATATGCTTGACGGTAAGAATACAAAAGCATTATCAAAGCTTCTTTGTATAGGAAGAAACAATGGAATGTCTACTATTATTTCAGCACAAGAGTTAACCATTCTAAATGCTGTAGGGCGAACAAATCTAAATTATATGCTTCTCTTCCGACTCAACTCCCAAATGGCAGTTGAAAAAGTTGTAAGGAATTATTTGACACACGTCATCCCCGGAAAAAACATCGAAGAGAAATGTAAGATATATACAGCTTTAACACAGAACCATTACTTCTTTGTTTGTGACTTCTTAGCAAATCAATACTTCTTATGTAAATTAGACTTATCTGAGATTCCGGGCATGATGGGCTCCGGTAAATAATAATTCAAAAATTATTATATAAGTAATTAGTATAAATGTCTTCCGCCCAGGCAACTAGTTCTCTCGCAGCCGATGCGCCCCGATATGGTGTGGCAGCAGCAGACGCGTACTATGCTCTAAACCAGGCCGGGACGGGTGCCGTAAATGTTACTCAGATTGTTGCCGGATCTAATGTTACTATTAGTCCTACACAGGGCACCGGCGTGGTGACTATTAATGCAGCAACACAGGCCCCAGGAGTTACCGCAGTCAATGGTGAGACTGGGAACGTTCAGTTTCAATCTACGGATGGCTCTGTTGTCATTACTACTCCCGGCACTCAGACTGTGAATCTGGCAGTCCCAGGGTCAGTCATCGCAAGGACAAAACCCACCGGAACTGGTTATACAAATCTACCACAGTCTGGAGGAATAAGCATTGCCTTAGATGGTTCAAGTGTTACAAACGGTGATTTTTATAGTTGGTCTATTAGTTTTGGTTTAGCCACAAATAATAACGGTGTTGCACCGGCAGTGCTAAATGCTACATCCACCGTAGATGTTACTCTTACTGGTATAACAACCGCAACAGGGTCTTTAGTTAATACTTTGCAACTCGTAAATATTCCTCTACAACCTTTGGCTACTTCACTGTATGTACCGGCACTAACCGTACCAACTGTAGCATTTTATAATTTGTCAGGTTATGGAAAGGCTTTGGCTACAGGTGACATTCAAATATCCTTTAATGTATTTAATTATGACCCTGCTGCTACTGTTAATCAAATCGCTGCTAATAGTATGAGTGTATATTTATTCGGCACAGAACTAAACTTAGCCCCCGTCCTAATCGCATAAATACCCCTAAAGAATATCTATCAGGATTTATTTATAATTCCAATATAGATATGTCCTTCCACCAAGCTTCCGGCGGATTCTCGTGTGATTCCGTATCGCCGTCTGGAAATCAACCGTATTATGACTTGGCAGACCCTCAAGGAGATGGAAATCTTTTTCAGCCCATTGTCCCAGAGGCTCTTGTTTGTAGTGGTACAACTCCCTTTTACAATCTGGTGAATGGAACTTTACAACAAGGTTCTACTGTTAGTGTCGCACCTATTTCCGGACCAGTTTCAAACTCTGCCTTAGGCTATACAGATTCTAAAGCCATGGGTGTTAGTGTATCTGGTGCAGCCAATGTGCCAGTTCCAGGAGCTGTAGGCTACGGAGTAACTGCCATCCAATACGCAAAAGACTCCTCTTACTTTGTCTTATCGGGCGGAGCACAGGGAAACCCTCCTTCTGCTCCTGCCTCCCCAGACTCTTTTCCATTTGCTACAACCCCAGGAGGTCAAGGATTAGTCTTATTTTTTAGTAATGCAGGTCAGACTGGAGAAGAACCTATTACCTACTCATTTCTCTACGGCACTGCGTCACCCCCCTCATCTTCTGCTCCAGCAACAAAGAATAATCCAGCCATCTCTATCTATAGTGCTGCTATTACAGGACTTACTGCTAATACTCAGTATTATGTCCAGACGGTTGCTACTAACGCATATGGCACTGCTAAGTCTTCTATTGTAACATATACTACTCCCACCGCAGGGACTGCTCCAGGAGGGGCTTTATCGGCTCCTACTCTTGTAGGTAATACTTCTACATCTATCACTGTAACTGTAGATGCCTCTGCTGTAACTGGCACACCTACACCCAAAATAATCCTAGTATATTTTCCACCTTCTGGCAATCCAGCTAACGTTTCAACGCCAGATTTTCCTCCTGTCGCCAATGTTTATACTTTCACCATTCCTGGTCTGACACCTAGCACTTCGTATACAGTTCAGGGGTATGCAACAAATGGGACATCCCCCGATTTGGCTGGGCCACAGGCACCCTTTTCTACAACAGCACCCACACCTATTCCAGAATTAGCAACCAACTGCGTAGTCCCCTTCTTAATACAAGGGCCTCGTTTCAATACTCCCTACGCAACAGCTCTTGATTATTATGTGAATGTAGATGCGGTGGGCTGTGAGTTAGTTGTGGGCGCTACTGCCATCTCAGGAACTCAAGACTATGGTTACATGTATGGTGGCTCTATTACAACTTCTCCCGCCCCATCTAATGCGGGTCTCTGTACAGCAGACCAGCCATATTCTACAACATACGGGACTGCCACAGATACGTATTTTGAAAATGTAGGGACTACAAGAACAAATAGACTCATCTGCTGGGGAGGCTTCTATGCAGATATCTTAGGTCTCTTCGCCCCTTATCAACCAGCCAACTTTCCAACAGGTGGAACGAATCCGGCATCTATAGATGTCATTAGGTCTTTCTGCTATAACTATTTGAATATCACAGCAGGTAACACAAACCCTCTCAACTGGTCTCGCAGTGGCTGGAGTACAAACTTTGATGGTCTTATCTTAGACTTTGAAAATGTAGGTTTGGGAGGCCGCCCCTCTTCTAATCAATATCCTCTGCCTCAGGCTCCTGCGCCAGCTTTCCCCGCCGATGCTACAAATCCTACTTACTCTGGATATATTACCGTTCTTCAGAATATCCCATCAGATTATCATGCCATAGCTCCAAATAAGTTTTTAGGAAACGCTCCCGCTAGTCTTTGTATCAATGGAGACTTAATAACATTTGGGTCAAATAATGGAAATGTCGGAGCAGCCAATACAGCTCTCAATACGTGGTTCGCATTTCCTAATAGCACCACAGTGCCATCTGCTGCTACATATAATAGTGCTGCTTCTGGTGCACTCAATCACCCAAGTGTCATGAAATACTTTGACGATATCTTTGTCCAGTTTTATAATGAAAATCCAGATTTCTATCCAGGAGGCAGTAAGTTTCCTAATCTCTTAGCTCAATGGGGATATGTGGCTCTCTTAGCACAACAAGGAGGTGTCAAGAAGACTCGTATTAACATTGGGCTCGCCAAAGGGAATATCATTCCCGGCGGCTCTCCTGCTGTCGCTGCATCACAGGGACCTACTCCTCAGCTGAGTCCTAATCCTCCTCCGTTTACTTACTGGTATCCTCAATACTGTACTGACTCCCCCCCTAACGCCACAACAGCAGCACAAAATGCTCTGTATTGGCCTAATACTGGACCTACCAAAGACCCTAATAATATCAAAGACGCTATCGCTGCTGCAAATGCTATCTTACAGACAGAGTTTAAGAATCCTAATCTCTTAGCATCTGATTGGCTCAGCGGGATGGGTTTTTGGGCTGGGACTGCAGCGACAGCGATGGCTAAATCTGTATACATAACGAGCGACCCAACTTCACCTGGACCTACATTGCCGGCCATATACACATATTGCTGGTCCGATGCATCGTACCCGTCACCTCCTCCTAATTGGCCTGGAAATGTGCCCATTACTAAGGTCTAAAAATTGACTGGTGATTTATAATAATCATAAGTCAAGGAAATGCCAATTGGAAGCATATTTAATCTTTCTCGCCAAAATTATTTTCCAACTATAGAATGAAGAAGAAGGTTATCATCCCAGATTTTACGCCTCGTGTTGTTAAAGTGCAGAAGCCAGTAATATATACAGCTCCTCTTCAATCCCCGGTTTCTATCCCCGAAAAAATCCTAATATCAGAATCCGATAAATTACCGATTTTTGTTCCCCCTCCTGAAGCCCCTTCTATTAAGAGTCAGCCACAGCCCCCACCAACCATAAAAAGAGTCACATTCCAAAGTGCCTCAGCCCCCTCTCTGACTCAACTCCCCTTTTTGGGACAAACTCCGGGTGCGAATTGTTCTTTCAGTCCAAACTTGGAAACATTCCCTAGTATTTCTGAGTCTTATTTTGCGACTACCGCAAATCTTCCTGATATAGCTCAATGGAGTTTATATCCAGCCATATCGACAATCAATATGAATGGGTATAATATAGTAGGAGGAAATACAATAAACTTTAGCACAATAAACGTCATTAGTTGTATCGCAGGTGTGCTTGATTTAGATGGTAATAATTTAACGACTGCAGGGCAAGAATTACTTTTTAACGGTCAGCCTCTCGCAACTGTATCATCTGTTACATCTAATATCACGGGCTGGTCATTATATCCAGCTATCAGCACTATCCTCGCTGATAACAACGCTATCACGGGTGTTACAGACATCCAGCTGTCCTCTATTAATGGTCAAGTATATCCTCCTCCCGTCCCTCTATCCACATGGGTATCAACTGCCACATCACAACTTGATATGTCAAATTACGGCATTACAAATATCTCGTCATTAAACGGTGTAACGGCAATTAATGGTACTGCCTTTCCTTCTGCCTCACAATGGGTTTCTACTGCTGCTAGTGCCCTTGATATGTCAAATTACGGCATTACAAATATCTCGTCATTAAACGGTGTAACGGCAATTAATGGAAGTGCATATCCTGGCCCTGTTGCAAATGTAAGTCTTTGGGCCGATTACGTAGCGTCTTCTAATGTCACAATACCCAATAAAGATTTGAATATGACTACCACGTCGCCAGGGGTTTCTTATAATAAAGCAAATCTTAATGCCAATGTACAGTTCGGCGACCCCACAAATGTTCCTTTACGTCCAGACTTTGATGCGTACTGTGGGAATGTTACATTCGGTGGATTGGCAACACCTCTTACAACGATGAACGTCAATAGTATAGGAGGTATCAATCTTACATCTGCTACAGGCGTGAATGTGACAGGGGGCGGTACAGTCACAGTATCAGGAGGCGGAGGAGTAGCAGTATCAGGAGGCGGCGGAGTGACTGTAGGTGGTCTTGGTGGTGTAGCCATTACAGGAGGAGGAGCTATCTCTGTAGCAGCAGGAGGGGTTAGCGTGGCAGGAGGAGGTGTTGCCATTACAGCCGGAGGTCTTGCTATAAACGCAGGTCTTACAGAGATAGGAACTATTGGAGGCCCAGGAGGTGGTCTGAATGTCTTTGGCTCAGATATCAGTATGATACCCGTGGGTGCTATTACAGCTGAAATATATACTGAGTATCTCAAATCTTATTCGGGCACTAATACTATGCAAATTACAGGGGTCTCTACAATCAATGGAACGGCTTATCCCCCTACAGCGGGAGCGGTAGACATAAATGGCCTTTTAAATAAAATAAATGCTTTTCCTGTTTTACCATATACATCAGCAAGTTCTTCTACACCCGCAGCGAATCAATCTGCGACTGCTATTGTCCCAGATGGTTCTTTCCCTGTCAATGTTCCTACTGTTGGGGCAGTTCAAGGTGGATGGGGATTTTCCAAAACAATAGGGAGTGGTGCGTTTTTTAACTGGTATATGTATAACCCAAGATTTGGTAATCCGACTGCTCCATTACCTTATGTAAAGTCAAAGATACAATCATTATGGGCATTGATTCGTCCTACGGTCAATCTATATTCTGCTGGATATTTAGCTCTAAACTTATATTCCTTTGACCCAGCAAATCCTCCTACTTCTGGATTTTTTAATACTAGGTGGGCGTATTCTAACGTTGTGGGGGCGGTAGCCGGTGCTACTGGTGTAAATCTTTTTGCTGGATACACGTATCTCATATACGCCAATGATACTCCAAGAATCACAAATGCATCTGCTATTGGTGTTCCCGATTCACAAGTTTCCACTCTAAGAGACCCCTATGATATTTATACCGATGTAAATCATATAGCTTTATCTAACTGTATCGTGGCGTTCAATCCATGGACAAACGGGACAAACTATAAAACATGGAGTGCGGTACCTGCGACCCCATTTCTTGTCGGTGATACAGTGATATTCGCAGGTCAAGGAACAAACTATAATGGATTATTCTTTATCGCAGGTCCAGGTATTCCTACTCCGGCAACACCTCCTATGGTAAATGGTGTTGTATCTGCTAACTGGGCTTTGATATCACCCCAACCATCCTCTTATGCCGACCAACCTATAGTATCTATGAATATTAACCAATCTACAGCATCTGGGCAAGCAGTAGGATATGTTGTGTTGGATATGGGATGGAGTTACGGACCTTCTACGATATCCACAACGGTTTCTGAGCATATTTCATTATTGCCAAATTAGACATTTAAAATATTCTAAACACAATGTATAAGATGCCAAGACTCAAGAATAAAATAAACGACAAAGACCGCAAACTACAATGTGTCGTCACAAGTAACACTGTTGTATACAAAATACCCATTGGAGAAGAGCTCTCACTCATAGGGACTGGACCAGAAACAGATATTACAGATGGGATTTTAACTATACGATATTCAACCAAAAAAGAAGCTACCGGCTTCCGTATTGAAAAGTTTGCAGAACCACAGCAATTATCGTTCTCCTGAATTAACTGACCTGTTAAGAATCATCAACTGTTACCTATGGAACCAGTTTATGATACTAAAAAAACACCCTAAGGGGGTATGGCTTACTCATTTGAGCGTTTCGGTCTCTTTTTCTGATTTCCTATAAAACTGCAGGATGATTTCATTGCCTTCTGCCTGCGGCGTATAGGTGATGTCCTTAAAGATTAAGTCTTCTGTTTTGATAATAACCAGAGGTATTTGTATTACTACGTCGGAGGGTGTTACAGTCTTTAGAACATTAATTGTTCGTGCCCACCTTGCCAACATCTACTTAGGGTCTTCTTCTTTTTTTAAGGCTTGAATAACATGGGTAGGGGAGCTGAGAGGTTTGGGGTCAGTAGGACGTTCTTTTCGTTTCTTAGGTGGCTTGGGCTGCTTAGGCGGTTTAGGGTCATTTGTATGTCGAGGCATCGCTTCTGCATTTGAGTTTACAAATATTTGCCTGCAGGATAACTATCCCCCTACTAAATGTAGGGAGTGTAGGGAGTCACAGTCATCCTTACACTTCCATACACTTGTCCCTACACTGTCATCTTTGTGATGTAAATCCCTTATATCTATATATATATATATCATTCTTATTTTTTAGTGTAGGGAGAATTGATAAACTCAAAAAGTAGAGAGTAAAAATAACTACCATGTTTTTATGGTAGGTAGTTGGAAAGGATAAGAGAGTAGTTTGGCCGTCCCTACATTACATTCCCTACATTTTAGAATAAAGCATACCCGTTGAAACTCTACGAACTTTGATTGTATCTCTTACGAATCGTAAAAGGGCTTTACATAACGAGTTAGGTGTAGAAATGAAAGGAAGGTCATGTTCTATACAGTAGTTAGTATACTTATTATGTAAATCAGCTACAGAACATTCTTCACCGTCCCAATCCTCTACAAATCTATCTTCTGAACTCTTGCGACTATCTAAGACGGCATCTTGATACTCGTTTTCTGGAAGTTTACGAACATCAAAACCAGTTAAATCCTTCTCTAATAACATCTTGGCAACTGCATGACCAAACGCATCATTAAACATTGTCTCTCTTATGGTATTCCAAAAGTCCCTATCTCCCTTCTTTTCATTGGAGCAAGGAATGACAACAAAGCGCCTTTCACCATTCGATGTCTCAACGGGACATGTACCATTGGTAGTCATAACGAAGCGGGTAAAGTTATCAGCTTTGACAGACTTAGCATTTTTAGGATTGAAGCTAATAGCAGAGCCAGTAATACGACCTTTCAATACATTAGCATTTTCTAAACATATTTTACTATCAGCCTCTTCAAGTTTGATAAGAAACTTATTCATTAAGTTGCAGTCATGCTTTTCAAAGAACATCTTAGTATCAGAATAGTTGAAAGAATATAACTCACCAATAACATGCGTCATGAAGAAGTCCCATAATGTATCTTTGCCAACACCTTTAGAACCAGTAAATATAAGCCCTACGCCCGGTAAATCAAAGGGTTTCTGAAGAAGATGAGCTAACCAGTTGAGAGTGTAATCTATAAGGGGTTGTTTATGAGAACAGACTGTAGATACTAATTCATTAAAGAGTGATAAATCTATATCTGATGCCCCAGTATCACCTTTCATATATTGTAATTGAATAGGGATTGTAAAGACTTCTGGATTTTCAGAGGGAGCCAGAGATAGAGATTTAATAACACGGCGTGTAGGGTCCGTCTTCCATAAATCAAAGAAGCAAACGAAATCATCTAAGCGTTGAGATTTCCTAAATATCCATTTAGAACTATAATAAGCATTAGCATGTTTAGCCGACATGTGTAACGGAGATTTACCAGTTTCATATTCACAGTACTCATCAGTCGGTGCATAATAGAAGTTTGTCATTTCAAACTCTCTTTTCATTGTGATATAGTCAGTCATAGAAACATTTTTGTATAAATCATTAGAGGTAGTAAGGGTTTCAAACTCAGCAAATGTATTAAATGGCTTATTAATAATATTAACTTGATATCCTAGCGTCTCTAATATATAAGCTTCACACTTTGGAATGATTTCTGATACATAGGCATCTTTGCGAATACGAACCATAACACCATCATAACATAAGACATCTACAGACCATCCATTCTCTTCAAATATGTGAGTCATAAGAAGCATACAGCTCCGCTCTTCAGTTTGTAATATAGCACTTAGAAAGGTTCCATAAATACCGGTAACTACCTTCTTCTCCCATTCCTTTAGTTCCTTGTGTGCCTTACAAGCTGCAAAGAGTTGTGTATACTCTTCTTTTGTAGAAAGCATCTTAGTGAAATCGCGGATTTCTTTTGCCATAGGTTCTAATAATGCAATATCGGCTTTCCCACCATAAAGGATTTTAATGATAGCCGTCTTAGCATCATCACGATTAGAGGAGATTCTGGAAAGATAGGCATCTCTGTTTAGAACATAATTCTCTAACTCTGGTAAATCAATACTAAACTTATTTCTTGCGAACTGCACAAGAAGAACTGGATGACAGTTTACAATATCAATATCATGATAGAACTCCTTACAAAGAACACCACGACATTCCTTTTCCATTCGCTCCAAAGACCCAGCAGAACCATATAATCTTCCAAACCCTAATTCACCAATAGCATTTTTAGATAGTTTGTATGTGACAGTATTTTGACATTGTAAACTCCCTTTCTTACGATTATTCCAGAGAGTATTCACGGCTGCATTCACAGTCTTATCTAACTTAGTCCTCATATCATATAGGAAACCAGCACCCGAACGACTAAACAACTGCACACGCTCCAAAGTTAGAGAACTTAAATTACTACTGCCGGAAACCATTCTACTAACCAATAGAAAAAAAACTTTAAACCCCGGTGCCTGCCCGCCGGGATACCCCCGTTTAAATAAAAACTATACACACTATATAGAATGACCCCGGTAGCCAAGATTGTATACCAGACAGCCGAAGACCAGGCGGTAATATGTCCTCATTGTGAAAAGATTCATATTGTAGAAATAACATCTTCTCCAATACAGCATTGTGAAGCATTAAACACAGCAGCATACAGAATTAACGGGAGTCATTATTCTTTGCACGATATTGCCCGGGCGCTCGTATCACGGGATAAGATGATAAAGAAGAAACAAAGGCAGCGTGACACGGCAAAAGAGTTAATACGAGGTGGTGAATCTAAATCCCCTACTTAACAAATTCTTTACAGCAAAGACCTCTGTTTTTATATCAAGATTATCTGCCTCCTTGAACTTTTTTAAGAATGATTTAATGTCTTTTCTAAACTCAACTCTAGCCCAATAAGGAATCTTCTTTATTATAGCTATGAGCTGACAGCGTAATAAAGGCCAGGACTGTGTCGGGTTGTCTCTCGCTGCAAACCAATAAGAAAGCATATTATGATGCATCCAAATGGTATTAACATCAGCTGTAATATCCATTGTCTGTTTTAACGTAAGAATGAAAAATCACTTTTACGCTAAAAATTGAAAATCGTTTCCCCGGCAAAAAAATGTAATTTTACAATAGATGCCATTTACATTGACGATGCAATATACAGCCTACGCTCAGGTTACCGTTCCAAATGATATTGCTGAAAAAATACAAAATGGGGTTTATAAGAGTTGGAACAAATGGGGTGATTTATATTATATAGACGAAGCCGGGCAAGAGCAAAAGATAACAGGACATTGTTCTGAGTGTGATTTTAAGAGAGCTGAACATGAAGAGTGGACCGATGAGGGCCCCGATGCTACAGCTGGGTCAGTTGCTCCAAAATAATCCCAAGTTTTGTAATTTGCGCCAATAATATATTACTAGCATCTATATTTGTAGTCAGATTGTAAACCTCATAGAGATGTGCAACGTGTCTTTCCAAGAAGTTTATAAGTACTTCCAGATTAAGTTTGCCCCGGGGCTTTGGTATTTGAATCCTCAGGTCGGACATCTTTTTTTAAATTAGATTTTTTTTTGCCCCTCAAAGGGTGAGGCATACCCTCTTTGGGTGTAATCAAACAATCCCTTTTGAGGTCTTTCATTATCCAATAGCCGTCTTGCAAGATAGCTTTAAAATCGTAAATAGAGGGTAAGGCTCCCCTCTTAGGGGCAATTGTATGAAATACAAGAGAATACCTTTGGCCATACCAGGGCTTAGTGCTATGAATGAGCTGCGAGCCGTCAAATAATAAACCTCTTAAACTTATATTGTAATCAAAACCATTAACAGTAAGCGCACCTCCAAAATAAGACCCAAAGCCAATAATATAAGACTCGCCTATATTACCTGTATCCTTGTGTGGGGCACAATTGTAATTACAGTTAACCTGTATTGATGTGAAAGGAATAGGCACATGCTTCTCCGCAAAGACCATTAAAAGATGATGAAGTTCGGGGTGTAACCATGACATCCTTGATAAGTTAGGTGGCATGCATCTCTTCCCAACAATGCCCAAACACTGAGAAACACCCTTGCCTACTCGGGTTCGGTAGTTGTTAACACCTAAGTTATGACTTGATAAATATGCTCTTATATCTTTCAAGTCTTGTTCATGAACTGGTCCTAAGAGTCTTGGTGGCATTCTTCTCTTATTCAGATTTTTCATCTTTTTTATATTTTTTAGCAGTTACCCAGTCTTTATCAGTCCCAGCAACTTTAAGAGGTGAACATTTCTTGAAGAAGGTATAGTATGCATTAGTCTTAGGAAAAGAAGCAACCCAAAATATTGCGGAAAGGAAAACACGTCGGGAATACCTAACAGCTTCTGTGTCTTCGTCGCCGGTAAGCTCTTTTATTTTAGCAATAACCTCTTTTGCTTTAGTCTTTAGCATAGTAACAGAATCAAAGCCTTCTCTTGCAAGTGCATTTAATTTTGATTTGTAAATTGCTTGGCTACTCTTTGCTAACTCTTTTTGAAAAGTCTCGGGCAGTTCAAATGGCATTTCTAATAGTTGTTTACATATTATTTTAACCGGAGGTTACCAGTTAAACCCCTTTGTATAAATATATATATATGCCACGTGTTCGCTATATCAATTATGAATTACAAGAAGAGATATCAAAGAAGCATAAAGAATTAGAAGCCGCTGGGTTGTTAACAACTGATATAATATATGAAGATGCTGTAAGGCTTGGTGCAAATAATACTCATCATATTCGTCAGTCATCGACGGGCCATAGATATATTACAAAGAACCACCTAGGCACATATCAATTTAAAATAAGAAGAAAGACTGATTCTTTTTGTTTTACTTCTAAATTACTTGAAGAGTGTATAAAAGCTAAAGAGAGTTACTTTGAGCCCCGTTCTGTATCCCTTTCTGCCTGAAGCTACAACTAATGCCCCCGCAATGATATAAGTAATATCAATGTGGAGTCTTATAAGGGTCTTATATACATCATAACTTACAAGAGCCTTACAGAGGTCTTACTGAATCTCTTTGCAAAGCCCTGGGCTTTCCCCC
>Ga0114967_10001851_pt1 | contig 17749 bp, 13 predicted proteins | sample M_130628_MF_Meta_FD_92639 | JGI IMG/M metagenome (GOLD analysis project Ga0114967, IMG submission 92639) | Freshwater microbial communities from Lake Montjoie, Canada to study carbon cycling - M_130628_MF_MetaG | ecosystem: Environmental > Aquatic > Freshwater > Lake | place: Lake Montjoie... | reverse complement strand
TCCCATTGCTTCAATCGGAATAAATATTGGCAGACTACAAATGAATTCGTAATATTTCTTTCGAGTTACATCATTGGGTCTTATCGGATATGTCATCGCAATGGTATGTAGAAAAAACCAAAAATGTGGTCCCCAAACAGTAGGGTCTAATCTAAATGAAGAAGTAGGCATCTAAATTAAAACAACATAAAAACAACTGGATAATAACCTATATAATCCATAATTATAAATGAGTAAAAATAATGTATGTAATAATTGCGGCAAACAGGGTCATCTGTTCCACCAATGTAAGTTGCCGATAACCAGCTACGGAATCATATTGTTTCGGTCAACAAGCAATGGACTACAATATCTAATGATTCGCCGCAAAGACAGTTTCGGCTACATTGATTTCATCCGAGGCAAGTATGTCCAAAACAATCTAGAGCACCTAAAAAGCATTTTCAATGAAATGTCGGTTATAGAAAAGGAGGCCATATGGAAAAGCTCGTTTGAGACACTGTGGGCAAAAATGTGGGGCATTACCACAATGATGTCGCAATATAAAAGCGAAGAAATCGCGTCACAAAAGAAGTTCGACCTGCTAAAGGCAGGAATACAAATAAACGACGAATTGATATCAATTGACACGCTAATATCCGAGAGCACTACCAATTGGCGTGAGACGGAATGGGAGTTTCCAAAAGGCCGTCGAAATTTCCTAGAAAAAGACCTAGAGTGCGCCTTAAGAGAATTCGAAGAGGAGACCGGATATTCTAGGGAAAAAGTAAAAGTAATCGAAAACCTCATGCCATTTGAGGAGATATTTATAGGGTCAAATCACAAGTCGTATAAGCACAAGTATTTTTTGGCATTTACGGAAGACAATACGGATTTATTGAATGGATATCAGGCATCAGAGGTCAGCAAACTGGAGTGGAAATCGTTGGCTGAATGTTTGGATGCGATTCGGCCGTATAATTTAGAGAAAAAACAATTAATACTAAATATTAATAAAGTATTACAAGAATATAGATTATATTAATAATATATAGTAAATGAACCCTGATATAAAAGAGAAACCGAAAGAAAAGACAAAAGATACACTTTCAAATAAGGATAAATTGGAATTGGAAAAGGAAAACATGGAAGAGGCATTACAAAACCCAAATACAGACCAGTTTCTATATCCGTCACTAGATGACCCCAATTTCAATATAAAAATTAACAACAAGAAGGAATTTAGTAATGCCAAATATGACGGAACAATCGCCAATGTTGAAGACCGCGCCGACGAGCTCAGCAAAGTCGACTACGAATTGCTTCCACAACAGGCATTTGTGAAAAACTTTATGTCTTTTCAAACGCCATATAACAGCTTACTGCTATTTCATGGTCTAGGCTCAGGCAAGACATGTAGTGCGATTGGCGTCTGTGAAGAAATGCGTGACTATTTAAGGCAGATGGGCATTTCGAAGCAAATTATTATTGTTGCCAGTCCAAACGTCCAAGACAATTTCAAACTCCAATTGTTTGACGAGCGCAAATTGAAGGAACAAGACGGCATATGGACAACCAAAGGCTGTTTAGGAAATAAATTATTGAAGGAAATCAATCCAACGGGTATGAAAGGGTTGAAGCGAGATAAGGTAATTCAATTGGTAAAAAATATAATCAATTCGTCGTATTATTTTGTTGGTTATACCCAGTTTTCGAATGACATTGTTCGTAACCAAGGGACTAATGTGTCTGACGATGCGAAACGACGAAATCTAGAAAACGAATATGGTGGTAGTCTCATTGTGATTGATGAGGTTCATAATATTCGTATATCTGATGATAATGAGAATAAGAACGTTGCTAAAAATCTGATGTATTTAGTGAGCGTTGTAAATAATATGCGACTACTTTTATTGTCTGCTACACCAATGTTCAATAGTTATAAGGAAATCGTGTGGTTGTTAAACCTGATGAATATGAATGATAGGCGAGGAATTGTAGGCGTATCAGATATTTTTGACGCAAAGACAGGCGAATTAACAGAGGACGGTCAAAAATTACTTATACGAAAGGCGACTGGTTATGTTTCATATGTACGCGGTGAAAACCCGTATACATTTCCGTTTCGTGTATATCCGAATAAATTTGCCCCGAAAGATACGATCCAAGGCATAAAAGAATATCCGGAATACAATCTAAATGGAAGCGTGATTGATGATAATAAGAAAATCAGTAAATTACAACTATTTGTAACCCATATTGGCAGAGTTCAGGAAATGGGATACAGATACATAATGAACAATTTGAGGATGAGGGAGGCGCGCATAAGAACGACAAAAACGGGTCAGGAGCGTCTAATGCCTGGATTCAAAGAGATGAAGTCGTTTGGGTACACCGATTTGATGTTGCCATTACAGGCTTTAAATATAATTTATCCGCATGATAATCTAGCTGAATTGGCGGCGGAAATAGAGCCTGTTGTATATGAAAAAAGATTAGCTGAGAAGGAAGAGGATATAGATGAGATATCGCCGTTAAAAACAGATACAGGGGATGTAATTGATGAGATTGATGATGTGTTATTGAACGGACCGGAGGCCTCGGTTTCTACAGAACAAAAAGTAGAACCTAAAGTAGAACAAAAGGCTAAGGCTCTAGCTAAAGCAATGAAAACAAGAAAAGTAAAACAACTCATTTCAGAAGAAATAATTGTAAAGCCAAAGCCAAAAGTTAAATCAAGAAAGGCTAAAGAAGAAGGCATTCATATTATTGAAGGCGACACCCTATCAAGAGAACAGACCTTAAAAAATACCAATATACCTTCTGAGTTAGGGGACTTGGAATTAGATGAATTAGAAGACCTGGAAGACTTAGAAGAGTTAAAAGGTGGAGCTAGAGGACGACCTAAGAAAATTTTAACTGGTGTAGAAGTAGCAGAAAAACCTTTAGCAAATGCTATTGGTTCGAATATCAATCCCAAGGAATTAACCGGTAGCGAAGGCCTGAGAAGTCTAATGAATTACGAAGACAGCCGAACACCCGCAATAAAGGGCTCGTTTGAATATAAACCAGGCAAACCCCATATATTTGAACCAGGACAAATCGGCGAATACAGTTCAAAAATAGCCAATGTATGTGAATACATTTACAATACCAATACAAAGCGAGTATCGGATGGTATTATATTAATTTATTCGTCGTATATTGACGCGGGCCTAATTCCAATGGCCCTCGCATTGGAAGAAATGGGCTTTACAAGGCACAATGGTAAGTCTTTGTTCAAGACCGCACCAAAAACCAAAGTTATAAAATCAGCAAAATACATAATGATCACAGGTGACCCTCGTCTGTCACCAAACAATGACGCTGACTTGAAATCAATCACGAATGATGATAATATTAACGGTGACAAAATAAAGGTCGTCTTGATATCTCAAGCGGGTTCCGAAGGTTTAGACTTCAAGGCAATTCGTCAAATACATATATTGGACCCCTGGTATAACGTGAACCGATTGGAGCAAATTATTGGAAGAGGTGTCCGCAATTTCTCGCACAAAGACCTGCCATTCCGGAAGCGCAATGTCCAGATATTTTTGTATGGAACATGGCTAACAAATACAGAAGAGGAAGCGGTCGACTTATATGTATATCGTATTTCGGAAATCAAGGCAATAAAAATCGGAAAAGTCACACGTCTTTTAAAGCAAGTATCCGTTGATTGTTTGATTAATCACGACCAATCATTGCTAACTGCCGACGAATTAAAAGATAGCAATCCAAATATTGAACAGCTGTTGTCAGACCATACATTATTAAAGCAATTCGAAGTAGGAGACCTACCAGGGTCAGCCACTTGTGATTATGGTGAATGTGAATATACATGCCTTCCTTTACAAGATAAAAAAGAAGGAGGAGAAGAAAGCGGAGAAGCTAGAGAAAAGGTTGTAGACGGTCCCTTTAATTTGAATACATACAACGAGACATTTATGCTTGTCAATTCAGAGAAAATAATCCAAAAAATCAAGGAACTCTTTAGCGACCCAATTGATGGACGTTTCTTCTATAAAAAGAAGACACTAATGATGTTTATTAAACAACAAAAGGCATACCCAACAGAGCAAATATATTCAGCATTAACATATCTAATCAATGACAACTCAGCTTTTATTACAGACAAATATGGACGCACTGGACATTTAATAAATATAGGCGACTATTATTTGTTTCAACCCAGTGAATTAAATTATCCAAATATCTCCATATTTGACCGCAGCGTGCCACTGAATTATAAGAACGATAAAATAAAATTTGATATAAATCCGAATGTATTAAATCCAAATGTAATAAATCAAAATGTATTAAATCCAAATGTATTAAATCCAAATGTATTAAATCCAAATGTATTAAATCCAAATGTATTAAATCAAAATGTATTAGACGTTTCTAGTCCTCTTTCTCTTTCTCCTTTACCTTCACTTTCTCTTGATCCCGGTAAAGCAGTTTTAGATGCCATGTATAAGAATTACATAACAACAAAAACAGTTACTAATCCTGACAAAGGCAGTGATGATTGGTATCAGCATTGTGGAATTGTATTACAAGATATGTGTAGAAAACAAACAAGCCTCATTATAAGTAAGAGGGAAAGACTAAAAGTATTTAAATCATTGATTGATACATTTTTAGATAAATTTGTTGTTCAACATATAGTCGATTCAATAAGATTTCAAGAACGTATTGATTTGATGAACTATTTAATATCGGGCCTGGAGAAAGAGAAAGATAAGGAAAGAGAAGATTTTATAAATTTAATCAGAAAATATTTGAAAACCAAGGAATATTATGCTGAAAGATCCAAACTCACCTATGTTGTAGTCTTTGATGGTCCATCAAAACAATATAAAGATATAACTGATGAAAAAGGCAAGTCAAGTGGCAATCTAAATATATTTATTTTAAGGGCAAAAAAATGGGTCCCAGCAGAACCGGAAGACAAAAGAGATTTAGAACAACCAATCATAGATAATTATAAACTAACAAAGGAGGTTAAGAGCCAAATGAATGACAATGTGGGTTTCATTGGTTTCGAAACAAACCATAAAGATATGGTATTTAAAATAAAGGATACAACAAATAGTAGGTCATATGGATACCGATGTATTCAAGCAGGAAAAGGCAAGAAGATTATCGATACATTAGAAGAATTGGAAAGTGTAAACCCATTGTTAGCTCGCTCTGATACGGACGCAAAGGACAGTGTATTTGAATTATGTATACGAATCGAATTATTATTAAGAATATATCAAGAGGAAAAGATGGAAGGTAAAATGTGGTTTATTGATACTGAGAAGGCAATATTTAATCAGTTTGAGAAGAAGGAAAAGGATAAAGAGAAAGAATAAATATAAAAGATATTTTTAAAATATAAATAATAGTGAAATTTAATATTTTGGCTTAATAAATAAAATATTAAATAAAATTGAAAAATAATTAAAAGATATTATACATATTAAATATATAATGGACGCAACCAATATCAAGAAATCAAAATATAGACAAAAGGAGGCCAAGAATGTGTATTGTAAATCGCAAATAACAAAAACCATCATGTTGCCAATTAGTGCCATTGGCAAGGGAATTCATGAAACAATTGAACGGACAATTGGCTCCATGGTAGAAAGTAAATGTATTGTAGAAGGTTTTGTAAAGAAGGGCTCTGTAAGGGTCATAACATATTCGAGTGGATTATTAAAAGGGGAAAATGTGCTGTTTGATGTAGTATTTGAGTGCGAGGTTTGTTATCCAGTCTCAGGCATGTTGCTAAATTGTGTTGCTAAAAATATTACCAAGGCTGGTATTCGAGCAGAGAGCGCAGAGGAAACGCCATCGCCATTTGTGCTCTTCATTGCCAAAGACCATTATTATTCCAGTGATTATTTCAATACGATTGAAGAAAACGAGAATTTTGTGGCGCGTGTGATAGCACAGCGTTTCGAATTGAACGACAAATATGTCTCGATTATTGCTGAACCAGTGCCTCCGAAAGAGGAGAAGATGGGTCGAAAACCGCGACTACAATTTGACGAGGTGTAAATGGCGAGAGTTTTATAAAAATGCCACAATGTATTATATTATATTTTTTCATAATTAACATATTTCCTAAATAAAACATATTCCGGATGTAACAGTTTAAAAGGATTTTACCTTGTTAGATTAAAATGGCAGCTACTTACTATACCTCGACTATAGATATTAAAAATGATGGTGATAACATTAGCGATGGTGATATGGAGGCCGAATTGGCGCAATTAAATAAGATACGCGAGACCATTGAGAATATGTCCAAGTTTAATCAGATTGAAGTGCTTCGGATTTTGACAGGAAACAAAGATGTAATTATTAATGAGAATAAATATGGTATACATATTAATTTGAGTGAATTACGGCCACAAATTATAGAAGATTTGTTAGTATATATCAATTATGTTACTACCCAAGAGATTGAATTGAATAATATTGAGAAGCAGAAGCAGGATTATAAGAATAATTATTTTTTAAAAGATAATAAAGATAACACTAGTAATACTATTAACAATAAATATGCAACATAATTCGAGACCCCAAAGACAATCTTTTAATAATAAACCTACTTTTAATAATAAACCTACTTTTAATAATAAACCTACTTTTAATAATAAACCTACTTTTAATAATAAACCTTGTAATAAGGAATATAACGTTGTAGAAAATCTACAAGATTATATGTTTACAGGCACCAATTTGACACGATATGCTAAGGACATGTTTGCTGTAAATACTAGCACAAGCAGTAGCAGTAGCAGTAATACTAGTAAAAAGTCATATTTGGAACCAGGAAAAGATAAAAATAAAGAAAATATCAAGGACAAAACTGCTATATCTACAAATAGCAATATTTATAAACCCTTAAAGAAGGATTCGCTATTTTGGTGTTTTTTTATATTGAAATACGGGTTCTCAAAATATGAGATGGAAATTGGGTCGCAGTATTTTTTAATTGAGAAAACCGAAAAATTTAAATACATCGAAATGTTGCGAGATAAGGCAAATAAGGACCTAATGAAAATCAATAAAATAAAACCAATGTCCGAATTGGAGGATGATTTAGCTAACAAGGAAAGGATATCGGTTAAAACATTTTTTGCCCTTTGTATTATGGAAAAGATAAATGTTTTGTTAGTTGATAACCGAAAAATATACCAATCAATGAACAATGATAGCCCAACAATCAATGTTATTCATAGAAATAGCAAGACTTTTGAAAACTATATAGAGTTGAATGTAACAAATTCAAGTATTGAAAATTATAAGGAAACCTATTACAATGTTATCGGATTTGAGGATGGGTTGAAGTCGATATCATCCTACAAGGTAGATGAGTTACATGAGCTATGTAAAAAATTAAAGATTGAACTTGAGAATGATAATGATACAAAGAATGATACAAAGAATGATACAAAGAATGATACAAAGACTAATAAGAAGAAAATGTCAAAGAAATCATTATATGAACTTATTGTTCAACATTTATAGAAAAAATTGAATAAATAATATAAAAATAACTATATATTATATATATAATGTCAAAATCTAATACAATGGAAAAAAGTGGTTCAAATGAAAAAAGTCCAGAGACCCCTCATTTTCTAGTGCGAGAGGAACTCCCATCAGGTGTCGTGAATGTCAAGCCAAGATATGCCTTTCCTTTGAATTCTATTTTTAGCAATATGTCAAAACAAGACAAAATAAGGTTACTAAAAAAATCAGAAGAAGACCAAATTGACGAATTAAAAGAGCTGTATAAGGAGGAGTTTATAAATCTGCCAATCGAAAGCCAGCGCGGTATTTTAAAAAAGTTGACATACAATAACTCACAATATGATGATTATAAATTAGGAGAATATTTACCAATGATACAATTAGTGGAAAAGGATAAAAGAGAAGAACAAGGTAAGAAACAAATAGAATATAATCTCCACAAGGTGAATCCAAGACAACAGCTCTTATTTATTTCAAAACAATTGCTTGATTCGATACCTGGTAAGTATAATCAATTCGAAATGGAAGTCAAATTTGGAACACGTGGTTTTAAAAGACTAACAAAACAAGACTATGATAACGTAATAAAAAAGTTAAAGGATACTGGGTTTTATTCAAATCAGACGGATGGCTATTATTCTTTAAAAATACAGCCTGAATTTATTGATACAAGAACAGGTGAATTCAAATCATCCAATGACATGGACCGGTTTCGTGTTGAAATAAATGGGCTAACCAATATACAAGACTACTGTCGTAATAACAATCTCGAACAGCTTTTAAATACAAAAACGGTTCAGGAAGTCTCTATTATGAAGAAAACGGATGTCCGTCTTAACAAAGACGACAATAGTGATATTGTTCATAGTGCGGATTTTGACGACTTCAACTTCAGAGTCACGTATAAAAACGAAGAAAGTGTTAGCAAGACCAGTAAAATTGGACTGGAGCTGATTTCGAATTGGAATAAATCTAGAAAGGTATATCGATATATTAATCGTGTCACATTTGAGCACCATGATTATCCAGTCAAGATTGATTTAAGCATTGTCAGGTCGTCTATGAAAGATAATAGAGGCAAAATGTCAAAAACATACAATGTTCAAGATTCAAATGTATTTCAAAATAGTGAAACATATGAGATTGAAATCGAGGTTAAAAATGATGATGCCAAAATAATGTTTAGAGGACCCGAGGAACTAACAAGAAACATCGAAAAAATCACCAAAATAGTTTTATCCGGGCTCCAAAAGACCAATTATCCGGTTTCATATGTTGAGCAAAAAAAGACAATGGATGACTATATGCGTCTTGTTCATGAAGAAGAATTTAAACAGAAGAATTTGGAATACCATCCCAAAGACCGAGTGTATCCCAATGACTTTATTGGCCCCAGTTCAATCACATTACAAATCAAGAATGTAGCGCCAATAAATCCGGATATTAATGTCCCAAATATTACTGCCCCGTATTCATATGTTGTTACGGATAAAGCTGATGGTGACCGTCATCTCCTATATATTAATAGCATTGGTCGTATTTATTTGATTAATACAAATATGAATGTTATCTTTACCGGTGCCAAGACCGAAAACGACACGTGTTTTAATACCATAATTGATGGCGAGCTAATTCTTCATGATAAAAATGGCAAGTTTATCAATACATTTGCCGCATTTGACATCTATTTTGTGAATGGGTTAAATATCAGAGAGCGACCATTTGTGGAAGTGAAAACCAAGGACCCCAAACACTTTGTTGACGGGTGTCGGTTGCCAATTTTAAAGACAATTGTCAGAAGTCTTAATCCAATTTCGATTATGGGCAAGTCTCCGGAAATGAAGAAGGGTGTCGAGAAAATTCTAGAGGCGATGAAGAAGGAGAATAAAAGCCCAATTACAATCATTGCCAAACACTTTTATCCACGTTTTACGTCGTTGGAAGGCGAGATAGAGGCGGACAAGAATGATATAAATGTTAAAAGCGAAGCGACTGTTAAAAGCGAAGAACCAAATATAAATGCTAAAGTAAAAGGTGACGACTACAATATATTCGAGGCATGTAATTATATTTTACAAAGGGTTAAGAACGGTCTCTATGAATACAACACAGATGGTCTAATATTTACGCCCACATTATTAGGTGTAGGTAGCAGTCGTTTCTTAGAAGCAGGCCCTTTAAAAAAGACACGTTGGGACTATTCGTTTAAATGGAAGCCTGTAGAATTCAACACGATTGATTTCTTAATTACTACAAAGAAGGGCTCTGATGGGACTGACGTAATAACGCCCATGTTTGAAACTGGAGTAAATTTTGCTGAAGCAACGCAATTCAATCAATACAAGACACTCATTTTGCGAGTTGGTTTTGACGAAAAACGTCACGGTTACATTAATCCTTGTCAGGATGTTTTAGACGACAAAGCGCAGTCAAAAGATGATGCGGAAGACATTGGTTATAAACCGGCACAATTTTATCCATCGGAACCTTATGATGCCCAGGCAGGCCTTTGTAATATTATGTTGGAATTGGATGGCAGCAATTCGTCACAGATGTTCACTGAAGAGCGCCAAGTATTTGAAGATAATACGATTGTCGAATTCAAATACGACAAAACTAAGACTGGACTATGGAAATGGGTGCCTTTACGTGTGCGTTATGATAAGACCGCCGAATTCAGACAAGGACTAAACAGTTTTGGAAATGACTATGATACTGCCAATAGTAATTGGTACTCTATTCACAATCCTGTTACTGAAGAGATGATTGCCACGGGGCGAAATATTCCGTCTGAAATGGTTTCCGAGGATGTCTATTATAACACGACAACATCAGACAACTTAACAATTGGGTTAAGAGATTTCCACAATTTGTTTGTGAAAAAGACAATTATACAAAGCGTATCAAGAAAGGGCAATACATTGATTGATTATGCGTGTGGAAAGGGTGGAGATTTCCCAAAATGGATAGCATCGAAGCTCTCGTTTGTGTTCGGAATAGACATAGCGAAGGACAACATTGAGAACCGAATTAATGGCGCGTGTGCTCGTTTCCTGAATTACAAGAAGGATTTTGACCAAATGCCATATGCCCTGTTTGTTCACGGAAATAGCAGTCAAAATATACGCACAGGAAAGGCAATCTTATCAGATAAGGCCATCGCAATAACAAAATCAGTATTTGGCACGAGTGCACCGGATGCGCGATTGGGACCAGCAGTTGCTAGACAACACGGTAAAGGCTCAGACGGGTTCGATATATCGTCGTGTCAATTCGCAGTCCATTATATGTTTGAAAACAATACCACGTTTTACAACTTTCTAAGAAATGTTGCCGAGTGTACGAAGCTAAATGGCTACTTTATTGGGACGTGTTATGATGGCAAAACAGTGTTTAATATGCTGCGCCGTAAACCCTATGTTGACATATATGCGGGGGACAAGAAAGTGTGGTCCGTCACAAAGGATTACGAGGCGGAATCATTCGCAGACGACGACAGTTCACTTGGGTTTCAGATTTCCGTATATCAAGAATCGATTAATCAGACATTGCCCGAGTATCTAGTAAACTTCGACTTCTTTATCAACGCAATGGAGAAGTATGGCTTCATAATAGTGCCAAGAGATGAGGCCAAAACTCTTGGATTGCCGGAAGGCAGTGGTATGTTTATTGAGTTGTATTACAAGATGATGGACGAGATAAAACGCAGTCCAATGAAGGCGGTCGATTATAAAGAGGCACCAAACATGACAAAATATGAGAAGGATATATCGTTTTTAAATAGATACTTTGTATTCAAGAAGATACGAACTATTAATGCGGAGAAACTAACCAATGCGATTTTGGGGGCTTTACCAAGTGAATATGAATTTGAGGAGGCTCAGACTAAAATCGCAAAGAAGTCGGTAGAGCAACAGGAAGAAAAAGAGGGACAAAAACAAGAAGAAAAGGCTAAGCGAAAGCCAAAGGCATTACAGCGTAAGTTGGTTTTAACGGAGGCAACTGAGGCTGCTGATGAAGAGCCTATAATTGCGACTAGTGCTGCTACTACGAATGTGACTGCGACTAGTGCTGCGACTACAAAAAAAACTACAACCCGTAAGAAGAAGGCAGTTGAATTTGTGATTGAAGAATAAATAATTATTACATTATTATTTTACATTATAAAAAAGATATAAATATTGTTTACACTTATATACTAATCAATGAATTATTATATAATACCTAAAAACAATTTTAATATAAAAATAAGTCTTACAATAAGAAATGAAAATATTGCTCCAATTATGTCATATAGTCTTATTCATTTTTTGAATGACATATACACACAAATTTTACATATTGTTTCAAATAACACCAATGATAAAACATTAGAAAATATAACCAAAATAGTAAATCCATATGAGTTTATTCATACAAATATACCTGGAACCGAATTGTCTGTAAGTAAATTAAAATTATCTTCCAATATTTTTTTTGAATTACTGGAATTTTTTAATAGTTGTAACATAATGGAGCCATTTTTAATAAAAAAACAAGTTAATATCGCTCATATAACTAGAAATCATATGTCAACAAATTATTTGATAAATATGTTTTATGAATCTAATTCAGAATCTAGTTCTAATAATATAACAATCAATGAAGACTTTGATTTCAAAACCCTTTGTGACCGGTTTATAGTGAATCCTGTCTACAAAGACAAAATGGATTTGTTTATTTTTGAATTTTTAGAAGACGACTATATAAATACACCACAATACATTAATAATATGATACTTGTGTTATATATTGTTACCAAATATCAGGCTGACAATGGGACTTGTATTATAAAAATGGATAATATATTTTATAAAACAATCGTAGATATTTTATTTATTTTTTCGGCAATTTTTGAACGTGTTATTATAATAAAACCATCAATTAGTAAGGTTACAAAAGGCGAAAGATATTTGATATGTAAAAATTTCAATATTGATACTGTAAGACAGACGAAATTACTACAGCAATTAGACGAACATTGTAAACCGAAGATTGTTGACAATACGTTACATATGTTACAAATTCATTCACTCATAAAAAATGATATACCTTATTATTTTTCAAATAAATTAGAAGAAATCAATGCTGTAATTGGGCAGCAACAATTAGAATTATATGACCATATTTTAAATATTTACAAAAATAAAAATAGGAATGAAAAGTGTGAAATAATGAAGAGGAACCATATACAGAAATGTACAATGGTGTGAAAAAAATCAGATACCTTGTAATAAATCTCTAGATAATACCAATAACAATACCAATAACAATACCAATAATAACAATAACATAAATAATAATATTTTTTTAAATACGAAGAATAGGGGTATTATAAATGACAACGAGAATGACAATAACAATGATAATCAAAATATAGAATTAATTGTAAATGATAAGGAAGAACAAGAAAAAGTAGAAGTAGAAGCAGACTTGGTTGCCTTGGTTACCTTAGTAAATGAAATGGTGGATTTTGTTATAAATGATAAATGATAAATGATAAATGATAAATAAGAGGTATTAAGGTAATGTAGCGCCAATATAATTACCAGCAGCATTTTGATTTACACTAACATAACTGTCAGACACGTCCGCTACCTGTTTCGAACATATTTGATGATTTTGACGTTGACCTTGAAAGAAAAACGGGTTACCGCTATAGGTAGCCGCTGAACAACTGGCTGATTTAAATTTGTATATAAACGGTGTATCGGGTGTTTGTCCATTCACAATATTCTGAACCGAATTGGCTCCCTTTAGTCGCCGAACATTGGCAGCATTTGTGCTAATCGTATCTACATTCAGTTTCAAAATGCGTGTACTACTAGAGACACCACCTTGTTGAGCAAATTGAGGATTATTCGGTTTATAATAGACGCGACTGCATCCTTTTGAATTACTTGGTCCTTCCAAAATAGCACTATTATATGGGTTGCTGGCAACCTCATACAAATAGGCAAGAGCGTCTTCTGATTGTTGTGGCGAATATAATCGAGTCTTTAAGAAATTAATAAATTCTTCGAGTGAGCCAGGATTTAATGTAACCAGCAATTCGTATTGTGCCTGGTCTAATAGTTCAAGATTTATCATTGAGTTAGCTACAGCAGTTATGAAGCCAATTTCAATGCCCTGATTTATTGTGCTATTGGGGTTACATTGCGCCACATAATAATTGACTAAAGATAGTGGACTACCAGGTTTAGCATACTCAATAAGTTTTGCGCTAATGAACGGATACTTAGATATTATATTGAGGACATTTTTATCAACTTCACCATGAACAAAGTTGAACTGACGTTGCTCGAATGTTTGGCAACGATTGTATAAATACATGTATTGTGTCTGATAGTAGTCCTTCTTTACTATCGTGCTACTCGGTAAAACGCGCTGTCTTGCCTTTCTCTGTTGATTACAGCATAGTAATGGATTGGTTACATTCTCTTGCGGTTTCTCTGTCAAGTTATTTATAGGATACCAGCTCGAAACTAGACCAACTCCTTGACATGTTTTACAGTCGGCGTCAATCTTTGAAGTGTTATTTAAGGATTGCTCCGCTGTTTCCGGTTTATTATCCTTAACAATGAATTGCCCAGGTCCATCCATCATTTGACCAATTAATCCTGAACCACCTGAACCACCACCCAGTGAGGCACCTGACGCGGATTTAACAGCTCTGTTTACATTGTAGTCAATCTGTAATTGTTCGGCATTTTCTAATTCGTTTTGAGGATTTGTTAGATAATGAACAGGTATTACTGTGCCTTTTCTATAATGTTTAATAGGTCTCGCTAGACCAAATCCAGTAGGAAATACGTTACCAGGGTCATTGTTTGTTAAAGGGCGAATATGTGTAGCAGTTGTTCCAACAGGATTACTAAAGATACCTTTTCCTTTCCATGATTTATAACCACCTTGAGGTAACCGATTATTCCATGAATTCATACCTTGAGGATAAAATGCTGAAGACATTATAAAATATAAAAAGAAAATAAATGTAGTATATATAATAATCAATGGTTTTGATATATTTATTAATTGCCTTTTTTATATCTTTGTTAACTTATCAATTGATTTTAGCATTTTATCCAACAATAGAAGGTATGGAAACAAATGATAACAATAAATATAAAACTAAAAATGGTGAAACATTAAATTATGAAGACTATCCAACAGACCCATTAGTATGTTGTAAGCAAAATTCAGGAAATATAGATTATTTAAAGGGACGGGTTGACGACATGTCATCTAACAGTGTTGATATTAGTAAAATTCAGACAGATATGGCGGCACTTCAACAACAAGTGGATGATATGGGAACACAAATGTCCGAATTGGCTGGAAATATGATATCACAAGAACCAGTAGATACGAGTGCGATTGAGGGTTCAGACCAAACTACTGGAGATGAAATGCCAGTAGACGAAATGCCGGCAGACGAAGAAGAAATGTCTTAAATAAATTATAAAATGAAATTATAAAATGAAATTATAACTATTTTATAATAAAAACAATTAAAACAATTAAAACAATAAAATATTTATATCTATATAATTTAAGTATAATATAATGCCTTCAACATCATTATTGGGAGATGATTATCCTTATTACAATTATATCAGAACACCTAGTGAGCTTGGTATGTCTACTAAAGGCACATTGGAGACCGTTGGTAAGGATGTCCTTGGATTAGGGGCATATGCTGCTACATTGGCAACTGGAGGTAGTTTAAGTGGAAAATGGGCTACAAGTGGTCGCCGCCCTTTAGGCAACCAATATTTTTTACAATCGGGTGGAAAATGTAATGATGTAAAAAGTGGACTCGAAGTTGACAGATACATATATGTAAACAATGTGCCGATGGGACACGTGCCTTTTGTATCGTCTCTTATAAATGCCAATTTTAAGGATCTAAGAGGTCTAATTCCCGGAACCATTGAACAATTAAATGTCTTTAATCCAGTTGCGATAATTCGTGGGTTGGCTGCGGGTAGTGAGCCGGATTGCCAAGAACTAACAATGCAGACAATTGATATAAATAACAATATATCAAAAGAGACACATTTTGTTACACTCGCAGATATACAAGCGATGGATAATTGTACGTTTTTAGATAAGAAAAATCCTATTACTGGAGAAGTTTGTAGAGAAACATTTAGTAACATGGATGTAGTAGATACAAATTCAAATATCATAGATACAAATGCGGACCCGTCTTTAAAAACCTATGGTCCTGATTTAACAAAGGATATAAAGAATCAAATGTATTTTATTTCGGTTGGCATCTTAGGTGTCTACGTTGCGTTCAAGGGGCTACAGAAAATGAAGCTTATACCACAATAAATAACCAATAAATAATTAAATAATTTAACCTAATTTATTTAATTATATTTATCTTCTTCTATAACGACGACTTTTACGTCTGCCGCCTAACATACTACCAGCACCATATCCAGCTCCAGCACCATTGGCATTAGAAGCAGGTGATTGGAACCGTCCATTTATATCCCTATTAGTATTGTTGTTAACGTTAGTAGATGATATGGCAGCACCACCTGATTCTATTCTTTGTACTGCGTCGTCATATATTTTTTCGGCATTCTTCTCTGCCATTTGTTTTGCGTTTTTTGCTTCAGCAAGACCTAATTCCTTTTGAATCTTTGGCTTTTCCGAAGTGTCTGCCTTATTTAGTCGGTCTCGAATTTCCATAATATCTTTTTCAGTTACTGAACCAAAAAAACTCGAAAAACTAAACCCACCTCTCTGAGTTCTTCTACTTCTTCTCGTATTTCTTCGTCTACCCCTACTTTGTCTTCTTCTATGCGTATGTCTAACCATTTATATTATTATATGAGAAATAATATAAATCTTTTATTAATAATACTTTATTTTTGAACCATCTTGAACAATTCATAACCAGCTAAACCTCCAGCAACTTGGGCGACAATATAGGGGATTAAATCCGCGCGAGCGAGTCTGCCAGCGTGCATCAAAGCAATGGCAACAGCGGGGTTAAACGCACCACCTGAAATGGCGCCACCAAGGAGGACAGCGACGGCCAAAGCGGCACCGATTGCTAAATAATTGCCAGTGGCAAATATAACAAATACGAGGAACAATGTTCCTAAAAACTCAACAATATACTTGTGTAACATTTTATATTATACTTCTAGAAAAAGATTTACTTTTCCACCTTTTTATTCCACCTTTAAGAAAGGTGGAGCCAAAAGATGAATACAAAAGATGAATACAAAAGATGAAGACAAAAGACCAATACAAAATGGATGTTTTGGCTCCACCTTTCTCAAAGGTGGAAAAAGGTGGAATTAGTACCCCTGTCTTGGCAATGCTCCCCATGCTCCTAAAGCTGGACGCAAACTCGTATTGTAAATCGACCCCTTCTTCTTTGGTGCCGAACATCCTCCCGACCTAGCACGCTGTAAAGCACTGCGCGTCCCACTTGGATAGTAATTTTTAGTCGACGTTGGTGCGTCTAAAGGTAATCCAACTTTGAAGCCTGACTTTCCAACCGCCACACTTTTTCTGATATCAGTCAACATGGATGATGGAATCGGAGCAATATAATTGACATGACTAGATACTGGAATTTGTCTTTGTGATGACCAAGATGTAAATACAATCGGAGGAGATTGTTTTCCTAAAGCATCTTGTTGGGCCTTTGTTTTGGCACTTATCCCAGTTGCTCTTAAATATTGCGCCCTGGCATTCACGCTCATGTCGGAGTATACGGGCTCCTGAGAAGGGAAGAATTGTTGCGGGGTAGGGTTCTTTCCTGTAAGAGTGCCGTAACTATGATAAGCCATTGTGAATGGGTAATTATTTGTGCTTAATGGTCCGGTAATTGGTGTATTTACATATCCTGAGTATGCCTGCGAACCGATTGATGTTGTAATTCCATAAGGAGTAGTCATTTAATATAGATTATGAAAAAATATTAAATACTTTTTAAAAGAAAAATGCCAAGGTAATTAATTAATCGACTCAAATTGTATTTTTGCCCAATTAAAATTAAATGAATTTGAAAGGAGTTTTATATACAGTCCTAATATTCCTCCACTAGTTGCCCAAACCATCTGACCAGCTCCATAGTTTTGGGAAGCAATATATGAGCTATTTATATCATAAGAGCTATGGT
>Ga0114967_10001850_pt1 | contig 17749 bp, 17 predicted proteins | sample M_130628_MF_Meta_FD_92639 | JGI IMG/M metagenome (GOLD analysis project Ga0114967, IMG submission 92639) | Freshwater microbial communities from Lake Montjoie, Canada to study carbon cycling - M_130628_MF_MetaG | ecosystem: Environmental > Aquatic > Freshwater > Lake | place: Lake Montjoie... | reverse complement strand
GTTTTGGCATCTAAAAATAAAGGATCGTAGCCGAAGCCATCATCACCTTTGAGGGCGCTTAAAATTTCGCCTGTCCAAACACCTTCTGCAATGATGGGTTCGGGATCGTTTTCATGACGCACTAATACGATCACGCAATAAAAATGCGCATGTCTATTCTTTTCGCCTGCCATGACCGCTAATAATTTCTCATTATTGCGTGCGTCAGATTTTGGGGTGTCAGCAGTTTCACAGGCATACCTTGCTGAGATGACCCCTGGCGCGCCTTGAAGCGCATCCACGCACAAACCAGAATCATCTGCCAAGGCTGGCAAGCCGGTTATTTTGCTTGCATGGCGTGCTTTCGCTAAGGCGTTTTCAATAAACGTTGCGAACGGCTCTTCCGCTTCAGGTACGTTAAGTTCAGCCTGAGGAATAATCTCCAAGCCAAGGGGCGCGAGTAAATGGGCCAGCTCTTTGAGTTTGCCTTTGTTGCCTGATGCAATGACGAGTTTGTTGAATGGTAATTGCATTACAAACCTAATGATTGCTTTTGTTTGATAGAGAGTTCCTTAATCCCTGCATGGGCGAGACTGAGCATGGCGGTCATGTCTTCATGACTAAATGGTTCGCCTTCCGCTGTCCCTTGAATCTCAACAAAGCCACCTTTGCCTGTCATGACCACGTTCATGTCGGTATCGCAGTCAGAGTCTTCGATGTAATCAAGATCAAGCACAGGGATGCCCTTATAAACCCCCACAGAAATAGCGGCCACAGAATCTTTGAGTGGGGACTCTTTGATCAATTCGTGACTGAGCAAATAGGAAACCGCATCTTGCAATGCAACATAAGCTCCAGTGATGCTAGCAGTTCTTGTGCCGCCATCGGCTTGAATGACATCACAGTCGATTTGGATGCTTCGCTCGCCTAGTTTCTCTAAATCAATGATGGCGCGTAAGCTGCGGCCAATTAAACGTTGAATCTCTTGTGTGCGCCCAGATTGTTTGCCACGAGCCGCTTCTCTATCCATGCGACTGCCGGTTGAGCGAGGAAGCATTCCGTACTCCGCTGTCACCCAGCCCTGACCTTTACCCTTTAGAAAGCCCGGGACTTTTTCTTCAACACTGGCTGTGCAAAGTACGTGGGTGTCACCAAACTTTACTAATACACTGCCTTCGGCATGCTTGGTGTAACTGCGAATAATCTCAACAGTGCGTAATTGGTCATTCGCTCGGCCGCTTGGACGTGAAGTATTGGTAGACATCGTATTTCCTAAAATTTGGTTTTTCTTGAAGCGACCATTATAAGCCAGAAATATCTTGTTATTCATGGCGTGAAGGTGACTAGATTTGATACCATCTAGACTCTTAAAAGGAATCACACTTAAATGATTTATAGCATGACAGGTTTTGCCTCACTTGAAAGGCAACTGACGAATGGGGTGTTGGTGGTTGAGCTGCGTTCAGTGAATCATCGCTACCTAGAGCTTCATATGAAGCTAGATGAGAATTTACGCAGTTTTGAACCAGTTGTGCGTGAAATGATTTCAGCAACATTAGGCCGCGGTAAAGTGGAGTGTCGCATGAGTCTGGTGCAACGCGGCGCTGCAGATAAAGCATTGTCATTGGATGAGGAGATCTTAACCAATCTCTCTGAGGTCGCCACTCAGATTCAGCAGCGTTTTCCGACTAGCCAAGCACTTTCAGTGGCGGAGATTTTGCATTGGCCTGGCGTTGTGCAAAATGAGCATGGCGATAATGCGCAACTGGGAGAAGACATTAAAAGTGCGCTCAAACAAATTCTAGAAGACATGACATCCTCACGCGCACGTGAAGGTGAGAAGATGAAGGCATTAATTCTTGAGCGTTTGGTCGATGCTGAGCAAATCGTTGCAACGGTCAAGCCATTATTGCCGATGCAGGTGAAAGCCTATCAAGAAAAGCTTACCGCAAAACTTCAAGAAGCTTTAAAAAGTGTGGATGAAGATCGTGTGCGGCAAGAGTTGGTTTTATTCGCGCAGAAGATTGATGTTGATGAAGAACTCACCAGATTAATTGCCCATGTGAGCGAAGTGAAACGTATTTTGGATGCTGACCAAGCGGCGGGTAAACGATTAGATTTTCTCATGCAAGAACTCAATAGAGAAGCCAATACCTTGGGTTCTAAATCAGTCTCGACAGAAGTATCCCAAGCATCGATGAGCTTGAAAGTACTGATTGAGCAGATGCGCGAACAAATTCAAAATATTGAGTAATAGCCAGCAAGATTATTTTCTTCTGTTAAGAAAGAATGTTTCAACTTGACCAAGGCCCTTGCATTCCACCATCCCACGACTTTGGATCTCAAAATCATTTCCAATAAGGTCACTCGTCATCTTAGTCATCTGAATTTTACCGACTTCAGAAGTTGACTCCATTCTACTGGCAGTGTTGACAGAATTGCCCCATAAGTCATATGCAAATTTCGTGAAGCCAATCACGCCAGCGACAACCGGTCCAGTATTGATGCCAATACGCAATTGAAGCTCCGCATTATTTTCAGCGTTAAAAGCCTTTAAATCCTCAATCATTCCAAGTGCAAAGTCTGCAACAATATGGGCATGGTCAGAGCGAGGAATAGGAAGTCCACCGGCGGCCATATAGGAGTCACCAATTGTTTTGATTTTTAATACGCCAAGATCATCAGCACGCCTATCAAAACGGCTGACTAAATCATTTAATAGCTTAACTAAATCGGCAGGACTCTTTTGAGCTGACATTTTGGTAAATCCTACCAAATCACTAAAAATAATCGTGACAGCCTCATAACTACTGGATATGTTAATTTCTCCTCGCATTAATCTTTCAGCGATCGGCTTTGGAAGAATATTCAGCATGAGCTTCTCACTTTTTAACTGCTCAAGATGTAATAACTCCTGCTCATGTTGCAGCTGACGAATGCGTAAACGATCTAAATCGCGCAATCGTTTTTTTTCTAATGATGAAAGTACTCGAGCACGAAGCAAAACAGAATTAAATGGCTTGGGCAAATAATCTTCTGCCCCAGCTTCAATACATTCTATGGTTTTTTCAAAGTCTTCTGTCCCAGAAACAACAATCACTGGTAAGTACTGAAGATCTTCCGATCCTTTAATGATTTTTAGCGTTTCTAATCCATTAAGACCAGGCATCTCCATATCTAATAGCATTAAGTCGAAAGTTTCACTATTAATCTTAGCAATTGCTTCCTCACCATCAGCGGCCTCTAGAATATGATTAATACCTAGGTTGGTAAGCGCCATCGACATTAATTTTCTAAGGGTTCTACTGTCGTCGACAATTAATACCTTCATGGAGGCAAGTTGCTCTGCAATGCCTGCAGTAAGAGTGTTTGTAATCATGATTTAATCACCATATTCTTTGCGTTTTATTGAAAGAAGAACTTTAAAATTTTGTTAGCGAGCCCTTTACTAGCATCTTCATTTTTCTCTTCATCTTGTTTTTGATTTGCTAATTTTGCATTGAGTGCTAATTTTGCGGTGAGATCCTGAGAAATTTTACCAATTAGTGCGGGGTTGTTTTTTAGAATTGGTGCCAAATCTTGTTTTTTAATTTCGAGTAAGGTGGCTGCAGTTCTTGAATAAACATCAGCAGAGCGAGGCGCACCAGTTAACAAGGACATTTCACCCACACACTGCCCAGGCCAAAGCGAAGCAACAATCACTGCCTCGCCCTCATTGTTAATGATAGAGACATCTAAGGAGCCCTCAGTGATGATGTACATACTATCGGCAAGATCGTCTCTCTTAATAAGTTGTTCGTTGGCCTCGGTGTAAATAGTATCTACTTTATTGCTAAGGGAAATTATTTCATCTTTGCTGAGCACTTTTAATAAGCTTTGTTTATAAACATTAAGTAATTTGTTTTTATTATCTAAGTCATCCTGATTGGATTGACATGGGAGCAGCGCCGATGAAAAATCAATCGAGGCTAACCTAGCAAAACTGTTAAATGCAGACATAAATGCATCTTCACTGCGCCTCACACTCATTTCAACATTGCAGTAGTAGCGTATTTGATATTCGATATAACCTTCTTTAAAATCAGACATTCCTAGCTCGAAGTTAGTACTGAATTCCTTATTGATATAATGCAAATACTCTAACGTTAATCGAATAACACTTAATACTTTTTCTGAGTTGTTTTCGAATCTCAAATCAATACTTAATTTTCTTCTGTCCACATTAGGTAAAAGCTGCTTGGTTAGATTCACATAATCGAAATCAACGAACCTGCTGTTATTAATTTTTCGAATCAGTTTGTCATCCAAGGATTGGATCGTGACAATCTTCTTGTTCAGGCTAATCACTTGAAATCGCCCATTTAATTCTGCATCAATGATATGTAACCAGTCACCTTCCGACACCAAGCCCTGTATTCTCATATCAATATAAGAGGCCATATCTGCTAGGCGCTCTCTGAAAACATAAAACACACCGACACCCATACCGCCAGACGCTGCCCAAACCGCGCTCATGCTGCCGCCTTTGAGTGATGCGTAGCATATCAATGCTCCGATGATCCATATAAGCCATCGAGTGGATTCAGTAATCACTTGAGGAATAGATCTGTCTGAGAATATTCGATTGAATCGCTGATAACTGGCTTGAATAAAAAAATCTACGGCCAATACGATTAAAAAATACTGGCCAATAATTACATAAGTAAAGTCATGGTTTAACTTCATTAAATGCGCATTAAAGATCGGTATAAAATTATCAAAGTAGATAAATGACATCAAAGATAAAATAATATTTAAGAGTGCCGCTATCCAAAATAAGACAAAGTAATTTGAGCGAGATTTTTTTATTTCAGCCATCATTTTTTATATGCAACCTATTTTTGAAATTTCTTTTATCTTATCAAGCCCAATCAAACTAGCTTGAGGACTCAGAAACTTGATGTAATTTAAAAAGCCTAGCCGACCGGCATTGGTTTTCACTGTATTTGAAGCTTCAATGTTTTGGTCTTTCCACTCATCCGATAGTTTTTGTCCTAATAAAACACCTCTTTCTGGCAAAATGCTCGCCATCAAGTCTGCTTCAATCAGCAGCATGCTTAAGAAATTATTTTTTGAAAAATGCTCAGCGTTTTCATTGGAGATTTTTTCATACAAAAAGGGATAAAACTTCGGGTCAGTGGATTTAATAATATATTCAAATTTATCCATAAAATTTACTAAAAAATCTGCCGGCAACTTTCTTTGTTCTAGAAATATCTTAATTAAATCAATTGAGCCCTGCTCAAGCTCATAAGGCCTTTTATTGATCGTTCCATCATGCCCAAAATCGTGACTGATTGCACAAAAAAGAAGTAACCCAGACTCTTCCTTGGTGGTCATCCAGGATGAATTTTCACCCGTATTTTTTATTAAGGGGCTATAAGAAATTAACAAACTAATTGCAAAGCAGACATCAATAAAATGCTCAATCGAATGATAAGCAGGTGGATTTAACAATTTACTATTAAATAATTCGACTTCTTTAGAAAGTGCAATGCATAGCTCCCTGTAAGGATTACCAGGGTAGTCCAAATTTTTCCAAAGTGTGGAATCCAGCAACAACTCCATGAACGCTGAAAAACCAAGCTTGGATGCATGTAACTCTAAAAAGTATTCCTCCAGCGTTAAATGATTTAACTCAGAATGACAATTTAAGAATATGTGGTCGAGAAAGTTTTTATGTGACATTTTTATTTAAGAATTGATAGGTTAAAAAGTAGATGCGTTAACTTGCTTTTACCTCAGCAAACTAACGCACAACTTTAGCAAGTAATCAGTACTTTTTATTAGTCAATTAGAAACTCTCAAATGAAGAGGCATCATCATCTAATGTTTTTTTATTGGAACTTTGTATACGTTTAGGCTCACTATTAGGTGTGCTAAAGCTTGAATTTTCGTTCACTCTCCAGGTTGTATTTTCCTTTTGGTGCTGTTTCTGTACATTGCCTTGCACCAGACTCATAGGAATTTGAAAGTAGTTCACTAGACTTTGGAGTTGAGAAGCTTGTGCACTGAGCTCATGGGCAGTTTTAGCCAACTGCTCAGAAGCAGATGAGCTTGCATGCGTGGCACTTGAAACCTCTTGAACTGCCATCCCGATATGACCAAGTCCCAAGGTTTGCTCACGTGAGGCTGCAGAAATTTCTTGAACAAGGTCTGCTGTTTTCTTACTTGCAGGCACCATTTCGTCTAGCAACTTGCCTGCTCTTTCTGCGAGCTCAACACTTGTCCCAGCCACCGCGCCGATTTCTTGGGCGGCAACCCTAGATCTTTCAGCTAATTTTCTGACTTCTGCAGCCACCACAGCAAAGCCTTTGCCATGCTCACCGGCACGAGCAGCTTCAATAGCGGCGTTCAGTGCCAATAGATTTGTTTGGTAAGCAATATCATCAATAATGCCAATTTTGTCTGCGATCTGACGCATCGCTGCAACCGTTTCTTTTACCGCAACACCGCCATCTTCCGCGTCTTTTGATGAACGACTCGCAATTTCATCAGTGACGCGGGCATTTTCTGAGTTTTGTGAAACGGTGGCTGAAATTTCTTCAACAGAAGAGCTAGTTTTTTCAACGGCGACTGACTGCTGTGAGGCAATTGAACTTAGTTCCTGTGCAGAAGCAGAGAGCTCTTCGGAGGCTGCAGCCACCCCATCTGCAGAGGAGCGAACCTCACCAATAACATCTTGCAACCTGAGAACCATCTGACTGAGTGAATACATCAAGCTGTCCGTGTCACCCGCTTGCACAGCCACTTTGATTGTCAGGTTGCCAGAAGCAATTTTTGAAGCAACGGCATTTGCATCCGAGGGCTCTCCACCTAGCGCTTTCTTTAGATCTCTTAATAACAAAAGAATCGCGCCAATTAATACCATTAAGGTAATAAGTGAAATGATAATAGAGTTGGTTTCTGCTGCCCCCTTCACTTCCTCGGCAGTTTTTGAACCTGTAAGACCAAGCTCCATGTTGTGGTTAATATGCTGATCTAGTACCTCTTTGATTTGTTTGGCAAGATTGAGCTCTTTCTCAAATCCATCCCTCGCCTCGTTATTCATGTTTTTTTGGGACATAGAGATGATTTGTGCAAGTGCCAATTTGTATTTAGCCCATAGATCCTGCTCCTCTTTCAAGAGTGAACGATCCTTCTCGTCAGAAATAACCTTCTCATAGTCTTTAATGGACTTATCAACCAGTGCCATTTCTCTTTTCATATCATTTTCGATTTCAGCCATTCTAACTGGGTCAGTATTTAAAATATGCTGGCTAAGAGTAATCTGCGTGCTTAAAAAATTCTCTTTCATCGTATCGATGATGATAAAAGATGGAACCGTGTTAACGGTTGAATAGCTTGCTTTGTCAAAAACATTCATGACTGCATTTCTATTAAATCCAACTAGCACTAAAATACCAAGCGTGGTAATTGCTGCTAGACCTGTTAATTTTTGCCCGACGGTAAATTTCATTTTGATGATGCCTTTCTAAAGAAAATAGTTAATTTTTAGATTAAATGAGAACTTCGTTAAGAATTTCCATCTCTTGATTCTTAAAGCTTAAGGCTTTATTCAGGTCCAGCAGGATAATAAATTCCTTCCCTGTTTTAGCCATGCCCATTAGGAAACTTTGGGGTTTGGGTCCGTCACCAACTGAAACTGGAGACTCGATATCAGACGCCGCGACATCAAGCACCTCGTTGACCATGTCAACAATAAATCCAACATCTTTGATCTTGCCTTCAAACTCAGTCTCAGCGATGAGAATACAAGTTCTTTTTGAAAATGCATTAGTTGGCCTACCGATACAACTCGCCAAATCAATGATAGGCACTCCAAAGCCGCGTAAATTAATCACGCCTTTGATGACTTGGTTAACCCCAGGGACTTCCTGGAGTTCTTGACACTCAATAATCTCCCGCACAGAGTGTATAGCCACACCAAAGTTATCATTACCTAGCTTAAAGGTTAAGAATTGCTTTTGGTTGCTAATTAACACCTCTTTGCTCTGATTGGATTTCGATTTAGAATTTCCTAAACTTAATGCCATCAATAAACCTCCTAAGTCTTTGCAGAATTCGATAATTAAACTAATTTCTGATTAAGGTTAAATTTAATAATTGCCGATGCTATGTCATCTAGATGCATTTGTTTCATCACTGCTCCAATTCTGAAGGCTTCTTTTGGCATCCCATAAACAATTGAGCTTTCTTCATTTTGACCAATTGTGAACGCCCCGGCTTCTTTTAAGCGAAGCAGGCCTAGTGCACCATCCGCACCCATCCCAGTCAGTAAAATGCCCAACACATTATTGCTCACATATTCAGTAACGGAGCGAAAAAGTACGTCGACAGAAGGTTTATGTCTGTTTACTAAAGGGCCATCTATCACTTCGACATAAAATGCCGCCCCCCTTTTTTGTAATTTCATATGTTTTCCACCAGGAGCAATGAGGGCCATGCCTTTAGATATTTTTTGTAAATGCACCGCCTCCGCCACTTCAATCTGACAAATGCCATTGAGTCTTTTTGCAAACGACGCCGTAAAGAATTCAGGCATATGTTGAACGATTAAGATGGGTGGAGAGTCTGCTGGAAGCTCAGATAAGATAGCCTCAAGCGCTTGAGTTCCGCCGGTCGAGGCGCCAATCACGACCAAGTTATTTACATCTACATGATTAAAGTTATTTTTCTTCTCGTGCACGAATTTGGTTTGATGTACTTGGCTTTGAACACTAGGTTGATGTGCGGGGCGCAATTTAGCTGATGCTGCCGCCTTAACCTGAGAAATTAAATCATCCGCAGCGTCCTCTAGAAACCTGTTACGGATATCTTTAGGTTTTCCTACACATGAAACAGCCCCTAGTCGTAATGCCTCGAACGTAACACTTGCCCCATTTGCGGTAAGAGATGAGCAGATCACCACTGGAATTGGGTTTTCTGACATGATTTTTTTGAGGAAGGTTAAGCCATCCATTCTAGGCATTTCAATGTCTAAAACGATGACATCTGGTGTTACATTTTTCATGCGCTCAATTGCAAATAAAGGATCCGAGGCAGCCCCTATTACCTCAATAGCTGGGTCACTATTCAGTATCGAAGTGATGTACTCACGAATGACTGCAGAATCATCAACAATTAGAACGTTTATTTTTTTCATATTAATTGATAGATCGACGGAGTATGTTGTTTGAGCCTGCTATCCAAGCCCCTTAAACTTTCGGCATTGCCTACAATCAGCCATCCCATAGGTTTTAATGCGTTAATCATTTTTTTAATAATGGCTAATTTTTTTTCTGGCTGAAAATAGATTAGGGTATTTCGAAGAAATATCACGTCAAATTGGCCTACTTGGTAGGTATCAGCATCCAGATTTAGATAACTGAATGATGTTTGTGATCGTATATTCTTACCAATCAACATTTTTCCTTGATATTGCCCAATGCCATTAAGACAATAAGATTTTAAGTACTGCGGCGGCATAAAATCTAGGCGCTCTTTTTTGTAGATGGCACTTTCCGCATTTTTTAATACCTCAAGACTGACATCCGTACCAATAACCTTCCAAGGTGCGCGTTCAGATGTCCCAAACTTATCAGCAATCACCATAGCCGCGCTATAAGCCTCTTCGCCAGTTGAGCATCCAGCACTCCATAATCTAAAGTTAGATTGTTCGGCTCTTTTTTCCTGGAGGATGACGTTTTTAAGAAAATTGAAACTCTCCTGCTCACGAAAGAAAAAAGTCTCATGGGTTGTCATCAAGTGCACAAAAATATCCATCTCACTTTTGCCCGACAAACTAGATAAATACTGATGATAAGACTTAAAACTAGCCAGATTAAGCGCTCTCAACCTGGTATTGAGCCTCCCGGAGAATAGTCCTGTTTTATTTTCCGAAAGCAGAATGCCGGTCAATTTAAATAGAAGACTTTGCAAGTCTTTAAATTCATCTTGATTAATAGCAACATCAGTGTTGCGTAATAGGCTATTCAATGGATTAGTCCGATTTTAGTGTGGCGGAGGCAGAAATAGCTGCTATCTCTTCAAAAGATAGAACGCGCTCTGGGTCAATTAGAATTGAAAAGGTATTGTCAATTTTTGCGATGCCAAATACAAAATCAGGGGGCAGTTTCGCTCCAAACGCCGGTATTTTATCAATACTTGTTGCTGCTATCCTGAGTACTTCACTCACAGAGTCGACGATCACCCCAATCTCTTTGATTTCAGAGTCGTGCTTGACTTCTGCCACGACAATGCAGCTTTTCTTTTGCGCAGACAATGCAGGTTTGCCCAATCTCAACGACAAATTGACAACCGGAACAACCCGGCCACGTAAGTTAATAATCCCAGCCAAAAATTTTGGCATCTGCGGCACGACAGTAATTTTTCCGTACTCAATGATCTCTTTAATAAAAAGAATATTGATCCCGAAAACTTCATCACCTAGATTGAAGGTCAAGTAATCTTGGGCATTTGTATTTAAGTCATCGGTAATAACATCCGTGATTAAACTTGTCGTAGCTTCCGTAATCATAGGATGGCCTCCTTAGATGCAAGAGATTCACGTTGGGTAACTAATTGAATTAGCGTCGGGACATCTAGAATCAAGCCGACATCCCCGTTTCCGAGTATCGTTGAACCACTTACCCCCTGAATGGAGCTAAATAAAGGACCTAGTGGTTTAATCACAGTCTGGAAATCTCCAATTAACTCATCAACCACTAAGCCAGCGGCTCTGCCTGCGTAGTTAACAACCACGATATTTTCTCGCGCTGGCAGATCAGTGTTGGTTTCAAACACTTCTCGGATCCGAACAAATGGCAATACCTCGCCTCGTAAATTGACGTAGTTTCTGCCTTGATTCGTTTCGATGTCACCTTTGCGAAGTTCTACGCATTCAACAATCATACTTAAAGGAATCACGTAGGAGTCGTTGCCAACGCTGACCAAGAACCCGTCAATGATCGCTAAAGTAAGCGGGAGGCGTATGCGAGAGACTGTGCCAACTCCAGGACTACTTTCGATTTCGATTGTGCCCCTTAGACTTTGTATATTTTGTCTAACCACGTCCATTCCAACCCCTCTTCCAGAAAGGTTAGTCACGGATTCAGCGGTGCTAAAGCCTGGTTCAAAAATTAATGCTTCAACCTCCTCGTCGGTTAAGGTTGCATTGGAAGAGATGAGCCCTCTCTTAATGGCGGTGTTTCGGATCTTATCTCTATCCAAGCCTTTGCCATCATCAGCAACTTCAATCACAATGCTTCCAGAGTCATGGTAAGCATTTAGTTGTAAAGTAGCTTCCTCTGACTTTCCTGAGGAAACACGTTGTTGCTTATTTTCTATGCCGTGGTCGATGGAATTTCTGACCAAGTGGGTTAAGGGGTCGGTAATTTTTTCGACCACTGACTTGTCGAGCTCTGTATCTGCGCCGGTAATTTCCAACTTGATGCTTTTATCGAGCTCAATGCTGAGCTCTCTAACCAGGCGATTAAATCTTTCAAATGTCGCTCCAATTGGGATCATGCGGAGATTTAAAGCGGCATCACGAATAGATTCGACTAAGCTTGACACCGTGGATGCTGCTTCAAGCATATCCTGACTATGTGTTCGGTTTGCGACGAGAGAGTTTGATGCGCCAGCAATCACCAACTCACCAATTAAATCTATCAATTGATCAAGTTTGGAAGCTTCAACTCGAATAAATTTTGATTCATTAGAGTTTTTTGTGGTTGCACTTGATTTGCTGGTTGTTTTGGGAGATTCAATAGGAGACTTAGGGCTAACAACGCCATTATCTTCTGATGGAGTTGCTTGCTTTTCATTGGCTAAAGACTTTTTAACGTTGTTATCCATAGTTACGATCCCCTCATCGACAAGAGAGTCGATAGGTGACGTATTTTGTTTTATGGTGATGGTTGATTGATCTTGAATAAACTCAAATGCCCCTCTGATTTTTGTTTCATCAAGATCCCCTTGAATCAATAGTTCAGTTTCAAGGTAACAGCTTTCGGGGTCATATTTTTCTAAAGTGGCGGAAGCTGAAAGCTTACTTTTAACCGATGACAAAGTCCCCATTGAAGACAAATAACTAATGATAGACATGGGGTCAACCCCATCACGCATTACACTTTCACCAAATGCTACTTGAACAAGCCAGCCATGGCCGGATGTCATTAGATTATTAGATTGGTCGATAGTCGCTGAATGGGCGATGTCATTAGATGAAGATGGGGTTTCAATTGCCAGCTTCTCAATTTCTGGCGCCTCACTTTGGCTATCCTCCAAATTTTGGTTCAATGGGTCTGGTATGCTTTTTAAAAACTTCGAAAGTCTAGATAAAAGTTGATTTTCATTGGTTGCTAGTTCTTCAAGATCGACCGTTTGACCCAAGCTTTCAGATACTAAATTGCCTATATGATCGCCGCATTCCATGAGCAGGCTAACTAAATCACTTGATAGTTGCTGCTTGTCTTGCCTAATTTCGTCCATTAGACTTTCGACGTGGTGGGTAAAGGAAACTACTTTATCCAAACCAAACATCCCCCCAGAGCCCTTGATCGTATGAGCTGCCCTGAAGATTGAATTAATTAGATTCTTATTGCTTTCGCCACCCTCAATCTGGAGAAGGCACTTCTCCATTTCAAGCAATAATTCTCGTGCCTCTTCTTCAAAAATAGGTAAGGCTGAATCAAAGTCCATTTAGCCTCTCCAAATAATAAGATGTTTGACTCATTTTAAAGGGTGACCCCCATTAGATTTAATGTATTGGATACTACTGATGTTTTGTTCGCCACAGTAAAATTTACTCCAAGCTGCGCTGACGACTGCTTTGCAATAAGTATAATTTGCAATCCAGCGGTATCAAATTCCTTTACTTCAGACAAGTCCAATGTAATTGGGAGCTTAGTTTCTAAAATGCTAAGCAGCTCGGTTTTTAATGCGGCAGCTTGATAAATAGTAGCTTCGTTCGACAAAGTCCAATAAATACTGTCATCTTTAATTGTTACTGGCATATTAAGTCTCAATTTAAATTCATTAAGGAAGTATTAATTTTGCTATCGCGTCTTTTAACTGATCGGGTTTGAAAGGCTTTGTCAGCCAAGCTTTAACCCCGATACTTTTGCCCTTTATCTGCATTTCTTCGCTTGATTCTGTTGTTAGCATAATGACCGGCGTAAATCGGTAGCAAGGGATTTGTCGCATTTTCTCAAGAAAATCGAACCCACCCATAATCGGCATATTAAGATCACAGCAAATTAAATGTATTTTGTCCCCATTCAAAAGCGCTAGGGCGGTGCTTCCATCATCTGCTTCTAATACTTCATGCCCTAGATTGCTGAGTGTATGTTTAACAATCATCCGCATCGCACTGGAGTCATCAACTATAAGGATAGTTTTTGCCATAAAACTGCTTTAAATAGTTAACCTTATTTTAATTTTGAGTAATCAATATTGCATTTAGATTACATTAAATTAAATTTAATGTTTTTTCCACCTCTGCACTTAGGCTAGGCTGAATACTTTTTGTCCCATTTAGAATAGATTTTGAAATATTTTTATACGCTTGCAATTTAATGTTGAAATATTCAGCCTCGATGTCTGTAGCTTTTTGATGGGCAGCAGGTATTTCAGAAGCGGTTAATTCGTTTATGCAGACCATCACAAGTTGAAGTGTTTGATTTACACGGTCTTGGTACTGAAAATCTATCATTAAGTGAAGTAACTTAGATTTAATCTCCTCTGGATTGTCTAGATTTACCGCTAAAGACTTATTTTCTAACATGGTAATTAATGAGGCTAGTTGATCAATGATCTTGGTGGAAGAGTAGTCACCAAGATCATTGGCTGACTTAATTAGTAAGGATAGCGCTTGATGTATCGCTGAACTGACTTGCAAGATTTCTAATAGCCTATCCTGGCAATCTTTTGTTATAGACATTTTTCGTCCTCAGAAATGATTCAAAGTATATTTAGAAGCGCATTAAGACAAAGCGCCCGATTTAAATGTAAGTGTAGAATATATAATAAAATGTGAATTTATAGACCCACAATTGATATAAAAATAGAGCATTATTAAAGGCAAATTCATGTCAGGTAACTTATTTATTATCACAGCAGCATCCGGCGCAGGTAAAACGAGCTTGGTGCGTAAACTGCTTGCGGCAGATCAGCAGATCAAACTTTCTGTGTCGTACACCACGCGCCTGCCTCGTCCTGGTGAAGTCAATGGTGAGCATTATCATTTCGTTGAGGATGCAACATTCTTAAAGATGCTCGGCGAGGGTGACTTTTTAGAAAGTGCGTATGTGCACGGTGCACGATACGGCACTTCACAAACACGCGTGGATGAAGCCTTGTCAGCTGGAAATGATTTGATTTTGGAAATCGACTGGCAGGGGGCTGCCCAGGTACGCAAGCTATACCCATCGGCAATTAGTATTTTCATTTTGCCACCTTCCATCACTGAGCTAGAGTCTCGTTTACGTGGTCGAGGCCAAGATAGCGAAGAGGTGATTATCAAGCGATTGGCAGGGGCGCGTAAAGAGATGAGTCACGTGGGTGAGTTCGACTATGTTACAATTAACAACAAATTTGATGAGTCCTTGCAAGACTTAGCGGCGATTGTCCGCACGCAACGCCTCAAATGCATAAACCAATTAACGCGACATGCTACCTTGATTAAAGGTCTCATTTAAGTTGCTTACTAAAATTCAGGAGTATTACCATGGCTAGAATGACAGTAGATGATTGTCTAGAAAAAATCCCAAATCGCTTTCAATTGACTTTGGTCGCAGCCTATCGTGCGCGTCAATTAGCGAATGGTTCAGAGCCTTTGGTCACGACTCACGGTCAAAAAGATAAGCCAACAGTGTTAGCTTTGCGTGAAATCGCAGCGGGTAAAGTGGGCTTGGAAGTTCTTAATCGCGGTCACGCTTAATTCACGGCTGTCTTCATTCATTGTAGATAGCCTGACATGTCACATGATAAAAATCATCATGCAGGAAAACGCGGAGCAGAATTTCTAACACCTGCTGCGCCCCTGTTACCTGCGGATCGTGAGGATTCGCAGCTCACCTTAGCCCTCAAGAAATACCTTAAACCTTCAGATATCAAGCAAGTGTGGGAAGCTTATCGCTATAGCGATGCAGCGCACCAAGGCCAAATGCGTAAAAGTGGTGAGCCTTATATTACCCATCCAGTCTCTGTTGCCCTGATATTGGCTGGTTTACACCTCGACACCCCAACTATTATTGCAGCGCTATTACATGACGTAGTCGAAGATACTGGTATTACTAAAGAGGATGTCGGCGATAAGTTTGGTGTCCAAGTGGCAGAACTTGTAGACGGACTCTCTAAGCTAGATAAAATCGAATTCCAAAGCGCCACAGAAGCGCAGGCTGAAAATTTCCGCAAAATGCTCCTCGCCATGTCACAAGACGTTCGTGTGATTTTGGTGAAGCTGGCTGATCGTTTGCACAACATGCAAACTTTAGATGTGATGAAGCCAGAAAAGCGTCGCCGTATTGCGCGAGAAACTTTGGAAATCTATGCGCCAATTGCCAATCGCTTGGGGCTTAATGAAATTTACCAAGAGCTCGAAGACTTAAGCTTTAAGAACCATTACCCGATGCGTTATGCCGTGCTTTCAAAAGCGATTTTGGCGGCGCGAGGTAATCGCAAAGAAGTAGTCGGTAAGATTCTAGAGACGATTAAACAACGTCTAGCCGATATGAAGATTGAGGCAGACGTGTCAGGGCGTGAAAAACATCTCTACAGTATTTATAAAAAGATGACGGGTAAAACCATCGCCTTTTCACAGATTTTTGATATTTACGGCTTCCGTTTAATCGTGAAGGATTTACCTGCTTGCTACGCCGCATTAGGCGTTTTGCACGGTTTATATAAGCCAATTCCTGGTAAGTTTAAAGATTACATTGCGATTCCTAAAGCCAACGGCTATCAGTCATTACATACGACTTTATTCGGCCCATTTGGCACGCCGATTGAGATACAAATTCGTAGCGAAGAAATGCATAATATTGCCGATGCTGGTGTTGCAGCGCATTGGCTCTATAAAACGACTGATGCAGACTTTACTGCAATGCAACAACAAACCCATCAGTGGTTACAGCGCTTGTTGGATATTCAGTCAGAAAGCGCTGACTCATTAGAGTTCTTAGAGCACCTCAAGGTTGATTTATTTCCTGATGAAGTCTATGTGTTTACCCCCAAGGGTAAGATTCTTGCGCTTTCAAAAGGGGCGACAGCGGTAGACTTTGCCTATGCGGTGCACACCGATATTGGTAATCGCTGCGTGGCTGTAAAAATTAATCAAGAGTTGGCGCCGCTGAGATCTGAATTGAGAAACGGTGACCATGTCGAGATTATTACCGCAGCACACGCGCATCCCAATACAGCTTGGCTCAATTACGTGGTATCAGGAAAAGCGCGTGCACATATTCGTCATTTCTTAAAGTCTATGCAATCAACAGAGTCAGCGCAGTTGGGTGAGCGTATGCTAAACCAAGCACTGCGTGCACTTCATACGGATGCGAGCAAAATTGAAGAGTCTCAATGGAAAAAACTATTGCGAGATTATGGGGTAAAAAATCGAGAAGAAATTCTGACTGACATTGGTTTAGGAAAGCGTTTGAATGTGATGGTAGCTCACCAGCTAATCTCCATGGGTGAAGAGCATGGTGAACGGCATGCTAAACACCCAAATAAACCGCTGGGTGCGATTACCATTCGCGGCACAGAGGGTATGGCGGTGAAGTTTGCACCATGTTGTCGCCCTATCCCTGGCGATCCAATTTTGGGCTTTATTAATAAAGATCGAGGTTTGGTGATTCATACTCACGATTGTCCTGCCATCCTTAAATTCCGTGTGGATCCAGATAAATGGTTGGATGTTGAATGGGATCCACAAGGCAATCGCTTATTTAAGGTGAACTTGAAAATTGCGGCAGCCAATAAACCAGGGATGTTAGCGACGATTGCTGCGACAATCGCGGATGCGAACTCAAATATTGATAACATCATTATGGAAGAATCTGACAACAGCACTTATACCAATATATTATTTACCGTGGAGGTGCAAGATCGGGTCCATTTGGCAGATTTGATGCGCCGATTACGTAAGATTCCAGACGTTGTGCGGATGAATCGTACCAAAGGAACGGGTGCTGAACAAAGGGCGCAATAAGTTTATTGTGAATGTTTGCCTCATCAATTAAACGGGAAAGGGAAAGTCATGAGTGAGTATTTCAATCAAGGACAGCGACAATTTCAAGAGATGTTTGAAACAGTCTCATTGGCTGATAGATTGCAAGCAGGAATTATTGCGGCAGAAATCAATCCGCTAGATGCAGCGTTTATTGAAGCCCGAAACATGTTTTTTCTCGCAACGGTTGATGACAAAGGCCAAGCAAACTGTTCTTATAAGGGCGGTCAAAAAGGACTCGTTAAAGTAGTCAATCCAACCATGCTCGCGTTCCCAATTTACGATGGTAATGGCATGTTTATGTCCGCTGGTAATGTGCTCGTCAATGGTCAGGTTGGTTTGCTATTTGTCGACTTTGATAAACAAGCGCGTGTGCGAGTGAACGGTTTAGCCAGCATTGCTGAAAACGACCCATTACTTTCAAATTGGCCTGAGGCTATTTTGGTGGTGCGTGTTGCCGTGCGAGAAACCTTTCCAAATTGTCCACGCTATATTCATAAAATGGCCTTGGTTGAAGAGTCT
>Ga0114967_10001843_pt1 | contig 17786 bp, 11 predicted proteins | sample M_130628_MF_Meta_FD_92639 | JGI IMG/M metagenome (GOLD analysis project Ga0114967, IMG submission 92639) | Freshwater microbial communities from Lake Montjoie, Canada to study carbon cycling - M_130628_MF_MetaG | ecosystem: Environmental > Aquatic > Freshwater > Lake | place: Lake Montjoie... | reverse complement strand
TTTTCATTAAAAATATAAAGTTTATAGTTCTATTTTATGTTCATTCGCTCGTTCTCATTCCTGGTCTTTTTGCAAAGAAAAAATACACGAAATATATCTCATATTTGACTATTTTATTTTTAATAGTTGTTTCTATTCCATTTATTTCAGAGCATTTTTTACATATAGGTGCTGATCATCATCATTCTGAAATTAATAACATTCAAAACCTACATGAACAACATGAATATGAAGAACATCATGGCCGTCGTGAGAAAATGCCTATGATGGATATGGGTATGCATTTTTTCATGAGTATTATTATTTTAATTTTACCCTTTTTACTACATGTTTATAAAAGTTGGGTTGAATCCGAAAAAGACAAAACAGAAATTGAATTGTCGTTTTTAAAAAGTCAAATCAACCATCATTTTTTATTCAATTCATTAAACAGTATTTATTCCTTAAGCGTACAAGAAAGTAAAGAAACCCCAGAAGCGGTTCACAGTCTTTCCTATATTATGCGCTATGTATTGGATGAAACAGTGAAAGATAAAGCATTGCTGAGCAAAGAAATTGAATATATTCATCACTATTTATCATTGCAACGTGTGCGATTAAATGAGAAAATAAAATTAACCTACTCCGTAATAGGTGACGCTGAAAATAAAATAATTTCACCAATGATATTGATACCATTTATAGAAAATTGCTTCAAACATGGCGTGAGTACGATTTACAATTGTGAAATAAATATTTCAATTCACATAGAAAATGAGAAATTAACATTAAAAACAGAAAATGAAATTATTAATACAACCAATGCAAAAGAAATAATTTCAGGCATTGGAATTCCAAATGTAATCAAGCGCTTAGAATATGATTATTTTGAAAAATTTACTTATTCAAAAAATATTATTGGCAATAAATACGTTGTGGAACTTAAACTTGAATTGATATGATGAAGTGTGTAGCAATTGATGATGAACCATTAGGATTAGATCTATTAGCGGCCTATTGTAAAAAAATTTCAAACATTGATTTAGTAGCAAAATTTACGAATGTAGATAAAGCAAAAGAGTACATATTAAACAATCAAACGGATTTATTATTTTTAGATATCCAGATGCCAGACATGAATGGTCTCGATTTTTACAAGCAATTTGGAAAAGATAAACTTGTTATTTTCACAACGGCATTTTCTGAATATGCATATGAAGGCTTTAATGTAAATGCAGTAGATTACTTGGTTAAACCTTTTGATTTCAATCGGTTTTTAGCAAGTTGTAATAAGGCAATTGAAGCGCATCATTTAAAAAATAAAATTCATGAGCAATTCATTTCAGTTAAATCAGATTCTAAAATTTATAATTTAAAAGCGAGTGAAATTGTGTTTATTGAAAGTAAAGACGATTATGTAAAAATATATTTTGTAGACGGCAAACATTTATTGAGTAAGATAACTACCAAAGGTATATTGGCAATTTTACCGAAAGAATTTATTCGAGTGCATCGCTCGTTTATTATCAACAAAAATCATGTAAATAATATTTCTACTTACAGCATTATGGTAAATCACATTGAGGTTCCGATAGGTAAAAATTATAAAATTGAACTAGAAGAGTTTAATCATTAGTATTTTTATAAATTTTTATTTCATAATCTTCATAAATCAAAATACCGTACTTCGTAGTATCATTTATATTCGTAACAACGCATTCGAAATTTGTTTGTTGAGGCTGATACCTTGTACTATTTATGTTGCTTGATATAATTTCTATTTTTTGATTTTGTAAAAAATAATTATACGTAACGCCTGGGATAAAGTAGTTGAAAAAATCTGTTTTACTTGTTATTGTATGAATATGATGAGCGATTAATTGTTTACTTACTGCTAGCACATTATTGTCTAGTTTTTTACTCCAAAAAAAATCACTGATAGTAAAAATGAAACAGTTCAAAAACAAACAGTACAAAAGAGATAGGAGCAATAACCAATGTTGTTTTAAAATAGTAATACAACATGGTATTAAAGTAATAGGTAAAATGGTTAGCATTCCCATTGTTCGCTCAGGAGGGATTGTTTTAGTCAACATTGGAATTAAAAATACAGCTACTACAAAACATAAATTAAAAAGAGCAATCCTTTTTATTTGTTTGTCTTTAATGAATATTAATATCACAAAAACAATAATATAACCAATAATAAAATAACGATATCCAAATAAAAAAGTTGAGTAACATTCAAAGAAGTTTGTGTAATGCAATGTTAAAAAATTAGATTGACTAATTCCTGCATTCATTCCCAACAATATACCTGTTCCTAATATCATTGGAAGCAATAATAACAGGCTAAAACCAATTGAAAACAATGCATAGACAAATACAAACTTTAATTCTTTTTTTCTTTTTTCATACAGTATCGCTAACAATAATCCCATAGAAGAAAATAAAATAAAATAAGCGTGAGAAAGCATACTGAATGTTCCTAATGCATTTAAAAATGATAAAAAAAACATCCTTTTAAAGGTTAATTTTTCTGATAAATAAGTTACCAAAAAATAAAAAACAATGATAGTAAAAAAGAGTTCAAAAATAACACCTCTTGATCGCAGCATATATTCTATTACAATGGGCAAACTTGAAAATACCAACATTGAACCAAGGGCTATCCATTCATTTTTTATTAATTTTTTAATAATTACAAAAACGGTTATGCAACATAAAACACCTACTAATATGGAAGGAATCCGAATAGTAAAGGTATTATCTGGCAATACTTTTAAAAAAAACCAGGTAACAATATTATGGAGAGGATAATTATTATACCCAAAAAACGTGTAAAGAATATTGTTGTGTAAAAAATAATTATAATTCCAAGCTTCATCAAATTGTATATCAAAATCCAATGCATAAAAAACACTCCTTGCTGATATCGCTGTTAATGAAATGATTAATAATTTATTGATTGACGGACTATTATTTATTACTTCATAAATAAAATTATAAAAATGGGATTGGAGTTTTTTTACAACTGCTTCGAGTAAATTTATAATGGCATTTTTTCGTTTAACATAATAAAACAAACCGACGAATGAAAACAAACTCAATCCAATAGAAATTTTTCTTACAAGTATAAATTTAGATTCTGGAAAAAATTTTTGAGTAATTATTGCATACAAATCTTTTCTATTAATTTCATTCAGAATAAAGTCAATTAAATAATTGTAGTTTAAAACGTTTGTTATTATTGCTGTACAGGCAATTAATCCAAGAAATAACAGCCCAAACAGATATATAAATTTGTATGCTTTGAACCGACCAATTTAATATTTCATCAATGCTAGTCAAAATAATTGCACACGATTCTTTAATTTCTTCTTCAGAAATAATAAGTGGCGGTGCGATGCGTAAACAATTTGAAGCAAATAAAAACCAATCAGTAAAAACCCCATTCAATATGCATTGGTCAATTATTTTTTTATTTAATTCATAACTTTCAAATTCTATTGCCATTAATAATCCACAACTATTTATTTTTTTTATCGCAGAATGAATCAACAAAGAATGAAACAAGGCTTCTTTTTTAGAAACAGATTTATGTAGATTATTGTCTATTAAAAACTCAAACCCTGCTTTGCCTGCAGAACAACACACAGGATGTCCTCCAAATGTAGTAATATGTCCCAATACAGGATTAATTGTGAATGCATCCATGTTCATTTTGCTTGAAACAAATGCACCCATAGGCATTCCTCCACCCAATGCTTTTCCTAACAACAAAATATCAGGAATTATTTCTATTGTTTGAAATCTAAATAAATTCCCTGTTCTGCCAAATGCAGTTTGTATTTCATCAAAAATAAGCAAGCAACCCATTTCGTCGCATTTTTTTCGAATAGCATGTAACCAATTTGTATCCGGTACTAAAACTCCTGCTTCACTTTGCACAAGTTCTAAAATAATACATGCTGTTTGTTCGTCAATAGCATCAATTGATTCTTGACTTCCATATTCAAATTGAAAAACATTGGGTAGTAATGGGCGATAAGCTTGTTGCCAATATTCACTCCCCATAACACTTAAAGCGCCTTGTGTACTTCCATGATAGGAATTTTTAAACGAAATTATTTTAGTTCTTCCTGTAACTCGTTTGGCTAATTTCATAGCCCCTTCTGTAGCTTCACTTCCGCTATTGGTGAAGTAAACACTATTCAACTTTTCAGGTAAATGGTTTGCCAAAGCCTTCGCATATTCTACTTGTGGGCTCATAATCACTTCGCCGTAAACCATTACATGCATGTATTTTTCAACTTGGTCATGAATGGCTTTTTTTATTTTTTCATTTCCATGACCGACATTACAAACACTGATACCGCCAATTAAATCAATGTGTTTTTTTCCATTTTCATTCATTAAATAAACTCCTTCTGCTTTAGAAACTTCAAAGCATAAAGGTGTTTCTGAAGTTTGTGCTACATGTTCTAAAAATAATTGTCGTTGAGTCATAGTTTGTAAAAATACAATAGAGATGTCAGATGTTGTCAGTCGGTGGATAGCATTTTAAAAAATAGAATTTGTAATTATGAAATCAAAGTTCGTAATTCGTATTTTAAAAATCTGTACTTATTATGTATATACTTCCTGTAAAAGGCATAATGCCCACTATTCCATCCACTTGTTTTATTGCTCCAAATGCTACCATTGTAGGCGATGTAGTATTTGGCGAAGAGTGTAGCGTGTGGTTTAATGCAGTAGTTAGAGGAGATGTAAACAGCATTCGAATCGGTAATAAAGTGAATATTCAAGATGGAGCTTGTCTTCATTGTACATATGAAAAAACAAAAGTACAAATTGGAAATAATGTTTCCATAGGACACAATGCACTCGTTCATGGTTGCACCATTGAAGACAATGTATTAATAGGCATGGGAGCTATTGTTATGGACAATGTATATGTTGGTGCAAATACAATTATTGCGGCGGGTGCGGTAGTTTTAGAGAATACAAAATGTGAAAGTGGCAGCATTTACGCAGGAGTTCCTGCTAAAAAAGTAAAAGATATTTCGCAAGAATTAATTCATGATGAAATAGATAGAATTGCTAATAATTATTTGATGTACAGCAGTTGGTTTAAATAGTTTATCGTGCATCAAAATCGATCACAACTCGATCACTTGTAGGATGAGCTTGACATGTTAATACAAAACCATTTTCAACTTCATCTTTATCTAATGCATAATTAACTTCCATTGCTACTGTTCCTTCAGTCACTTTTGCCCTACAAGTACAACAAACGCCGCCTTTGCAAGCATAAGGCAAGTCTGCACCCATTCTTAATGCGGCATCTAAAATAGTTTCTCCTCCAAATGCCAATGGTATTTCCATGCTTCTATCATCTACTTTGATGGTTACCATACTCATTTTTCCAGCATCCGCTTTGTGACTTTCTTGGAATGCTGCTTTTGCTTTAGTTGATCCCTCAGAGGTAAATAGCTCAAAATGAATTGCAGATGAGTCTACATTTTTACTTTCTAAATAGCCTTTCACACTCATGATCATTTCTTCAGGACCACATAAAAAATATTCATTTATGCTATTCAAATCAACTAATTTAGAGAATAATTGTTCGCATTTTTCAGCATTAATTCGACCATAATTTACTTCACTTTCCATGCGCTCGCGACTCAATACATGAAACACTTGTAGGCGGCCCATATATTTATTTTTTAGCGCTTCTATTTGTTCTCTAAAAATAATTGAATAAAAATTTTGATTGCCGTACGTTAATGTAAAACTGCACATTGGCTCTTCCGCCAATACCGTTTTTATAATGCTCATCATTGGTGTAATGCCACTGCCTGCTGCAAAAGCCATATAATGCTTGTTGTTATTTTTATCTATTGTTGCAGTGAAATTTCCCATAGGATTCATCACTTCTAACACATCTCCAATTTTTAATTCTTGATTCGCGTAAGTAGAAAATCGACCAGCATGAATTTGTTTTATTGCTACTCTAAAATCATTTTCTATTGGACTACTGCACAATGAGTAAGAACGACGAATTTCTTCGCCATTAATTTCTTTTTTTATAGTGATATATTGTCCTGCTTCATATTTATATAACGATTTAATTTCTTCAGGAATCGAAAATGCAACTGAAACACAAGTTTCGGTTTCTTTACGAATATCTTTTACTATTAGTTTATGAAATTGAGGATTAGACATCTACTTTTTTTTATGGTGGCAAAGATAATAGAATGATTACTTTATATACTATTTTTTACATTTTTGATAGGACAATCTATAAAAATAGTATTTGAGTAAAAAAATATAAATAATTCAATCAGGAATGAATTGCGCTTTCTTTCATTTGCAAAGCCAACTCTTTACCCAAATATTTTTCTATCAAATGATGAACCAAATAAATAATTGGAGTAATTAATATTGCTACAATAAATTTATAAGAATAACCAACTAAAGCGATCGCTACTACTTTGCCCCAACTCCAATCTTGACCTATTTTAAAAGCAATAATGATTACAACAAAACTATCTATAAGCTGAGAAATAATTGTTGATCCTGTTGAACGAAGCCAAATATTTTTTTCACCTGTTTTTTCTTTTATTTTATGAAAAATAAATACATCTAAAAGTTGCCCGATATAAAATGCAACAATTGATGCAACAATAATCCACATACCTTGTCCAAAAATTTGGCTGTACGCTTTTTGTGTGTCGGGAATTCCTTTTTCAGCATTTACACCTACCCACCAATCGGCAGGCACTAAATGTATAGCTCCATATGCAGCAAAAAAAGATAAACTGATCAGACCAATAGTTAAATAGGATAAAAATTTTACCCCTTTCATTCCATAATATTCATTAATGATATCGGTCATGATAAATACAATTGGCCACAACAAAACACCTGCTGTTAAATTGAATGAAAGACCCTGCTCTCCAAAAAGTGAAAATGTAACTGGTTGGAGTCCAATTGTTTTTTCCAATGAAAAAATTTTACCGCCTATAAACTCAGCAACAATGGCATTTGTGCTAAAAAATCCTGCCAAAATAATATATAATTTTACTGATTTGTCTTTAAGAATTTGATGTATCATATTCACCATAAAAGTAAAGAAAAAATATAAATTGTATACAAATATTTATCTATTCAGCATTCATAAATCCCATTTTTAAAAACAGTAATTATTAAATTACAAATGCATTATTTCAATTCTTTTAAAAGATTTACAAGATGCTTTCTTTCGAAGTATTGATTGCATGTAAATGGAAAAATGCAAATGATAATTGGCAAAAAGATTTGTTGACATTATCTTGCAAGAATGCTTCCAATTCGGGTACGAATATTTTTTTCCTTGATGCTACAGCGCATTAAAATGTTTTCTAAAAATAGAAGACTTTTTAAGGATATAGAAAATGAAATGAAGCTAATTGGCGCGAAATCATTCAATACTAAAAATAAGGCTGGTACATTAATTGTAAAATGTGATGACATTGGAGATTTTATTTTGTGGCAACATACTATTGAATATTTTAAAGAAAAAGCATCTCGTCCCATCTATTTTGTAGGCAACAAAGTTTTAAAAGAATATTATGAAACAGCATTTCCATTTGCAGACAAGGCAATTTGGATCGACAAATCAAAGTGGAAAGATTTAAATTATAGATCATCAATGTATGATCAAGTGGCTTCGCTAAACGCTGAAATAGCCATTTCTACTTGCTTTACTAGAAATTTATTTTTAGATGATATGCTTATTTTAAGCAGTCAGGCTTCTCAAAAAATAGCATGGAGCATGAAGCATCACATTTATAATCCCGCTTGGTTGCAACAAAATATTTTTTTAACTCGGGTTATTGAATCTGAAAACAGGTACCTCCTGGAATATTTTAGAAATTTAGAATTGGTAGAAAAAATATACCATCGTTCTATACCGAAACAAATTACAGCGATCAAAAATCCAATTAAAAAAAATCAATTAATATTTGTTCCTTTAGCGAGTGTTCCCAGTAAAAGTTGGAATGTGCAAAATTGTATCGCCACCATTCAACAAATAGAAAGTCATTTTGAAAAAATAATATTAGTTGGCGGGCCAGATTCAATTGAAATTTGTGCAAAAATTGAAAAGTCGCTGCAAAATAATAAAATCATAAACCTCTCCAACAAAACCAGTTTGTCTGAATTATTTCATTTAATTGCTAAATCGAAATTAGTAATTTCACCTGACACAGCTGCTTTGCACATGGCTATATTGAGCAAAACGCCTTTAGTAGCAATAGCCAATGGTACTATGTGGCAACGCTTTACCAACTACCAACCTTTTGTAAATTCTTTTTACAAATTAATTACTCCAAAGCATGTTTCATTGCAAGAAAATAAATTAAAAATACATTTTACGCGTGCTGAGATAAATGAAATTAGTGTGAGGGAAGTAGTAAATACTGTGAACACTTTTTTGAAATAACTATTGTAATTTTCTGGTCTATCATTTATAAAAATTCAGCTTGAGGCCTCTTTTTCAACAAAAATTACTTTAAATCACTGATATATTTATTATTATTCAATTAAATATCAAAACATCTTAGACTTTAAACATAAATACATTAACAAATTATTAATTTAACTAAAAAATTTAAATAAACAACTCAAAAATTTATAAAAAGTCCTAAAATATTAGTATTATTGCTGTAATAAAATTCTAAAAAATTATAAATTTCCTACTAAAATTATTAATTTTTAAATAGAAATTTAGACCATGTTTACACCAAGATTTCTTACAAATTGTAAGTTCAATGTAAAACTAACAACCGTTATTGTATTATTAGTTTTATTACAAACAAATTCGTTTGCTTTAAACGGTAAAATTAAAAAGAAATTAAAAGAAATGTCTACAATAGATTTTTCTCTTAAGAAGACAGAATTGGGGCTAAATGTAGGTTTAATGGGTTACATTGGAGATTTAAAAGCCAATTTAAATCCTTATAATCAGTCAAATTTAGCGGTTGGTTTTCAAGTTAGAAACGAATTAAACAACTACATAGCAATTCGAGTTTGTGGATCTTACGGACACATAGAAGCGGATGATGCAAAGGCTGTTATTTCAGATTTGAAAAAACGCAATTTAAGTTTTCGTTCACCAATTACTGATTTTGGAGTTATAGGAGAATTCAGTTTGCCAATTCGATTTGATCACAGATCAACAGATACGGGAGCTTACCGATATTCTAAATTAGTTCCTTACGTTTACGTAGGGGTTCAAGGATTTAAATTTAACCCAATGGCCTATTATCAAGGACAATGGTACGACTTGCAACCTTTACACACGGAAGGGAAAGCAAATTCATACAATTTAATGCAAATCTCAATTCCTTTTGGTTTCGGTTTTAAATACCGCATTACCAACAAAATATCGGTGGCGGCTGAATTTGGAATAAGCAAAACATTTACAGATTATTTAGATGATGTGAGTACAACTTATCAAACCTATGAAGTTCAGAAAGCTGAAAATGGTCAATTGTCTGCTGATATTAGTTATCGTTCAGATGAACTTCCTGGAAGAGAAACCAGTGTGATCAAAAAAGAAGGTATATTAAGAGGAAGTCCAAAATACAACGACTTTTATCTTTCAAATATGTTTAGTTTTAGATATAAGTTAGGTAAATAATTATCAACTCTGTCTAGTTATATATGAAAAGGCTGCCTTCGTTGGCAGTCTTTTTTTTGTATTCAATTTATGGAATCATACTTCTTCTAGAATCTATTTTATAGCAGGTAACTATGTTATTTAATAAAAATTATAAATTAAATATTACTACAAGAAAAAATTAAAACCTTTCTTTACAATTATGAAACGCATCATTTTATTTTCTTCCTTATTTCTCTCTATTTTTTGCAATTTGAGTGCTCAAAAATTATTGGATTTTAAAAACTACGACACCTTGGTGCATGTTTACAAACTCAATTATGAACAAACCAAATATTTACTAAAGGATGGTTATATCAGAGACACCTCTTTATTATTTACCAATCAATTAAAACAATATTCAAGAAATTTCTATAAAATAGACAGTTTGCCTGAAGGTCATTTTTTAATCGCCCAGGTAAATGATAACCTTGTTTCATATTCATATTTCTTTAAAACACCATTTTTCATTTCACCCAAAGTGATTGATGAAGATGTGGTTATTTATTTGAGTTTAAAAAAAGACAAACAATTAATTAAAGATGCTGAAATAGAAATTGATGGCAAGGTAGTAAAATATGACGAAGGATATGGCGGTTTTAGTTTTCCTAAAAAAAGTATAAACAAAGAGGCTTTGAGAGAGAATAGAGTGTTTATAAAAATTTCGTATAAGGATGAAATTTATGTTTTTAAATACACGATTCAAGAAGGAACCAAACCTACTGAAACACCCAATTATTATAACAATACAGATGCCGAATTAAATTCTCCGGGCTATGTTATTTTAGATAAGCCAATCTACAAACCATTAGATACCTTGAATTTAAAATCGTTTTTAATCAACTTTAATAATGGAAATGCAATTCGCAAAAAAGCGCATTTAATGATTTCGGAAGAAGGGCAAAATTTTTCATTTTCGAAAAAAATCAAACGTACTTCACCCGGTGCTTATTTATTTCAATGGAAAATACCGGATACCCTAAAATTAAATAGAGACTATAATGTGAAGCTATGGTATACAAAAAATGGAAGAACACTGGCAAAATATACTCGTTTCAAATTGGAAGAATATGAACTCAATAAAAATAAATATGAAATAGAAATGCCTACTGACGTTTTTTATGCTGGAGATGATGTAAAATTTTATGCTACGGCAAAGGATCTGAATGGTTTTCCGGTGCAAGGTACTCGTATTCATTACAAATTAAGATTAAATGAAGTGCAAGAATTATTTTTAGATACACTCACCATAACACAAAATAAAAAACTGAACTGGTACGAAAAAGACACTGTTGTTGAATATGAAAATTTCATAGAATTAAACATTCCATCCGAAAGTTTATTAAATGCCAATGCAAAATATACATTAGAAATTACATTTATAGATCCTGTAACCTATGAGAAAAAAGTATTTGAGAAAACGTTTATGAAGTATACTCAAAAAGAAAAATTATTGTTTTTTCAACAAGAAGATTCGCTGCATGTTCGAAATTTATACAATTCAAAAGACACGAATAAAATTTATTATTTCATAACATTCAGAGGTGCTGACACCATTACAAAAAAGAATATTACTACGCCGTTTCATTATAAGCTAACCCCTTTTGAAACCAACGCCATAATTATAGATAAAGATTCATTTAAAACATCCATCAACATTGCATACAATAAATTAGATGTTATGCATGCCAAAGGAAAACGAACAGGTGATAGTATTTTAATTTCATTTGCTTATCCTTTTGCAGAGCCTATTCATTATCGAATTTATAAAAAAGAAAAATTGATTCAATCGGGTGAAAGCAACACTTTAAAATTTGCTATGCTCGATAAATCAGCAGATGATTATCGCATTGTAATGACTAGCAATTTGCAAAATAAAATTGAAGACAACTTTTATGAAATGAAATTCGTGCCTGAAAAAAACATATTGCATTTTGAGAAAAAAATGGCTGGTACGGCATTGCCAGGCGATTCAATGGCTGTAGAATTAAAAGCCCTTGATTATAAAAATCAACCTATTAAAAATGTGAACATAGCTGCCTATGCAGTCAATGCAGCCTTTGCGAATGACATTCAAATTCCTTATGTAGAAGTTCCTTCAGAATATCAAAATAAAATTGAAATTAATCCTCTTTTAAGCAGAGATGGAGTGTACCTAAAATCAGAAGCAAATGCCGGAAATGTGGTGTTGAAAAATGAACATTTTGCTCGTTTCAATTTACGTAAAAATGAATACTATTTATTGAAATATCCATTGAATGAACTTACAGAAATAAAAATAAAAAAACAACAAGCTCATCCTGAGTTTGCACTGGTTTTAACCGTGAAAAACTCTTTGTTTTCGCCTCGTTATATTTTATTAGATGAAAAACCAATATATATTAGCGATCTACATTCGAAAAAAATATATTCATTTGCTACAACTCCAGGTAAGCATACCATTAAATATCGCTATTTCAATAAAACGATAGAATTAAAAGATCTAGACTTTCAAGCCAATACTAAACATATTTTCGGTATTAATGTTGATAGCATAAAAAAAGAAGGCAGTCGCTTTGCTATCGTAGATTCTTTAACGATGTTAGAGCCGACTGATGCTGAAAAAAAATTGCTCTACAGTACATTATTATTAACCAATACATTCAATGCAGAATTATTAGAAGTGAATAATAATGACCTGAATTTAAAAAATAAAATTTATTCAATGTACGAACTCCCTCGCTTGAATATTGATGGAGAAGCTTATTTTGTGCAAGGATGTTTCCCTGCCAACAGTTTAGCAAATATTGTTGTAAATCATATGCCATTCAAGTTAAAAACAGGTATAGATACCGTTTATCATTACGATAATATATTGAACGAATTTGTGCCAAAACCATTGGGTAAAATTAAAGGGGCCTTTTTACATTTTTCAGAAATGCCTCTACAACTTTATGCCTTAGGGAATTTAATAGTGCCCGACACTTTATTGCCTCAACCGGTGGCTGCTCCCATGAAATATAAACCTGAAACTGCCAAAGCGTTGCAAATAAAAGAAGAGGAGAATTTTTACCAAAGCTATACTACTCGAATTCAGGATGGTTTAGTTCGATTTATTATTGACAATAAAAATGACACCAACTACATTAAATCTATTTGGATAATCAGCAGAAATAATTTCGAAGCGTGCGACTATTTTCAAACAATATCTAGAGGTAGAACAGAAGTATACAGACGAGCAATTAATGAACCTTTTGATGTGTATTTCTTTTACAATAAAAATAAAATAGCCATTTTAAGAAATCAAAAACACGACAACCAAAATGAATTTTACATCAATGCTTCACTATTGAAAACAGTAACTTTCTCAAAAGAAAAAATAGAAGAGCCATTAAAAATTTATGCTGAATTAAATGCAGTTCCTCTATTGCCATTTTATGATGCGCCTTATGAATCTAAAGAAAAAATTAAACAGTCTTCACAAGCAAGAAATAATATATATTTTCATGGAATGATAACAGACGAAAATCAAACACCTTTAGTAGGCGCATTGGTTTATGTTGAAATAAATGGAAAATACAAATATGGTGCTGTAACAAACAACAATGGTTTATTTGAAATTTTAGATATTTTTCCAGCTACCTATCAAATAAAAATTTATCATCCAGAATATGCTATTTCTCACTTTGAGCCCATGTTTTTCGATGCACATTCTGAATTTGAAATCAACACATCGTTGAAAGCAAAGGGTTTATATCATCCATTGTTTGAAGTAGTACAACCTGATTTTAGAATGATGGCTTATATTAAAAGTAAACAAAAAAATATATTGAAAATTACAGTACATGAAAAAGAAACTCGTGCCTTGTTGGATAATGTGCAAGTGAATTTAATTTATAATAACCAAATAATTAAAACGTATACTATTAATGAAAATAGTTTTGAAATGCCTTTCCCAAAATTAAAAGAGGCACAATTATATTCTTTAGAAATAAGCAAACCAGGTTACACTTCATTGAAATTAAACAACATTGAATTTACAAAAGAGTATACTTATATTTTAGAAACATTTATTGGATTAGAGAAAAAAGAAATTTTAAAACGAAAGGAGTTTGATGTGAATATGCAAGGACAATTACCCGAATATGAAAAGCCAACTTATACTGTATCTGCAGATGCACCAGTGTTGTATAAAAAAGAGATAGAATATAGTTACAGTGGGGCCTCTCCAACCGCATATTATGCACCAATGCAAGCTAGTTCATACCAAAATAGCTACACAGTAAGCAATATAGGTTTAGCAGACAATATAAGTTATGCAACACCGTATACAATTGATGCAATTCAAGCTACTGATTTTAGATTTAAAAGTCTTGAGGCTTTAGATTTAAAAATTTATGAAGACAATAGCAACAGAGATAAAAATACCTATGCTGATACTTCCATGATTGATCAAGTAATCAACAATAAAAATGCTTCTACAACACGTAAAAAATTCAATGATGTTGGATATTGGAAGCCTAATTTAATAACTAATAAAAATGGTATTGCTGCTTTTACAATAAAATTACCTGATAATATAACTGCTTGGAAATCCTATTTTATAGGTGTTGGAAAACACTGGTCGCATGGTATTGATGAAGCTGAAACGAAAGTATATAAACCATTACAAACAATTTGTTTAGTACCATCTTATTTTTATAAAACAGATAAAATAGAAGCTAAAATAAAATATCAAAATTTAATTAAAGATGCATTGACTATTCAATCGAAAGTAAGTGTGAACGGGATAGAAAAAGTCAACAAAAATGTACTTATCAAAAATACATTAATAGATAGCATATTAATAGAAGCCGATACAAAAGATACGGTTTCATTTGAAGGAGGATTGGTTTACAAAGAAAAATATAAAGATTTTGAACATTATGATATTCCTGTTCTGTCAACTGCTATGAAATGTTTTTCTAATCAAAACTTTTTGATGGAGAAAGATTCTATTTATAAATTAAATATAGAAACAAATACAAAAGGCAATATTATTTTTAATAACACATTATATGAAAAAGTAATTTCAGTAGTCGATGAGTTAAATAAATATGAGTATGGATGCGTTGAACAAACCGCTTCGAAATTAGCTGCTTTGTTGGTGAAAGAAAAAATTCAAAGACAATTAAAAATTAAATCTACAAATACAAAAGACATCAATAATTTATTAGCCCGTTTAGTAGATATGCAAAACGCTGATGGAAGTTTTGGTTGGTGGAGAAATAGCAACAGCAATGATCGGATGACTATTTATGTTATGGAAGTTACGTATGATGCTCTAAAATATGGATTCTTAAATAATGTATACAACTCAACGAGAGATTATGTTACAGCAAATTATCAAAATTTCTCAAATTCAGATAAAATTTATGCATATCATATTTATGTGCAAGGAAGTTATAATAGTCGTGTGAATGATACGTATGCAACAATCAATACTGATTTTTTAAATACAACAGATAAAATTTATCATTTGCAAAATAAAATGACAAGAAAAGAAGAAGTAAAAAAAGAAGATTTGTACGCAGTTTTTCTAGAAATGAATTCAAAAGTAAATCAACCTTATTATGATAATTTCTTCTATGATTATAAGTCCGATATTTTTAAAGCATACTCTTTATTTAAAAACACTCCATTTGCAAAAGAGTTTATTGACTTATTTAAAAAGAAATTAATGAATGGTCAATTTGATCAACAATTAAACACTTATTCAAAAGCAAAAATGATTGAAGCATTGATGTTTGATGCTATGACAGATACATCAAAATCAATACAATCAAAATTGACGATAAATGATTCGTTGACAATTACTTCATTCCCTTATAAAATAAATATTACACACAATGATTACAAAATAAAACATGTTGGTGGCGATGTTTTCTTAAATACTTCAGAAGAAAATTTAGACGAAAATCCTACTATTCATGATTCTGTGTTTGCGGTGAGAACTTCATTTATTCAAAATAACGAAGTGGTATCAAAAGTAAAAGCAGGTATAAATTGTCAATTTACTATTGATGTTCAATCATATAAATCGGGCGAAAATGTGATGATAGAAATACCAATTCCATCAGGGATGAAGGTTATACAAAAAAATAGCAATTTTGGCAAAGGAGATTATATAGAATATTATAAACATAAAGTGGTTTACTATTTTGAAAAATTGCCAATGGGTATGAAGCAACTTTCAATTAATGTGATGCCATTATTTAAAGGAGAATTTGTGTTACCAGCAACAAAAGCATCACTCATGTATTATCCTTTTGTATTTGGCAATTGCGTTAATAAAAAAATAGTGATTCAGTAATTTTATTTGTTTCCTTGTTTTCATTAAAAATGCCAGTAAATATTTACCGGCATTTTTATATTATTTATTGAAAAGCGTTGAATTTAAATTTTACATGCTTGGATTGATACTTTTTAATGGAACACGAATTGCTTTTATTCGATGATAGTCTGGCTCATCTTCGTTGTTATTACATGTAGTTTGGCAAGGATCAAAACCATCAATTGAATAGGTGATTAATAGTTCATCATTGCTAGTAAATTCTGGATGAATGGTAGGCTGTTTGGTTGCTGAAGTAATGTTGCCAATTTTATCTTGAATGGTATAAATTTTTGTATAATTTAAAAATGGCCCGTATGGGTAAGAGGCTATATTAGAATAAATATCAGTGCCTTGATTGCACATAAAAGCTGCATCTTGTGTGATCATTACAAATTGGTTTCTTATTTTTCTGATAGAGAAATTTTCTGCCGGAATTTTAGTTATTGGAATGGCATTTTGTGCATAATTAATCCACTGATCAGTAGCATAAAACGTCCATGATGAATACAGATTATTCAATGGGAAACGCGCCAAACAAACATCATTTTGACCAGTTGGATTCAAGTTTTTAAGCCCGTATACATAACAAAAACCAACGGCAGTATCTACCATAATATTGTAACCATAAATAGTATTACTCAAAGACATTGAGTCGATACTTAAAAATTGCAAGGAAGGAAATTGAAATTTAGCTATGTATGTTTTGTTATTTTGAATGCTGCCGCCCTCCTTCTTTGCAAATACAAAAATCGTATCATAATATTGATACGCATGTAAAGGGGTAAACCAAGTATTGGCTTCATTTGACGGAATAAAATCTGCATTGCCATTATTTATTGTTGTAATAGTGTTTCCTACAAATAACATTGCAGCATTGTGCGCATTGGCCATACAACTAATTTTTTGAGTAGTGGTATTAAAATCATTAAGATGGGATTTGCCAAAAAGCCACAATATTCGTCCATCACTCAATGTGAGCGAACGTGCACCAATTGCAGCAGTTACGCCACTTTGCTTCTTAAAATAATTCGTAAATGCCGAATCTACTTGACCAGGCTTTATGGTTAATGGGGAAGAAAATTTACCTTTTAAACATGCTGTAAAAATTAAAATTAGCAATGAAAATAGAAGATATATTGGTTTTATGGTGCGCATAAAATGAATTTAAAATTGAAATTAATATTTTTTTACTTCTTTTGCAGAATGAATTTCTTGGAAGCTAAAAAATATTTTTTTAATGAATGTGCATCTATTCTTGACAAAGATGAATTAGAGGAGATTTTTTCAAGAATTACAGAACATCTAACAGGACTCTCAAAACTGGATTTATTGGCAAATAAATCGACAGAGATGAATGTTGAGGCATTAAATTCAATTATTGCTGACTTAAAAATACACAAACCGATTCAATACATTTTAGGATATGAGTGGTTTGGAAAATTTAAACTACAGGTAACCGAAAATACGCTGATTCCTCGTCCTGAAACAGAGGAGTTAACCCTCTGGATTTTGGATACCTTAAAAGAAAAAAAGAACGAAAATTTATTTATAATAGATATTGGAACAGGCAGTGGATGTATTCCTATATATTTAAAATCTGCTTTAGTAAAGGCTGAAATATTAGCAATGGATATCAATCAAAAAACAATTGAAGTTGCCATCCAAAATGCTAAAAATTATGCTGTTGATATCGATTTTTTTCAAGATGATATTTTGAATTTATTTCATACGTTTTCAGAAAAATTTGAT
>Ga0114967_10001841_pt1 | contig 17787 bp, 18 predicted proteins | sample M_130628_MF_Meta_FD_92639 | JGI IMG/M metagenome (GOLD analysis project Ga0114967, IMG submission 92639) | Freshwater microbial communities from Lake Montjoie, Canada to study carbon cycling - M_130628_MF_MetaG | ecosystem: Environmental > Aquatic > Freshwater > Lake | place: Lake Montjoie... | reverse complement strand
TTCGGACGTGACCTTACCAAATTTGCTGAAGCGGGCAAACTCGATCCGATTGTAGGACGCGAAAAAGAAATTGAGCGTGTTGCTCAAATTCTTTCAAGGCGTAAGAAAAATAATCCTATTTTGATTGGTGAGCCTGGTGTTGGCAAAACTGCCATCGCGGAAGGTTTGGCTCTCAGAATTGTTCAGAAAAAAGTTTCAAGAATTTTATTTGGGAAACGTGTCGTAACGCTTGATCTGGCTTCATTGGTGGCAGGGACAAAATACCGTGGCCAGTTTGAAGAACGAATGAAGGCGGTAATGAATGAATTGGAAAAATCGCCAGATGTTATTTTATTCATTGATGAAATTCACACAATCGTAGGTGCAGGTGGTGCAAGTGGCTCACTCGATGCCTCAAATATGTTTAAGCCTGCTTTGGCTCGTGGCGATATTCAATGTATTGGTGCAACCACCCTTGATGAGTACCGTCAATATATCGAGAAAGATGGAGCTTTGGCTCGTCGTTTCCAAATGGTAATGGTTGAAGCTACATCAATCGATGAAACCATCGAAATATTGAATAATATTAAAGATAAGTATGAAGATCACCACCATGTAAGTTATACACAAGGTGCTTTGGAATCGGCAGTTAAATTATCGGAAAGATACATTACAGATCGCTATCTACCCGACAAAGCAATCGACGTTTTGGACGAGGTTGGTGCTAGAGTACACATTAATAATATTTCTGTTCCACAAGATATTTTGTTCTTGGAAGAACAAGTTGAGTTAATCAAGAAAGAAAAAAATCAGGTTGTAAAGAGCCAACGCTACGAAGAAGCTGCTCAACTTCGTGATCGTGAGAAAAAACTTTTAGAACAACTCGACAAAGCCAAAATGTCCTGGGAAGAAGAAGCGAAATCCAAACGTTACATTGTAACCGAAGATCATGTGGGCGATGTTGTGGCAATGATGACGGGTATCCCTGTGAAGCGTGTCAATATGAATGATGGCGAGAAAATTTTGAACATGGGCGATGCCCTTCGTGGAAGAATCGTTGGTCAAGATCCAGCAGTTGAAAAACTCGTGAAATCAATTCAGCGAACTCGGGTTGGATTGAAAGACCCTAAAAAACCAATCGGTTCATTTATCTTTTTGGGCCCAACAGGTGTTGGGAAGACCGAATTGGCTAAGACTCTTGCAACGTATCTTTTTGATAAAGAAGACGCTTTAATAAGAATTGATATGAGTGAGTACATGGAAAAATTTAGTATCTCTCGCCTAGTTGGAGCTCCTCCTGGATATGTTGGCTACGAAGAAGGTGGTCAATTAACCGAGAAAATCCGTAGAAAACCGTATTCTGTTATATTGCTAGATGAGATTGAAAAAGCACACCCAGATGTTTATAATATCTTGTTGCAGGTACTTGATGATGGCATTTTGACAGATAGTCTTGGTCGCAGAGTTGATTTTCGTAATACAATCATCATTATGACTTCAAATATCGGAGTTCGTGACCTAAAAGACTTTGGTACAGGCATTGGTTTCGCAACTAAATCACGTACGGACAATCAAGATGATATTGTTAAAAGTACCATTCAAAATGCTTTAAAGAAAACATTCTCACCCGAATTCTTGAACCGTCTTGACGATGTAATTGTGTTTAATTCATTGAGCCGTGATGACATTCATAAGATTATTGACATTGCTCTCGGTCGATTAATTGCTCGCATTACAAATATTGGTTATAACATTTCTTTGACAGATAAAGCAAAAGATTTCTTGTCAGAAAAAGGCTATGACCAACAATACGGGGCAAGACCGTTGAACCGTGCGATTCAGAAATATGTTGAAGACCCATTGGCAGAAGAAATCTTGAAAGGAGATGTTCAAGAAGGCGATACAATTGTGGTAGATTATAGCGGGGAAGGTGAAGTACTTTCGTTTAGTCGTACCAACAAAGAAGAGTCAATCGAAAATAATCAGTAAGACAAGATTTTATCTTGTGAATAGCAAAAAAGCACGGCAATCTGTCGTGCTTTTTTTGTTTTTTAGAAATAATATGTCTAAAATGATAAGAAAAAGTCCAAAAATACTGGATTTTACCACGTACTTTTACCCATTGTATCACAAAAAAACATTTTTAGCTTTTCCACGAACTAATATAGTAATAGATGAAAAAAAAAGAGATAGATAAAAATACATATTAGCGTTTTAGCTGAAGAGCCTGTTTCTGAAATCGGGAAAATTTCAAAGCACACAGGAAGTTCGAGCATAAACGCCACGGTATGCGTGGCGTTGCTTTGTATGCAAGTATTATCTGAACCTCAGAAACAAAGTATAGGTAATCTTCACGCTTTTTGTTTTTAGAATTTTAACTATGTCAAAGTACAAAAAAATGCTAACTATGACGATGAAAATAGCTTTATTTATTTCTCTTTTAATGCTAAACTTTAATACCTATGGAGCAAATAGCATTTACGTTTCAAGCGATTCGACTAAAACTGTTGCCAAGGATTCTATAACAGTAATAGCCCAAAAAGATGCAAAAAAACATTTCAAGAATAAAAGAGAAAATAAAATAGTAATAGTTGGCACTTTTATAGGCACACCAATTTTAGGTTGGATTATCCCTTTATATTTTCAGAAAAAAGGAATAAACCATAACAAAATACAAATCCCTAAATCAATCTATTCAGAGGACCAATTGTATATTAATACTTATAGAGAAGAGTTTTCTAAAATTAGAAGAAAAAAATTATGGATAACCTACGGCTTATCTTCATTAGGATTTATAGTGTTAATGCTAATTCTTTACTCCATATTACTTTCCTATGCTTTATGGATGTTAATTAAGTTTTTTAGTAATTGGTTTACAGGATGGTTTTATTAATTCCTTAACTCATTTAAATAAAAGTAACATGAAACAAATACTCTTTATCATACTAATTTTTGGTGGCTGTAAAGGTTCTAACGTTGAACCAAGTCCACCGACAGACAACGAAAGATTTTATTGTGAAATCGACGGAGAAAGGTATAGACCTAATAGTAATGGAGATATTTTTAATGAGGTATTAATTGCAGATTGGTATAAATTAAAAGGAACTTTTACGGTTTCTGCTTATAACTCGAAGACTTATAAAGATGTTCTTTTCTTTATCAACTTAAAAGGTCAAAAGTTAGAGGTTAAGAAGCACTATATTGATTCTCTTTATGCAAAGGCTTCATATTCAGGAGGATATATAAAAGTGAATGGCAATTCTACTAGGGAGGATTATTCATCTATAAAGGGAATTGGATTTATTGAAATTACCAAATTAGATACACTCACAAAAAAAGTAAGTGGAAAATTTGAATTTGATGCTAAAAGCGAGATAGATAAAACAAAAATAGCTAAAATTCGTAACGGTCAATTTAACAATTTAACTTACTAAAACACATCATTCTATGAAGTATTTTTATGCCTCCATTATGTGGTTGGCTTGCTGTGACTTTGCATTTTCTCAAATTCCAAATTGCAATATTCCCACGCCAATTAATACAGGAATTGCTGATATTATCAGCCCCCTTGACAAATCACAAGTCCCCACAGGGATTCTTTATGAGTCTGTTTTTCCTTGGGCAGAACTAACCACTTATGATGGTTCAGAAAATACAAACACAACAAGTACACTTCAATTTATTCAAGCGTATAACGAAATCTATCATTCTTCATTTTCTCGTTCCTCTTTAATTCATACATCGGAACTTGGAACTAAATTAATAAATTTCAATACAGACCCCGACTTTCACCATCCTATTGGTATTATTGATTATAATTTCAATACAATTAACCCAGATGCAGTAGCAAATAACTTACTTTCAACAAGTAATGGAAAAATCTATGATGTTTCAGGTAGAGATTAATCTCCCTATGATGCTCAAAATGTCTTTATGGCAGTTCCTCTTTTTGCAGAAGGATTAGACCGCTTTTATACAGGAGCAACCCATACTTTCTACTTAGATTCTGACTTTATACTTTCAAATAATGGTTTCAATCTATCAGATTATGAATACATAGATTTTCAAATGGATGGACAACTTTTACATCGAGAATCACTTTTGGATTTAGGCAATCAACAAAATGGACGTTCAATAAAAGGACCTATTCGATTTTTTTCGTTTTTTATTCCATTCGTTACTGTAACAAGTTTTGCTATATTGACTATTAAACTCAAGAAGAAAATTTTTGGTGTAAAAATATCAAGAATTGAACTTAAAAAAGAGGATTTAAAGGAATTAACGCCTTGTAACGGACAAACTCAGATATTCGTAACTGGTGATTCATTTAATGGTGGGTATGGAAGCGGAGCATATGCTGCCAAAGGCAGGGGGTATATTTTCTTTGCTGATAATAATTGTACTTCACAGCAAATAAAGAAGTTAGTCATTTTTGTTGATGGTTTCGACCCTACTAATTCACGAAAAGTTTGGGATATTTGGGACGGTAGAGTTAATCGAAAATTTCAAGAAAATGGTATTGATAAAAAATTTGGTGATGAATTACGGCAAAATGGCTATGACATTGCTATCTACGATTATGATGAGAAGGGAACAAATCGTGGTGGTGCTGGTTTCGTAGAAAATAATGGACTTGCCTTTGCCAAATTTTTGGAAACAATTTATAATCAATATCAGTCCTCAATTCAACAAGATTTTATTATTATCGCTCCAAGTATGGGTGCATTAGTTGCTCGATATGCACTTGCCTATATGGAGAAAAATAACAAGCCCCATCATACCCGAACTTACATTTCTTTTGATGGTCCACACCAAGGAGCAGAAGTACCCCTTGGTGTACAACAAATGTTAGATATGGTTACACAATATGGAGGGTTACATATTTTTGAAGGTGTTCGAAATTTCTTACATCAAAACAACGGTGCAAAGCAAATGCTCGTAAATCACTCTTCAATGGGTTCAGAAGAAATTGAGCCACATCCTTACAGAACTCAACTTTTGAGTAATCTAAATTTAGTTAATAATTTCCCTTCTATCAGTCGAAAAGTAGCTATTGTTAATGGAAATCGTTCGGGCATCTTGAAATCACAAACACAGCCCGATAATGAAATTATTACACCTTGTCAGCAAGAATTTGAATTAGAAATTATTAAGAATAAAAACCCAGTTTGTACTTCAAATTGTGATGTTGTTAGAATAAAGGCATATACCCAAACAGAAAGTAATCGTTGTGAATCCCTTGATTTTGTCGTTAATAATAAGACAAATCTCTTTAAATTAGTATTTGGAGGTTTACAATTTAAACAACAAAAATTTTATACATTGCCATTTAATAATCAAAGTTATGATATAGCACCGGGCGGAAATTTTGGTGCTGATGCTGACGTAGATATTGAAGGCGACCAAATAAAAGGACTAAATAAAATCCTGGATAAAATTACCTCAAAACAATTGGGCGTTCCTTTAAATTTACTTCCATTTACTAATTTTATGCCCACTATGAGTTCAGTAGATTATACTTTTCCTAATTCTGAAAACTATAATATTTACAAAAACTTTACAGGTATAAACCTTTCCAAATGTGCAGGAACTACTCCCTTTGATACTGTTTATGCCCCTCTTGACAAAGATTTAGGTCATGCAAGAAATGATGAACGCCTTATTAATGCTTTTAGAAATGAGATTTATAATTTACCAAACTCCATTTGTGCAGGAAATTGTGAAGATTACATAACACTTAATTCTACTATTCCCGATAACTCGACAGATATTTATCGAGCAGGTAAAGCAATTAAATTAGAGCCTAATTTCTTTGCAAATGGAAACTCAAATATCGTATTTACCGCAATTATTGGTTGTCCTCAATTACAATTATATCAACCAAAGCCAAAAGTAAAAAGTCCAAATCAGATTTCAACAGTTTGCTCAGCACAACCTTTTGAGTTCGACCAAGCACGAAACTACAAAATTTGCGATAATGGTTTTACAACTTTTCATGTTTTCGTACATAATATTGACATCAATACCTATACCGAGTTTTCGACCGATGGTGTAAATTGGTACAAAGCAAATATCTTAGATAATGGCTTTGAAATTACTCTTCCAAATAGTACAAATGCTCAGTATTTTCAAGCACGAACAGCAGATGATAGAAGTAGAAATATATCCGGGTATTTGGATTATTGTAATTAAAATATCATTGATATAATGCAAAAAAAGCACGGCAATCTGTCGTGCTTTTTTGCTATTTTTGTGTATGATTCTTGATTACATTAAATATCTTCTAAAAGCCAAAGACGAACATTCGTTGCATTCTCCTTTTGTTTTTGAGTTTTATGCCAAAGTTTTGAAAGATAAAACGCATTCTGCTGAATATGATGCAATCGAGTTCTTAAGAAAAAAACTCTTGAGAGATAAACGCTTCGTAAATATTATGGATTTCGGTGCAGGTGCAAAAACTAACAACAGTATTAAACGAACTATTGAAGATATTGCAAAAAAATCACTCAAAAAGCCAAGTTTAGCTCAACTTTTTTATAGAATTATTAAGTTTTATGAATATAAAAATATTTTGGATTTAGGCACTTCTTTGGGTCTTACGACTGCATATTTTGGTAAAGTAGATAAAAATATCGAAGTGAAAAGTTTTGAAGGTTGTGCTGAAACAGCCATAATAGCACAAGAAAATTTTGATAAATTGGCTTTAAAAAATATTGAAATCGTTGTCGGAAATATTGACAAAACATTAGCCGAAAAATTACAGAAAACCGAAAAAATAGATTTTGTTTTCTTCGATGCCAATCACCGTTACGAACCCACGATTCGATATTTTGAACAATGTCTTTCAAAAGCCCATGATGAAAGTTGCTTTGTTTTCGATGACATTTACTGGTCGGAAGAAATGAGACAAGCTTGGCAAACAATTCAGAACCACGAATCAGTAACTGTAAGCATTGATTTATTTTGGGTCGGAATAGTCTTTTTTAGAAAGAAACAACCCAAGCAACATTTCGTTTTAAAATTTTGATTTATTTAGAATTATTCCAAACTAAAAACTATACTTGCTTGTTATTTAATTTGGCAGCTATTCAAAATCGCCGAAATGGAATTACAGAACTGGAAGCAATTGATGAGTCTCCAAAAATTACAAATCTACAATAATCAATATATGTCAGTATTAGATATTAATAAAATTCGTCAAGATTTTCCAATTCTTGACGAAAAAGTAAATGGTCGTGATTTGGTGTATTTTGATAATGCTGCCACAACTCAAAAGCCATTCGTTGTTTTAGAGGCTTTAGCAAACTATTACGGTCATTATAACGCTAACATTCACCGTGGGATCCACTTTTTAGCGGAAAAAGCAACTTCTGCATTTGAAGATTCTCGTACAACTATTCAGAAATTTTTAAATGCAGCTCATAAGGAAGAAATTATTTTTACTTATGGTACAACCGATGGAATCAATTTAGTTGCTCAAACTTACGGACGTAAATTTCTGAAAGAAGGCGATGAAATCATTATTTCAACCTTAGAACATCACTCGAATATTGTGCCTTGGCAAATGCTTTGTGAAGAAAAGGGTTGTGTTTTAAGAGTTATTCCGATTGATGACAACGGCGATTTGATTTTAGAAGAATACGAGAAAATGCTTTCGGAAAAAACAAAGTTTGTCTCGGTCATTCACGTATCAAATTCACTCGGGACTATCAATGATGTGAAATTTATCGCTAAAAAAGCTCACGCAGTTGGTGCAAAGGTATTAGTTGATGGAGCTCAGGCATCTTCGCATTTTACGATTGATGTTCAGGATTTGGATGCAGATTTTTATGTTTTTTCAGCACACAAAATCTTTGGCCCAACTGGAATGGGCGTACTTTACGGTAAATCAGATATTTTAAATGCTATGCCGCCATATCGTGGTGGTGGAGAAATGATTAAGGAAGTAACTTTCGAGAAAACTACTTATAACGAACTTCCGTATAAATTTGAGGCAGGAACGCCTAATATTGCAGATGTTGTAGCAGTGAAATTTGCTATAGATTATATTAATGATTTAGGAAAAGAAAATATTGCCGCTTACGAAGATAAACTTTTAAAATATGCCACTGAAAAATTATCCGAAATCGGAGGATTACGAATTGTTGGGCAAGCAAAAGAGAAAGTTTCGGTTGTTTCGTTCGTTTTAGACGGTATTCACCCACAAGATGTAGGTGTTATTCTTGACCAACAAGGTATCGCCATACGTACAGGACATCATTGTACTCAACCGCTAATGAACCGTTTAGGTCTTCCCGGAACTTCAAGAGCCTCTTTTGCTGTTTATAACACAAAGCCTGAAATTGATAAATTGGTAGCAGGAATACATAAAGTAAAGAAAATGGTACTTTAAAATTGTTAAAATTATGTTAGCGATTAGAGAAACGTACATTATTGATTCAAAAGGTAAAAGAAAACAGGTGGTATTAGATTTAAGAGATTATATCAAAATTCAAGAGGAGCTTGAAGAATTAGCTGAAATTAAAGCTTTTGATAGAGCAATGGTTGATTTTAATAGAGACGACTTAATACCTTTTGACAAGGTTGTTAGTGAAATCAAAGCAAAAAATAATGTCTTATAAAATCTTATTTACCCGACAGTCTGAAAAGGATTTGTCAAACCTACCCAAATCAGATTTTAGAAAAGTAGAAGTAGCTATAGCAAAATTGGCAGATAATCCAAGACCTCCAAAATCGAAAAAATTGACTGCAAGAGATAGTTGGCGAATAAGAATAGGCAATTATAGAGTGATTTATTTGATTGAAGATGATAATTTAATAGTAATTGTGATTGAAATTGGTCACAGAAAAGAAGTTTATAAATGATAATAAACGAAATACAAGATGAAATCATTGAAGAATTTGAACTCTTTGATGATTGGGAAGGAAAATACGAGTACATTATTGATTTAGGAAAAAAGCTACCTAAACTCTCAGACGAACATAAAAATGAAGATAATATCATCAAAGGTTGTCAATCAATAGTTTGGCTTCATGCTTATAAGCAAGATGGAAAACTGCATTTTGAGGCTGATAGTGAGGCGATTATTGTAAAAGGTTTGGTGAGTATGCTCGTTAAAGTCATGACAAATCATACACCAGAAGAGATATTAGAATCAGATTTATATTTTATTGATAAAATAGGTCTAGCAAGCCATTTAGCACAGACCCGCTCAAATGGATTGGCTTCGATGGTGAAGCAAATGAGGTCTTATGCCGTGGCATATTCGAGTTTATAAAAAGATAATTTATGATAATTACATCGCTTTCGCAACTTGACCTAGATGGTACTTATTCTTATGCTGATTATTTGAAATGGCGATTTAAAGAAAGTGTTGAACTTATTCGTGGCAAAATTTTTAAAATGTTGCCCGCACCAAGTGTGAAACATCAAGAAATTTCAAGGCAACTTTGTAAGGAACTTTTTAATTATTTTGATAGAAAAAACCCATATCAAGTTTTTAGTGCACCTTTCGATGTAAGGCTTTATGACAAGAAAAAATCATTAAATGCTATTGATGATATTTTTACAGTTGTGCAACCTGATATTTGTATTATTTGTGACAAAAATAAATTGGATACAAAGGGTTGTTTAGGTGCTCCCGATTTTATAATCGAAATTCTCTCGTTGGGAAACAGTAAACGAGAAATGAAAATCAAGTTTGAGTTGTATGAAGAATCGGGTGTAAGAGAATATTGGCTTGTGTATCCTTATGAAGAATCGATTACGAAATTTATTTTGAATGAGAAAGATAAATTTGAATATGCAGGACAATTTGCTAATGATGACATAATTTGACCAACTATTTTTCCCAATCTTTCGATTGATTTGACTGAAATTTTTTACCACCCTGAAGATGAAAATGATGACGAAGAGGTAAATATTGTCCGTATTTAATGATTTTTTTTAATAATAATTTTATGAATACCGATCAAGAATTAAAAGATAAAGTAATAGTAGCAATCAAGCAGGTTTATGATCCTGAGATTCCTGTTGATGTATATGAGCTGGGCTTAATATATGACATAAAAATTTTTCCTGTAAATAATGTCTATGTTTTAATGACCCTTACCTCGCCTTCTTGCCCATCAGCAGAGTCGATTCCTGTAGAAGTTGAACAAAAAATCCGTGAGATAGAAGGTGTAAGCGATGTAAGCGTTGAACTCACGTTCGACCCACCTTATGCAACTGATATGATGTCGGAAGTAGCTCAATTGGAGCTTGGGTTTATGTGATAACCCGTGCGACGGTCGCACAGCCTCTGTAGGGGGCGAATAAAATAAAATAAAAAATGTTGAATACCCCAGCAACATTAAAACCATTAAAAGAAAGCTCTCCTTTAGGGGCAGGAGGGCAGTTTAAATTATGTATCCTCCTCATTTAGTGTCACCGATGAAAGCTGATTTAGTTAATGTAGGCTTTCAAGAATTATTATCTGCCTCTGATGTAGATAATTTTATTACTAATCAACAAGGTACCTCGTTGGTTGTTATTAACTCTGTATGCGGTTGTGCAGCAGGTACTTGTCGCCCAGGTGTGAAATTGGCTTTGCAACGCTCAGAGGCAAAACCTGAAAGTTTAGTAACTGTTTTTGCAGGTGTTGATACTGAAGCGGTTCAACAGATGCGTTCATACATCCCATTCCCGCCATCATCACCGGCGATTGCGATTTTCAAAAACGGTGAGGTTGTTCACTTTATCGAAAGACATCATATTGAAGGGCGTTCAGCTGAAATGATTGCTACACATTTAGTGGCTGTTTTAGAAGAAGTTGTAGGCGAGGAAGCTTAAAAATATAATTCTGAGCGGTCCGCTGCCGCGGTTCTGAATTTAATACTCAGTTTTGACCGCTGTGGCGGATCACTCAGAATTCAGAACTCTACCGCTATCGCGGTTCCGTTCAATACTTTTAGAAGTTTGGTTTTAATAGGTATTTACCGTAGAATTCATTAATCACTTTCACCGCATCATCTGCTGTATCTACCAATTTGATTAAATTCATATCCTCAGGGTTGATATTTTTTTCCCGCTCACACATTGTTTGATTTAACCAATCAATTAGGCCTTGCCAATATTCTGTTCCTACCATGACTATAGGAAATCTAGCAATCTTTTTCGTCTGAATCAGGGTTAATGCTTCGAAAAGTTCATCAAGTGTACCGAATCCACCAGGCATAATTACAAATCCTTGCGAATATTTCATAAAACATACTTTTCTTGCAAAAAAGTAGTCAAAATTTATGCTTTTATCGTGGTCTACAAATCTATTTGGCACTTGCTCGAATGGTAGTTTTATATTCAAACCTACCGATTTCCCACCGTTTTCGGAAGCACCTTTATTGCCCGCTTCCATTACTCCAGGCCCTCCGCCTGTAATTACACCGTATCCTTTAGCTACTAATTTGGCTGCAATTTCTTCTGAAAGTAAATAGTATTTATGGTCAGGTTTTGTTCTAGCCGAACCGTATATGGTCACACACGGGCCTATTTTAGCCAAACGGTCGAAACCATCAACAAATTCAGCTACAGTTTTTAATATTTGCCATGAATCTTGGCTTTGGATTTCGTTCCATCCTTTTTCTACAAATGCCTCACGAATTAATTTTTCTTCATTTAATATAATTTCTTTTTCTTCCATATATTTTTTTGTTTGTGGTACGAAACAGTTTTGTACGTTAATTTTATATCTATTCGAATCAATCAATTCTTCTTTATATTTTTTAGAAGAATTAGATAATGAAAACGTATATTTGCAAAAAAAAGTTTATTATAAAAAAAATGAATTTTTCTTGACTAATTAATCCCCTAGAAGAGAGGTTTAGTTTATAATATTTTAAATCAAGAGTAGGGGAGTAAATCATTATGAAAGTAGCAATTGCAGGCGACCACGCTGGGTTTGAGTATAAAAAAGTCATTCTTCGTTGGCTTCAAGAACAAAATTTTGAAACTGTTGATTATGGCCCTTATACGACCGAGGCAGTCGATTATCCCGATACAGCACATCAATTGGCAATTTCGGTTGAAAGCGGACAATATGAGTTTGGAATCTTGATTTGTGGAAGTGGAAATGGCGTTTGTATGACTGCCAATCACCATCAAGGAATTAGAGCTGGTTTGGTCTGGAATTTGGAAGTCGCAGAATTGATTCGTCAACATAATAATGCAAATGTAATATGTTTACCTGCACGATTTATTGATGTTGAATTAGCATTAGAATGTGTGAAAACCTTCTTGAAAACTGAATTTGAAGGCGGTCGTCATGCTCGAAGAGCAGATAAAATTTCGTGTTAATATTTGAGATGCGAAAATCAAGATTCGAGATTAGAGAAATAATACAATTTCTCAGGATCCCGAATCTTTATTCTCGAATTAAAATTTTCTTTGATAAATTCCTTCAATCTTCGTTTTCTGATAATCGGATGCTAAAGCTGGAATTCTTTTGAATATTTTGGGAATAACATTTTGTTTATCAATAATAATTGTTGGAGGGTCTTTCCTAAAATTATCAAAAATATTGATAATACTTTCATAATTATCGGGATTTTCTAAGTCGATTTTTGAAAGATCCCAATTGAGATAACAAGTAGCCGATTTACCATAATTATATTCATCAATTCTTTCGCCAATTACCAACATTTTTTGTCCCTTCATCCTTTCAGGAATTTCCTTAGGTTTTACCCGCATATTTGCCAAATGTTCAAAACCTTTACCAAAAAAAGGCCTAACTCCTTGGTATTGAACAAAAATAATAAAAAGAAATAATATTGAAAAGAGTAATTCGGGCAAGAAAACTCCTTTTAAGTGTAAGAAAAATCCGGTAATATAGAAAGCAAAAAATGGTACAAAAATAATAAACTGCATTGGAGCAACATTTGGAGAAAGAAATAATGCTAACAATGAAGTGATCCCCCAAATTAGCATAATTTGCTGCGTACGTTGTTGATAACTGTTATATCTTGTGATTTGCGTTTGCCTCAAAAAACCAAATACTGCCAAAGCGGAGGGAACAGTAATCGCAGTAAAAGCACTCTTAAAATCTTCTAATGTATATTGTTTAATTTTGAAAATGCCATTAAACCAGTTGTATTTAAACTCTTCAAGACTGCCATAAAGATAAAAGTAAAGTCCAGCCAAAAATAGTGGTAAACCAAAACCCAATATTGCCAAAAAATGCTGACGAAGATTAGCATTCGTAAAAAACACAAGGCTAGCTATGCTCCAAAAAATAAAAACCATCGTTGGTTGATGAAATAGCGACGCCATACCTAAATACAGTCCAACCTCAAAAACCTCATCAGAAACTCCATCACGGCGTTCCATTTGTTTTACGAGTTTATTTAATGCAAAAAGTAAAAATGTTGTTGAAAGTAAAACTGGCGAAAGTTTACTCATATCAAATGAGAGACTCATCAAAAGCACATAAATTAGGCCTGGAGCATAGTTTTTTTCGAGGTAGGTTTGACGGGTATTGCAAATAAAAGTAAAATATAAAGCTTGAAAATAAGTTACTAGAATAGCAATAAACTCATAAACAAATTGCGAACGCCCAAAGGATACATTAATTGCCCAATATACAAAAGATGCCAAAGGCCCGACGTTTGTCCAAACCTCTTTATATAAAAATTGTCCATCATGGATTTTTTCGCCGACCAACATCCATTCGAGTTCAGAAATGAGCATCGGGAGTGGGTGCCCCCAAAAAGGCACTTTAATAAACAACACCAGCAAAAGCAGTGAAAAAACATGAAGCAGGGAGTTGAACCTAAAAATTGTTAACAAGGCTTTAAAAGATTAGTTTAGGATACAAAGTTATGAAAAAACTAACTGATGTGAGAAACTTTACTTTATTTAACCCGAAAATTTACGGATATTTGTATAATATTAATGATTGAATGACTCAATGATTAAATGATAGAATAATTATTTACAGATTAAATTTAATTTTCCATTCATTCATTCAAACATTCACTCATTCAAAATTAGAAAATGATGGAATCGAAAAGACAAAGACAAGTTGCAAAACAAATACAAAAAGATTTAGGTGAGATTTTTCAAAAAGACTTAAAACAATTATTTAATGGTGCTTTTGTAACAATCACTGATGTGAAAACAACCCCAGATTTGGCTATTGCAAGGGTATATTTAAGTTTTTTATTGGCAAAAGATAGAGAAGGCGTCCTACAAATAATTAGAGAAAACACCAAGGTTATTAGAAATTTTTTGGGCGAGAGAGTGCGTCACCAACTGAGAATTGTACCGAATTTGCAGTTTTTTATTGATGATACGGCCGAATATGCTCAAAAAATGGATACTCTTTTTGCAGGAATTGTAATTCCGCCAGCCCCTATTGAGGATGAAGAATAAAAAATATAGTCCACTAATTCTTTTTAAATCGTGAATCTTTCGTTTCTGATAGCCAAAAGATATTTTTTTTCTAAAAAGAAAAAGAGTTTTATCAATTTTATTTCTATTATTTCTATGCTCGGAATTGGCATCGGAACAATGGCTTTAGTGATTGTGTTATCGGTTTTTAATGGCTTAGAAGATCTGAATCGCAAAATTTTCAAATCTTTCGATGCTGATCTTAAGATTTCGCCGAAGAGTGGAAAAAGTTTTTTGCTCGATAAATCCAAAATAGCTCATTTAAAAGCAATAGAGGATGTTTGGTATATAACTGAAGTAATTCAAGATAATGCACTAGTGAAATACCAAAACTCACAAATGGTAGTCACTCTTAAAGGTGTTGATGAAACATTTCAGGCTTATAGCCCCCTGAAGAAATCCTTGGTTGAGGGGAATTTTGTATTGACAAGAGACAGTATTGATTATGCATTTATTGGTGGAAATGTGTATGCTGGATTAAATATCTCGTTACAAAATATCATTGAACCTATTGAGATTTGGTATCCACGTAATAGAAAATCTATTTCGTTGAATCCTGAAGATGATATTAATCGCCAAATTTTGAATATATCTGGCGTTTATTCCTTGGAGCAACTTCACGATGATTTCGTTTATGTTCCGCTTGAAGTAGCAAAACAACTGACTGAGTATGGAGACAAAAGAAGTGCTATTGAGATTCAAACAAAACCCAATGCAGACATTGCTCAAATTCAATCATCCATAAAAAGTATTTTTGGCGTAAACTTCTTGGTTCAGAATCAAGATGAACAAAATGCTTCTTTATTTAGGGCAATCAAAATCGAAAAATTGTTTATTTTTATTGCTTTAATGTTTATTATTGGCATTGCTTCATTTAATATTTTCTTTTCTTTGACAATGCTCGTCATTGACAAACAACATGATTTGAAAACACTTTTTGCAATCGGGGCTGATGAAAGATTAGTAAAGTTTGTTTTTTATTCGGAAGGGGCTTTAGTTTCTTTTATTGGTGCTATAGTTGGCCTTGTCTTAGGCGGATTGATTTGCTTCCTCCAAGAACGCTATGGTATAATAAAAATAGGAATTGAAAGTTCATTTATTGATGCTTACCGTATAAAAATGCAATTAATTGATTTTTTGTTCACCGCTATATCTATCATTATTATTACGCTATTGGCTTCGTATTTGCCAGCAAAACGAGCTGCAAAGAATTGAAAATTGATCTTTGGAAATTAATGATTTAATTTGTTGATTTTGTTTAGTTTTTTATTTAAAAATCAATCAGTACAAAATATTCTATTGAGAACTATTCGCTTAAATCGTAATTTGAAAACCCCAAAATGAATAAATTTTTACTAACTGCTGTTTTCTTACAAATAATTTCACATTCATTTTCACAGCAGATTCCCCTGTTGGACACTTCTAATCGCTGGATATTAGTTAATAATAAGATTGACAAAAATGAAGTTTTTTTTACTTTATATGATAAATCGAAGGTGAAATTGAATACTTTAGTTTTAACATTTGCTGAAAATGGCAAAATCGTTTACGATTACGAAACTAATTCAAAATACGATGAAAATCTAGAAATAAAATACCTCAATATTAATACTAAGGAAAGCTTTTGGACCTACGATTCGCTATCTAAAACACTTGTATTGAGTATTCAAGCTGGTTATGTTACTTTGGACGATTTCAGATTTCAGCGTGAATATAAGATAGATGAAGTGCATGAGGGCTTTATATTGATGAAAAGCAAAGAACTAATTTTTGATGATTTACGAAAAAAGACAGTATTTGATAATCAATTATTAAAAAATTCTTCAACTATGGTGTCTCCTAATGTTGCAACATCTAAATTTGATAATGAGAATAAAATTACTCTGAAAAATAGGGTAAAAGCTCAGAAAGTATTGGACCACCCTGCAAATCTTAAATCATATTCAAATATAACCGAGCCAGTATTAAATTATTCAGTAAATAAAACAACTGCACTGGATGAAAGTGAGAAATCGGAAGCTGCTAGCACTTTATTTTCTTCTGTATCCTTTTCCTCAGTAAAAATGAATTATTTTGAGTTAAGTAAAACTTTGTTTAATAAAACGAAACGCTGGATTTTGGTCAGAAATAGAATTGAAAGAGGAGATATTTACCTAACGCCTTACCTTGAATCTAAGCTAACCATCAATAATTTAGTACTGAATTTAGCAGAAAGCGGTACAATCGAATATGATTATGAAAGTGACCCTAAAATAATATTTTGTGCAGGGGTAGATTTTTTGGATATTGATACAGACCAAACTTCTTGGGTTTTTGATGATAAAAAAAATGTATTTACGCTCACACTGAAAGGTGGATATGCAAGTTTGAATGATTTTAAATTTAAGCGAGACTATACAATAGAAACTTTTGACGATGGTTTTGCTCTGAGATTAGTAAAAGAACATTATTTTAATGATTTTCGCCCGCTATTTAAAACATCAAGGAACTACTCCAAAAGGCGAAAATAAACACAATTACAGCGATATAAACTTTTTGTCTTCATCAATGAAACTTCTTCAAACAACAATACTTTTCTTTTTTAATTTTTGCGTTTTTGCTCAAGAAAATATTTTCTTACATCCCTCTCAAAAACCATATAATGCTTCAAAAACTATTGAGCATGATTTGATTCATACAAAACTTGAAATCAAACCCGATTGGAATAAGCAATTTCTTTATGGCAAGGCATTGATAACTTTTAAACCGCATTTTTATCCTAAGAAATCAATTACTTTAGATGCGAAAAGTTTTGATGTTTTGGAAGTTAGAATGAAAGGAAAGGATTTGAAATATGACTATAATAAAAGTACCTTGAAAATAGATTTAGGTCAAACTTTCACTCGAAAAGATACTTTAAATATCCAGATTACATACATTGCCAAACCAAGCGAACGTAGAGTTGATGGTAGTGATGCTATTTCGGCTGATAAAGGTTTATATTTTATCAATCCGCTGGGAAATGAGTTGGATAAACCTCTACAAATTTGGACACAAGGCGAGACCGAATCAAACTCATGCTGGTTCCCTACGATTGACTCACCCAATCAAAAAATGACGCAAGAGATTTTTCTGACCGTAGAAAATAAATTTACTACACTTTCCAATGGGAAACTTATTTCTTCCAAACAAAATCCTGACAGCACCCACACTGATTATTGGAAACAATCTAAGCCTGCAGCACCATATTTGACTATGATTGCAGTTGGGGATTTTAAAAAAGTAATTGACCCAAATTTCAAAGATTTTGAGGTGAGTTATTTTATTGAACCTAAATTTGAAAAATACGCTTTCAATATTTATGGTCGAACGCCCGAAATGATTCGTTATTTTGAGAAAATTTTGGA
>Ga0114967_10001840_pt1 | contig 17797 bp, 10 predicted proteins | sample M_130628_MF_Meta_FD_92639 | JGI IMG/M metagenome (GOLD analysis project Ga0114967, IMG submission 92639) | Freshwater microbial communities from Lake Montjoie, Canada to study carbon cycling - M_130628_MF_MetaG | ecosystem: Environmental > Aquatic > Freshwater > Lake | place: Lake Montjoie... | reverse complement strand
GACCCGAAGGCCTGATCGCTGCCCGCGAGCAAAGTGCCCACGGCGAGCGTGGTGCCGCCGCCGTAGGTATTGGCATTGGTGAGCGTGAGGATCCCGTCGCCGGTCTTCGTGACCGAAGCACCGTCGCCGGCAAGGATGCCGGTGAACGTGGTGTCAGCCACGGTGTTGAAGGTGCGCTGGCCATCCGCGAGGGCCGTATTGCCCGCGAACACCAGCGAAGCGAGGTGCTCGGTATCACCGAATTGCACGGCTCCACCGCCCATCGACAAGGCGTTGGCGAACAATCGCTGACCGCCGGCCGAACCGATGATCCCCCCGTTGAGACTCAGCATGCCGGGCCCGAAGGCCTGATTGCTGCCCGCGAGCAAAGTGCCCACGGCGAGCGTGGTGCCGCCGTCGTAGGTATTGGCACTGGTGAGCGTGAGGATCCCGTCGCCGGTCTTCGTGAGCGAAGCACCGTCGCCGGCAAGGATGCCGGTGAACGTGGTGTCAGCCACGGTGTTGAAGGTGTGCCGGCCAGCCGCGAGGGACGCATTGCCCGCGAACAACAGGGACGCGAGGTGCTCGGTATCACCGAATTGCACGGCTTCACCGCCCATCGACAAGGCGTTGGCGAACGATCGCTGGCCGCCGACCGAACCGATGATCCCCCCGTTGAGAGTCATCATGCCGGTCCCGAAGGCGTAATCGCTGCCCGCGAGCAAGGTGCCCTCGAAGAGCGTGGTGCCGCCGGCGTACGAGTTCGAGCCGGAGAGGATGAGGGCCCCGAGCCCGTCCTTCGTGATCGATCCGTTGGCGATCGCCCCTGTGAACGTCGCGTCTGACCTCGTCGTCATCCGCCGGTTGGCGTCTCCGAGGTCGACTTGACTAGTGAAAGTCAGGGCACCGAGGGAGTCGAGATAATCTCCGACCGTCAGATTTCCACGGACCACCAAGGAATTGGCGAAGGTGAGCGGGGAGCTGTCGACCGATCCGATGGCCCCCCCTGCAAAGGTCATGGCCCCTGTTCCGAACGAATTGCTGCTGCCGGCGAGCATCATCCCGCTGGCGAACGTCGTCCCTCCAGAGTAGGAGTTGCTGCCGGAGAGCGTGAGGGCACCGTTGCCAGTCTTCGTCAGCCCGGCTCCGCCAGTGACACTTCCGGCGAACGTCGTCTTGGCGTTGACCGTAAAGACACGCGTTTCCCCGACGTTGCCCAGATTGGCAGAGCTTGCGAAGAGCATGGCCCCATTGTTGCTGCCGTCGCCGAAGGTGACGTCGCCGTTGATCGACACGTCGTTGGCAAACGTGCGGGCACCAGAGGCTCCGCTGCCATCCGAGGACATCGTCGGGGAGGACGAACTTCCCAGGGCCAGCGGACCGGTGCCGAGGGCGGAGTTGTTCGCGGCGAACAACGTTCCCTCGGTGAGGGTGGTACCGCCGGCGTAGGAGTTGATCCCGGTGAGCGTCAACGCGGCGGCGCCCGACTTGCTGATGCCGCCATTGGCGACGACGCCGTCAAGGGTGACGTTCGCGCTGGTCGTGAATGCCCGCACGGCCCCCTGGAGGTCGATACCGCCGCTGAAGCCGGTGTTGGCTGGGGAAAGCGTGTCTCCGAAAGTCACAGTGCTTCCGACGGAAGCGCTGTTGGCGAACGTTCGGGACGGGGCCGTGGCGAGATCCGAAGAGGCGACCGCGCCACCACTCAAGCCGGAGGCTCCGCTGGCGAACGACCTCGTGTTGCCTGCGGCGAGCGATCCGTCGAACAGGGTCGTGGCGCCGGAGTAGGTGCTCGCGTCATCGAGCAGGAGCGTTCCCCTACCGGTCTTCGTCAACCGGGAAACGTCGGTGGCGGCATCGGCCACGAGAGCATTGACGACCATCCTGCCCGCCTCGTCGGCCGGCCGATCCCCGGAGCCGAAACTCATGCCGACGATTGAATCCTGAGATCCGGTGGCGACGCTCGTGCGGAAGGCCGGCACGGTCCCGGTGAGGGTCAGAAGGCCCGTGTGGGTGGCGGTGGAGGGATCGTTGAGCACGAACGATTCCGCAGGCCCGCTGAGCTGGAGCATCCCCTGCCCCAGCGTCGAGGCTCCAGCGGCGTCATTCAGCCACAGGTTCGACGCGGTGGCTGTCGAGGCGGGAGGCGACCAGCCGACCTCCGCGGCAACACTCACCGTTTGGCCTGCGAGCGAAGCGATCGTCGCCAAGAAGCCCACCAAGCGAAAGCGTCTTGAGCACATCATGAGGCAGCTCTTGTAAAGGCTTTTGAGTGCGGAAAACCGTAAAAAAACCGAGCCAGCGGCGATCCCCGAATCGGTGGAGAACCTCTCTGCCTGCCGGATGGGGAAGACAGAGAGACCGACCGAGTCGGGAAGGCGGTGAGAACTTCAAGACCGAGTCTTGTCGAACTCCGGTTGAGTCATGACGAAATCTTTCCAGGCTGCAAGTGGTTTGCAGCCCGGATTTGATGTCAGGTTTTCGTTCAATCGAAAAAACAGTCGATAACCGCGGAGAAACCAAGATTTGCACGGTCGCTCGGCACTCCCAGGGGGGTGAGCGGTGGAACCGGCGATGGACGTTTCGCGCAATGCGATGAGCGCAATGCGCAATCCGTTTTGCGCAATGTCGCGTCAGACTTTCCGCGCCGGGCCGATCGCGTCACGCCGACCACGGCGCCTGGTGGCCGAAAAAAAGGCGAGAAAGCTGCGTGATGCGCGGGGCAGAGTGCCTCGCGCAGCGTGCGTCAGGCGAATCGCTCGGCGAATCGCCGAGGCTTTGCGGAAGGAAGGGCGGCCCGGGGCGATGGTTTGGCGTCGGGGCGGCCGCCTCCAGGGCCCACGAAGGCCACCAAGGGCGGATCGGGCCGCATCTTCAGGCCCGACGGCGCTCGAGGACTTTCGAGGGGTATTCGCCGAATCGAGCGGCATACTCCTTCGAGAACGTCGACAGCCGTGCGAATCCGCACCCTAACGCGATGGCCGCCACCGAGGCGTCTGCTTCGGCCGACTCCAGTCGCTGACGGGCGAGATCCAGGCGCATATCGCGGATCCAACGCGTCGGGGAGACCCCGATCCGCTTCAGGAATGCCATCTGGAGGCTCCGGGCGCCCCTGCCGAAGATTTGTTCCAGATGGGTCAGACCGAGGGGTTCGCTGATATGGGCCTTGATGTGGTCACAAACCAGGCGGATCCGTTCGTCGTCGTCCGAGGCTTCGGCTTGGAGCACCTGTGGGAGGAGTTGCTCCGGCGCCAGGGCCATGGCGATCGTACGGTAAAAGGCGTCATCGATCCCCATCATCATGAGCACGCCCGGTTGCCGGACATGGGCGTCGACGGTGTTGCAGAGGCGGCGGATCGTCGTGGCGAAGGAGACCCCCCCGTGTTCGAGGGGAATGGTGCGATCGCGGTCGAGATCGAACGGGAACGGGGCCTCGGCAGACAGGCCGAGCATGCCGCGGACAGTGTTGGCCAGGCGCGTGATATCGAGGGCGATGCAGAGCGAGGACCGCGGGGCCCGGCTGACCGCATCGCCGGCCCGGTGGCGGCCACGGACGAAGATCGCCGACTCGCCGGCGCGGCTCGTCAGGGTCATCGGTCCGGAGCGGAGCGTGGTGCCACCGTGAAAGGGGACGAGGAAGAGCGTCTGGTCGTTCCGCTCGGCCTTCGCCGTCATCGGGGATGTGGCCGATGCAACGAGGCATAACTCCTTGATCCGCACCGAGATCGTGCGTTGCCGGAAGTGATCGGGATTGCCGATCGGATCGCACGACCGCAGCGACGGGATCGCTTCGCTCAAGGTCCGTTGGCAGCCGGAGGCGTCCTTGCTGATTCGGGCCAGAGCATCGCCGAAGGGAAGAGCGGGGAGCCAGTCGGAGCTTTTTGCCATGGGCGACACTGCTGCGGGGGGGCAGAGAATACCGGATTGACTCAACGGGAAAGACAGGGCGGATAGGTAGCACCGGCGCAACGAACAGGCCCCGGAGCATCCCCGGTGGCAACGGCAGACAACACGGTCGACAGCGTGGCGCGAAAGCCAGACGCTGTCGCCCGAAGACGTTCGAATCGCTGTCGACTGGACGATGCCCCGGCCAGGGCAAACGTCAACGTTGGCCGCTCGAGCCGGACAGCCAAAATCGTTGTAAAACCGCTGAAAAAACGATGCCGATGAGGCCATCGGCGCTGCAGCCACTCGGTCGGAAAAAACCGGACACGGCTCCCCGGGGCGACCGGTTGGCCGGAGTGCAAAAAAAAAGCCGTACAGCCGGCCTACGCAGACTGTACGGCTCCATGATCAGAGACCGGACCCGAATACCCCCACGGGGAGTCGAACCCCGGTTTTCGGGCTGAGAACCCGACGTCCTGGGCCACTAGACGATGGGGGCGAAGCATCCTTGAACTTTTAACAGCAGACACCCCGGTGTCAAGCCGCGGAGTCTCTGCCAGGGGCTCTTTCCTGAGACGACCAGCCCCTGCCTGGGAAATCGACCGTCCCGCCCCGGAGCTTGACCGACGCCTCCGACAGGCCGCAGGACCGATGCAGGCGGTCTCTTCCCACCCTGGCAGGCGGCTTCTGCCGGGCGGGGGGATCACCTCGAGGGAAGTCGGAAGAGGCGACTGCGGCGCGGCGGTGTGCGACCGAGGGCGAATCCCACCCCGAGCGCCACGGCTGTCGCCATGGCGAGCGTCATCCAGGCCCGGCGCGACGCGTCCGCCTCGTAACGCTCGCGCTCCATCGCCGATTGGAGGCGGAGCGTGGCGGTGCGCACGTCGTTGGTCGTGGCGTGGGCCCGCCGGTCGAGCGAGCGCGTGCCGTCGTGGCTGGAGCGCGCGCGGAAGTCCTCGACGCCGGTGCGGAACCGGCCGTCGGCTGGGGAACTGCCGTCCGACCAGGCGAGGGGGGATTTTTGCCGGCGGAAACCGGGAAAAAGCTCCTCTTCCGCCGATTCGACCGCGTGGAGCAGGTCAGCAGGCGATTGGTAGCGGTCGGCCGGCGACTTGGCGAGGAGCCGGAGCACGATCGTCGTCAGGATCGGAGGCAGGTCGTCGCGGTGCTGATCCAGCGACAGCGGCGCTTCCTGGAGATGGGCGAGGGCCACGGCGACGCTCGTCGAGCCGCCGAACGGCGGTCGTCCGGCGAGGAGATGGTAGAGGGTGGCGCCGAGAGAATAGAGATCGCTGCGCGTGTCGATGGCCCGTCCATCGGCCTGCTCCGGGCTCATGTAAAGGGGCGTGCCGAGCGCGGTGCCGTCCTGGGTCAGCTCCGGTCCGTCGGCGACTGCCGACAAGACCCGCGCCAGGCCGAAGTCGGCCACCTTCACTTCCCCGGCGGGGGTGACGAGGAGGTTTTCCGGCTTGATATCCCGATGAACCACCCCCTGCCCCGCCGCTCGATCGAGGGCCGAGCCGACCTGCGCCAGCACGGCGAGGGCCTGCCGAGCGTCGAGGGGACCGCGCTCCTGCAGCCAGGTCCGGAGCGTCGGTCCGGCGACATATTCCTCGGCGAGGAAATGGTGCCCGTCGATGCAGTCGACCTCGTGGATCTGCACGATGTTGCCATGCACGAGCCCGGCGGCAGCCCGGGCTTCCTGCGTGAAGCGAAGCACGGCGTTCGGTCGGGCTGCGGTCTCCTGGCGGAGCACCTTGACGGCGACGGCCCGCGACAGCGACGCCTGCTCCGCGAGATAGACATCCGCCATCGCGCCGCTGCCGAGCCGTCGCAGCAGACGATACCCCCCCAGACGAAGGCCGGATAGATCTCGGGGCCCGGGGATTGGGGGGTCGCTATGCATCGCAGGAACAGTATCGGGAGGCGCCGCGATTCCGGCAATTCACCCGCTCCCGACCGGGGCCGCCGCGTTGTCAGTCGTCGTCCGAATCGAAGTCGTCCTCGGGCGGGAGTCGCCGTCTGCCACGACGTGGTCGCCGACCGCCGAGCACCGTCTTCAGGCCGAGCAGCGTCAGCACCGCGCCCCCCGCCGCGACGAGCAGGGCCCGACCGTTGGTGCGGACGTTGAGCAGTTCGTCGACGGTCCGACCGACTGGCCTTCCCTCGGGAAAGCTTCCCCATGCCGCTGGGGGGGGGGCGATCGACGCCGGCACCGCGGCGGTCGACGTCACCGGGGGAATCGGAATTGGGGCCGCGCCGGGACCATCGGTGGGGGGTGGCAGGCCAGGGGAATCTGTCGTGGGGAGGGGCAGCGACGGGGGGGATAACAAACTATCAGGGGAGACCATGGCGATGCTTGTCGGAGCGGCCGGGGAAGTCATCGCGGCTCTCGTGCCGGCATCGGGTGGGCCGGGCGGGGGTGACGCCAGGAGGGCTGTGGCGGCGGCGGACGCCTGCCCTCCTCCCCCGCTGCCCGGTTGAATTGCAAGGAGAGCCGCTTGGAGATTCGCTGCCACCTCGGGGGTGATCCCCTTCGAGCCGACGCTGGCAAGGAACGTCTGCACGCGGGTCGAGCAGGCGCCGATCGTTCGTCCCTGGGCCTGGCCAAAGAGGATGCCGGCCAGTTCACCGCGGGTATTGAGGATCGGGCCGCCTGAATCACCCCGTCGGGCAGTGGCCTGAAGCTCGACGAACTCCAGCGGGTAGCCGCTTCCCGGAGCGAGGTACTGTGTGCACGGCCCGGCCTCGGATCGGAACGGCCCCTTCCCGTAGCCCGCGATCGAGAGTGGTTCGCCGATCGTCGGCGGCGATGGGGCAATCGGGATCGGCACGACCCGCGGTCGCCAGATCGCGACCGCGGCGAGATCCCAGGGCTCGTCATGACGGATCACTGTCCCGGCCGTCTGGAATCCGTCGGGAAACTGCACGAGGACCGCTGCCGACGCCCCGCGGATGACGTGCCAGTTGGTGAGGACGAGCCCCTGCGAGGCGTTGACGTCGACGAGCACCCCCGAGCCCATCGAGGTGCCCCCGTTCTCCGGAGCGATGATCCGCACCACGGCCGGATGCGGGGGCTGGCCGCTGCCGAGGTAGTCGGCAAACACCTCCGGCGTGAACGACTGGCCGGCCGGTGCCGTCGCCCCCCAACCCCACGTCCACGGTGCGAACTGCGCCGACGCCGGAGGGGCCGAAGCCACCAGCCATGGCGTCAACACCAGCCACATCAGGGGGTGCGCGAGTCTCGGCATGCGCTTCCCTCCCCGCGATTCAGGACCGCCAGGGCGCCGTCAATTCACCGCGGCGCGCGGCGCATCGCCTGGCGCCGGATCTCCCGGGCGAGGATCCGCTGGAGCAGTTCCTCGCGCAGCCGGGCCCGTTCCTCCGCGATCTCCGCCGCCGCACTCGCTGCCTTGAGCCTCAAACCCTTGCCGGAATGCGTCACCATCGCGAGGTCTCCTCGGCGGGGGCGCGCGCCGCCTCCCGGTCGATGGCTCATCGGCGCGGAAGCCGGTTCCGAGCCAGTCCTGACCGCCGCGCCGGAAAAGTCCGCGGGGCTGTCAACCCTGCCCCAACCCGCCCCTGCCCCGCGCCGGCGGCGCGACCGCGTCAACCTGCAGCGCTGGGCAAGAGCTCGAAACCGTCGCCGCGGAGGCGCTCGCGGAGCGAGGCCACTTGGGCATGGTCGGCCGTCTGCACCGTCACCTCGACGGTCACGGAGAAGACGTCGGCCCCGGAAAACGTGCGGTCATGGACGATCTCGACGACCCCGGCCCCGGCGGCCGCGATCGACGCCGTCAGTCGGGCAATGCCGCCGGGACGATCGACCAGCCGTGTCCGGAACCGCCACAGGCGACCGTCCACCGCCAGGCCGTGATCGATGACCCGACCGAGCGTCGTCATGTCGATGTTGCCTCCGCAGAGGAGGAGCACGACCCGCTTGCCGCGGAGATCGGCCAAATCGTCACCGAGAATCGCCGCCAGCGCGGAAGCCGCCGCCCCCTCGACGACCGTCTTCTCCAGTTCCGACAGCCTCAGGACCGCGAGGGCGAGCGCCTGTTCGTCGACCGTCACGACCCGGTCGACGAGCGGCGCTGCCAGCGGAAACGACACCTCCCCCACCTTCCCCACGGCCAAGCCGTCGGCGAGGGTCGGCCGGAGGGGCACCTGCACCGGTCGGCCGGCCGCCAGCGAGGCCGAGAGACTGCCGGCGGCGGCCGGTTCCACGGCGACGACCGAGATCGTCGGCCGCACGGCCTTGGCCGCGATCGCCACCCCGGCAAGGAGGCCCGCGCCCCCCGTGGGAACGATGATCGCGTCGGCATCAGGGACGTCCGCGAGCACCTCCAGGGCCATGGTCCCCTGCCCTGCGATCACCCGCGGGTCGTCGAAACCGTGGATCAGCTCCAGTCCGTCCCGGGCCGCGATCTCCACCGCCCTGGCCCGGGCGTCCTCGAACGACTCCCCTTCGAGGATGACCTTCGCGCCGAGGCGCCGGCAGGTAGCCACTTTCACCAGCGGCGCGAACCGGGGCATGACGACGGTCACCGGGATTTCGAGGAGGCGTCCGTGCCAGGCCAGCCCGAGGGCATGATTGCCGGCGCTCGCGGCGATGACCCCACGGGAGCGGGCGGCGGCGTCGAGGAGTTCGAGGGCATTGCGGGCCCCCCGCTCCTTGAACGAACCGGTGCGCTGGAGGAGATCGAGCTTGCACCACACCCGGAAACCGGTGATCTCGGAGAGGGGAATGCTGTGGGGGCAGGGCGTCCGGGCGATCCCCGCCGCGATCCGCTTCTGCGCGGCGCGGATGTCATCGATCGTCACCGCCGGTGGAGGGCGACGGGCCGTCATGGGGTGAGCCGCTTCGGGGCATGGAAAGAGCGGACATCGATCCACTCCATACCCGCCCGGGTGGCGGCTGCGATCCCCAGATCACTGTCTTCCCAGACCACACAGCGTTCCGGGCGGACGGCGAGCCGCCGGGCAGCCTCGAGGAACGGGTCCGGATCGGGCTTGTGGCGGGCGGTGTCCTCGCTGGCGACGATCAGGTCGAAGGCCCCGGCGAGCCCGATGTGGGCGAGGATCCGTTCACAAACGGCCCTGTGCCCCCCCGTCACCACAGCGATCGGGATCCGCCCCCGCGACCGGCGCACGACATCGACGACCGGATCGATGGCCGCCACATGCTCCAGCCGCGAGAGGAACGATTGCTCCTTCGTGTGCACCGCGGTGTCGAGGTCGAGATCGAGGCCTGCCTCGCGGGCGAGGGTCGCCACGATGTCGCGGGTGGGGCGTCCCCCCATGGCATAGAAGCGGTTCTCGTCGAACGACAACCCGTGCAGATCGGTCACATGGAGCCAGGCGAGGTAATGGGCCGGCATCGTGTCGGCCAGTGTCCCGTCACAGTCGAAGAGGAGCGCGTCGTGATTCTGGAGGTGCCACATGGTGAGATCGTGGGGGAGCGGCGGGGGGAGCGCCGAAGGTGGGCAGGAAACGACAGTTATAGGGGCTGGGCCGGTTTTTCGCCCGTCGCGGGACCGGGGACCGTCGTGGAAGTAACCTATGGTTAAACGGTCCCGCAGCTTTTGCTCCGGGGTGGCTCCTCCCCTTCGGCCCGGCACCATTCTCCCGCCATGCGCCTCCCTGCCATCGGCATCCGTCCCCGGATCCTCGTTCTCGGGGCCATCACGCTCTTTCTTCTCGCGATCCTCGTCTGGGGGGGGTACCGTCGTGGCGTCGAGGTGCTGGGGGAATCGGCCGAGGAGGCGATCCGTGGACAGGCCGCGGCTATCGCTGCCGAGTTGGATCGTGGCACCCTCGAGGCCCTGACGGCCGCGCGCGGGATGGCACTGGCGGCTGGCCAGGGCGTGGCCAGGGAGGATGACTCCCTGGGGAATCTCGCCCGGGCGGTCCTCGATGGTCGGGCAAGGTTCGCGGAGACGTGGTACGTGCTCGAGCCCGACCCGGGGAGCGAAGACACCGCCCCGCGGGTCCTGGGCTGGACCCGCGACCCGCTCAACCCCGGCACGATCAACGCAGCCCCGTCGCCGGCACTGGTATCGCCCGATGCCCGCGGGTACACCCGCAGCCGGATGCAGGCGGAGGCAAATGCCCGGACGGATGCAGGAATCGTCACCGAACCCCACGATGACGGCGGGGTGAAGGTCATCGACCACATCTGGCCGATCGTCGTCGGAGGCCGTTTCCTCGGTGCTGCCGGCGTCAGCTCATCGCTCGAGGATCTCGATCGACGGCTCGACAAGATCCGTGACCGCCTCGCGCAGGCCGGATGGTCGGCAGCGATCTCGGTGGTGGGCCCCGAAGGCCGGATGATCGCGAGCACGGAGGCCAAAGCCGACGAAAGCGGGCAGGGGCTCTCGGAGGCGGCCTGGATGCGGATCGTCGACCGGCTCGTGGGGGCGCCCTCTTCGGTCATCCGTGGCGTTGACGTCGAAAGCGGTGCCGACTGTCTGTTTGCGGGGGCCCAGGCGCCGAGCACCGGTTGGACGGTCGTTGTCGAGCTCGCCTGGCGCGAGATCACGGGGCGGGTTCAGCGACCGATGTTCGACATCCTGCTTGCCGCCGGTGCGGCGCTGGCGCTCCTCACCGGCCTGATCACTTGGCTGGCCAACCGGGTCCGGCGCCGGGTCGCGTCGGCCGCCGCCGTCGCCCGTCGCGTGGCTGCCGGCGACCTGACGGGGGGGTTCGACCAGCGCGGGGGTGACGAGACGGGCCAGTTGCTCCGGGATGTCAGCCACATGACGGAGAGCCTGCGGAGCATTGTCGAGCAGGTGAAGGAGGCCAGTCGCGAGCTCGGGGCCACGTCCCGCGATCTCGCGACCGCCGGATCGCATCATGAGGAGGCGATCAATTCGCTCGGGGCCAGCACCACCGAGGCGGCGGCCGCCAGCCGCGAGATTTCGGTCACCGGTCGTGAGCTCCTCGCCACGATGAACGACGTGGCCGCGGTCGCCAACGACACGGCGGCGGTGGCCGATGCGGGGCGCGAGAACCTCGGGGAGGTGGGGGAGACAATGCATCACCTCGAGGAGTCGACGAACCAGTTCAGCCAACGACTGGCCCTGATCCGCGAGCGGGCCGAAGACATCAATATGGTGATCACGACGATCACGAAGGTGGCCGACCAGACCAATCTCCTCTCGATCAACGCCTCGATCGAGGCCGAAAAGGCGGGCGAGTACGGCCAGGGCTTCATCGTCGTGGCCCGGGAGATCCGCCGCCTCGCCGACCAGACGGCCGTCGCGACCCTCGACATCGAGCGGCTCGTCGAGCAGATGCAGCAGGCGGTGAGCGCCGGCGTGTCGGAGATGGAGACGTTCGCCAGTGAAGTCAAGGCGGGTGTGGAGCGCGTGTCTGGGATCAGCGGTCAATTCGCCGAAGTGATCGGCAAGGTGCAGGGCCTGTCGACGAGGTTCGACCATGTGAACGAGGGGATGCGGGCCCAGGCTACCGGGGCCCAGCAGATCGCCGAGGCGCTGGTCACCCTCACCGACGGCTCCCGGGCGGCGGCCGAGGCGCTCGGCGAATTCCAGGATGCGTCGAGCCACATGGCCAGGGCGGTCGACGGGCTCAACGAGTCGGTGAGCCGCTTCCGCCTCGACGAGCTCGACGGCTGAACGCCCCTCGATGAGGCCGTGGCCCTCCCCCGGTGGCCGTCCGTCGACCGGGGGAGCGGCCCCGCCGCTCTCCAAGCGCACCGGTCGGTCTGGGGCGGTCCGCTGAAGATCCCGACCGGCAGATCACCCCTTTCCGCGGCCCGCCCGCGAAAGCTGGGGGAAACGGGCCGGCTGGGGATCGGCTTCGGTCCGCCTGGCAGCGTGGTGGGGGGCCGACGGCGACGACTGGGGGATACGGGACGATCGCCGCGTCCGCTCCGCGCCCGGAGGTTGTTCCGGAAATGCTCATGGTAAGGGGCGGAGTGGGTCGATCACTGCTGACGATCATGCCGGTTATGAGGCGCACGGTGGAAATCCACTCTGCGAACCGGCCACCGACCGGAATCCGAATCCAATGAAGAACACAGCGCATCGTCCCGCCGGCAGCGGTCGCTTCCGCCCGAAGGCCAGCCGTGGCCGAATGGCCATCTGGCGCCGTCGCGTTCGAGCGATGGCCGCCTGCATGCTGGTCGCCACCACGGCGGCGGGGCAGTCCGGCACCGCCCTTGCCCAGACGGGGCAGATGGGCATGGCGCCGGTCGGCGGCGTCGTGAACCGGGCGGCTGCCGGGTTCGCAAACCTCAACAACAGTGGGCCCGGGTGGCTGTACTACGGGCTGAATGCCGCCGACCGCGGTCTCGGCTACCGTGGCAGCTACATGACGCTCGGCGGGTTCATCCCCTACGCCGAGGACGACCTGGGCGGATTCTGGTCGGCTGATTTGCGGAGTCATCTCTCCAACTACGGCGGCTTCTTCTCCAACGTCGGTATCGTCCGCAAGCAGTTCATCGGCGGCACGATCGGCGGCATCGGCGTCTACTGGGACTACGACGGCGACCAAAACCAGTACGGCAACACCTGGATCAACGACGCCAGTGGCAGCTACCTGTTCCCAGGAGGGATGTCCTACAACCAGGTCGGCGTGTCGGGCGAATGGCTCACCGACTACGGCAACCTGCGGAGCAACGGCTACATCCCGGTGGGCACCACCGCGTCGACGATGGGGCCGTATGTCGGCAATTCGCTCCTCGGCGTGCTCGGCATCAACGCCGGTCTTGCGGGGGCCGATCTCGAAGTCGGTGCCTACGTTCCCGGCCTCTCCGACTGGGCCGGTATGGTGAGCGTCGGCGGCTACTCCTTCGGGAACGCCCGCTACAACCTCCCCAGCGGCGCCGACGTCGTCCCGTACTTCGGCGGTGTGTACACCCGCCTCGACATGACCTTCCTCAACAACTGGGACTTCTCGCTCCAGGCGAACAACGACAGCTACTTCGACTGGACCGGCTTCGCTAGGATCACCTACCGGATGGGTGGTTCGCGGCGGCGGACCGTCTCCGACCAGCTCGAGCAACCGATGATGCGCAACGAGCACATCGTCCGTGCCTACCAGGCACCGGTGCAGGCGATGAATCCCTACACCAACACCCCCTGGAACGTGATCCACGTCGACAGTGCCGCCGCGCCGGGCACGGCCGCCGCGCCACGGGCTGTCTCCGCCATGGCGGCCACAGGGCTGGGCACCGCGGAATCGCCGGTGGCCACGCTCGCCGACGCGCAGCTCGTCGCCACGAATCCCTACGACATCATCCTCGTCCACCAGGGGATCAGTTCAGATCAGCCGTATGCGGGCGGATTCCACTTCTCTGCCGATCACCAGTTCCTCGTCGGCCAGGGGTCGGCGATGCGACTGCCGACGGCGAACATGGGCCTCGTGCCGGTATGGAGCGGTGTCAAGAGCACCGACTACCCGGTGATCGCCTCGGGGGCCGCGCCGGCGATCACGCTCCGCAACGGATCCGTCGTCGACCATCTCCAGATCACCGGTTCGCGGGTCGGCATCACCGACACCGACATTACCAATCCGGCCAGCTTCGTGATCGTCAACGACGTCCGGATCGTCGGCAGCGGTCCCCAGCAGACCGGTGTCGTGATCCGCGATGCCAGCGGCTCGAACTCGACGCTCAACTTCTCGAACATGGTCCTGACCGGCCTCACGGCCGACGGGTTCATCGTCGACGGTGGCAACGCCGGAGCGGGCGATCCGAAGGTCAACATCGACAGCTCGACGTTCACCAACACCGGTGGATCGGCCGTGGTCGTCGAGGATCTCTACAACGAGGGTCGGGTCCGGATCACGAGCTCGACGATCGAGGGGACGACCGCCGCGGGTGTCCAGGTCACCAACGGCCAGGTGTACGTCGAGAACACCAAGTTCGAGCGTATCGGGACCGCCGGTGTCGATGCCACGGCCGGGATCGCCCCGGGCGTGTTCGGCAACCAGTCGACCGTCCAAGTCGTCGGATCGACATTCTCGCTGGTGCCGGTCGGCGTCCGGGCCCAGGCCACCGAAAACGGCGTCATGAACGTCACGATCAACACCAACCATATCGTGACAACCGGAGGCAACGGGATCATCATGTCGGTTGCCGATGCACCGGGGGCGGTGGTCAACGCCAGCGTCGTCGGCAACCGGGTCAGCGGGGCCGCGACGATCGTGACGGGCACCGTTGCCACGGCCAACGGCAACATCCTCCTCGACTCGGTCGGCTGGACGTTCGACGCCACCAATGGCAGAGTGATCTCCGGCGCGGGGATCCTCAACATCCGGGCCGCCAGCGAGGCCAACCTCCAGGGCCTCAACTTCGGCACGTCGGTCCAGGACGTTCCCGCGGACTTCACCGATGCCGATGGCAACGTGATCATTCCGCCGCCGCCGTTCTACGATCCGGCCCTCTATGTCCCGCTGCCGCCCAACTGATCGGCTGCGGTCGGCGAGGTCATGAATCACCCGCGTGGGCGACCGGTTCGATCCGGTCGCCCACGTGCACGTTTCCGCCCTGCCCATCGCCGACGGTGTTGATCGCCAAGCGGTAGTAGCTTCCCCAGCCGGCGGCATCGACATCGCGGGGGATTCGCCGCCGCCGCCAGGCCTCGAACACCTCACGGAAGTGCTCCGTGATCGTGCCGTTGGTGGAGTCACGGGACGGCACCGGACATCGTCGACAGACGTTGACGGCGGTGAATCCGGCCCCGCCGACCCGAAACGGCATCGGCGGCAGCGAGCATGAATCCTGGCGGAGTTCGTCGGACGGGGCCGGCCCGGTCGCCTCGAAGGGAGTCGGCCTGGGGGGGATCGCCGGGCTGGCCAGCGCGTCCTCCCAGAAGGAGTCGCAGTCGCCGACCTCGAGATTGGCACGGAACCGGCGACGGACTTCGACGATCGGAAGCGAGAACCAGCGGGCCACCTCGGCCAGCGATGCGGTGGAGACGAGCGTCGGCCCCGGGGCGTCGCGGTCGTCGGGGAATCCCCCCTCGGCCCGCTCCTGGAGAAGGACCTCCACCCCGAGCGCAGCGGAGAGCCAGCGACAAGGCCCCTCCGGCCCGGGCACGAGGGGAAAGCTGCCTGGAAAGGGGGCGGGAGGCGCTGTCGCCCCGCGCCAGTCGGGGGCTGCGGAGAGGCCCACCGTCGGGGCGCCGTCGAGATCGAAGGTCGCCCGGATGCGCTGGATGAGCGGTATCCGCTTGGCGTTGACGACATGCCCCTCGAGGTCGACCAGGCGCCAGCGGCGGTCGTGGACCAGCGCCCCGCAGGGGAGCACGCAGGCCCGCTCGACATCGATGCCGTCGAGGCTCTTCACCGGATGGAGCGTGATCCGCTCGAGATGCGGCATGGGTGGAAGGGGTGTTGATGGTCGGGCGGGGGATCACATCCGGAAGTTGAATGTCTGCCAGAGGAGACGCAGCAACCAACTGCCGACCGTCCGCTGCCCGACTCTGATCCGCGCCGAGCCGCGCATCCCAGCGGTGAAGGCACCGTCGGGATCATCGACCGCCATGAGGGCCTCGTAGCTGGTGGAGATCGGCATCTCCCTTCCCGATTCGTCTGTCCGCGTGGGAACCTGGCCACCGGACTTCACGCTCAACCGCTCCGATCCTCCCTCGAGATTCGTTTCGGCGATCTCGTCGATCGTTCCGCGGAACGTCTGCCAGGGCATCGCGTCGAGTTTCAGGTCGACCCGCTGCCCCCGCGACACGAACTCCATCTCCGACTGGTCGACGACCATCACCGCTTCGAAGGCGTTCGGATCACCGACGAGACAGAGAACCGTCCCCTCGGCGAGCGTGGCGCCGAGGTTCCGCTCCTCGAGGACATGGCCGCTCCACCCGGGGAGCCGGCCGGTTCCGTCCGGGGGGGCCTTCAAGGCCGGGGAGGGGAGCACCACGCCGCTCCGCGGTGCGGTGAGCACGAGGTCCGCCCGGTCTTTCCGCTTCCGCTGGAGTTGCTCTTCGACGCTCTTGAGCGACTCCTCCACGGTGCCGATCTCGAGGCTGGCGGCGGGATCGGTGAACCGCTCGCGCTCGAGGCTCGCCAACCGCGCCCGGGCCTGGGTGGCCTTGCCGACGAGATCGGCGATCGCCAGATCGAGATCGATGCTGGAGAGCCGAGCGATCTCGGCGCCGGCCTCGACCAGCGCTCCCGGCTTCACCGCGATGCTCTCGAGGACACCGGCGACCGACACGTAAACCGTCTCCTCCGCCCGGGGACGCAGTTCGGCGGCACACCACACCCGCTGGGGAAGGGGAATGAGGGCCACAGCGGCGGCGAGGACGGCGACGACGGCGCCCGTCGCGACGAGATTACGGAGCTTCACTTCCTCGCGCCTCCCGGGAACATTGAGGAACTTGATCATGTTTTGGATCGGCCTGACAACGAGCCCCCACAGGGCACCCATCGCGAGCATCTGCCCCAGCACCTCGAGGCGGTAGGGTTTGAAGACACTCCACACGAAGAGGAAGATCGACGCCGTGACCATCCAGCCGTAGAGGCTCGAGGCGATGGCAAACAGGGCGAAGAGGCCACGGTTGCGCGTGGGGAGGAACGGATCCTCCGGCTGCTCGATGCCGAGGCACCCGAGCGACGCCAGCCTGCCGAGGATCGTCGTCGCCTTCTGCCGCAGATTGGGGATCTCGAGGAGGTCGGAGAGGATGTAATAGCCGTCGTAGCGCATCAGCGGATTGGCATTGAACATCAGCGTCGACACGCTCGATACGAACATCACGTCGAGGCACAACTGGTTGAAGACCCCCGGATGGGAGTTCCACCACAGGAAGGTGGCGATCGAGGCGAGGATCAGCTCGATGTACATCCCCGCCGCGCCAATCGCCGCCCGTTGCCACTTGCTCGGCAGCATCCAGCTGTCGGAGACATCGCAGTAGAGACAAGGAGTGAAGACGAGGAGCATCACTCCCATCTCGTGGCATTCCCCACCGAAATGCTTGCACGACAGACCGTGCCCGAACTCGTGGAGGACCTTCGTGAACCCGAGGGCCAAGGCCAGCCAGATCCAGTTGCCGGAGGCAAAAAACTGCTGGAATTCCGGTAGTTTCGATCTGAAGACATCGAAGTTGACGAGCACCAGCAGGAGCGCACTGGAGACGAGCACGGCCACACCGGCCGCCGCGGGGACGGAGAATAGCCAGCCGAACGCGGGGTCGATCCGGTGGAGGATCCGGTCGGGATCGATCCCCCGAAAGCGCATCGACATGATGTTGGCAAGCCAAGCCATCCACTGCCGCCAGATCCGCTGGCGGCGGCGCTCGAAGAGCTGCGGCCCCTGCCCCGGTCGGTCGCCGATGACGAGGCCGCTGCGGTGGAGCGTGGCCACGAACCGCGCCAATTCTTCGACGGTGATCCGGCGGGGGGGGAAACGGGCCTCGAACTGCTCCTTGAGCCGCTCCAGGCTCGCCTGGCCATCGAGCATGTCGAGGAGGGCATACTCCTCGGGGCGGAAGCGGAAATAGCCGAGGGAGATCGGGTCTTTCACGACCCACCAGATCTGCCCCTGGTAGGACTGCCTCGTCGCCACGAGGTCACCGCGCCGGCGCAGGCCAACGGGGCGCGTGGTGCTCGATCGGAAGGCGTCCGCGGCGGTCGACATCGGGTGGGGTCTTTCCGCGAAAGGCTACCGCGTGACGGGGGTCAGGGGCGCCTGGCTGGAATGGATCGTCATCGTGGCCGATTGGCCAGCCCGGAGAAGCCACTGGGTCGAATCGGCGATGCGCCGATTCTCCACCTCCGCCCAGACGCGGTAGTCGCCACCGGAATCGACCAGCGGGCTGGTGAACACGATCCGCCCCGGGAACGACTCCGTCCGGTTGTCGGCGAACACGACGTCGACCGTCACCGGCCGGTCCCTGACGGTTTCCGGATTCCAGCGGGAGGAGTCGACGTAGCCCTCGACGCGGAGCCGGTCGGT
>Ga0114967_10001838_pt1 | contig 17802 bp, 12 predicted proteins | sample M_130628_MF_Meta_FD_92639 | JGI IMG/M metagenome (GOLD analysis project Ga0114967, IMG submission 92639) | Freshwater microbial communities from Lake Montjoie, Canada to study carbon cycling - M_130628_MF_MetaG | ecosystem: Environmental > Aquatic > Freshwater > Lake | place: Lake Montjoie... | reverse complement strand
GTTTCGGCGCATCTTCCCTCCATACTGGATCTGTGTGGCGGTCTCCTGCGTGCTGGTCACCTGCGGCAACTTCCTCGCGCCCAAGCTCTTTGCCGACATCAGCCTGCCCTGGAAGATTCCGGCCCTGCACTGGATCGGCAACCTGACATTGACCGAAACCTGGCTGGGGCAAGTGTTCAACTATCCCTTTGCGTGGAGCAACCTGTTCATCTGCCCCGCCTGGACGCTCTGCTACGAGGAGCAGTTTTACGCGGTCGTTGGCATCCTCATCTGGCTGGCCGGCCCGCGGTATTATGCGGCTATTGCGGCCGTCACGGCGGCGGTGCTGTGGCGGTCGGTGGCATCGCCGGCCAGCTACAATTCCGGCTTTTTCTTCGATGGCAGATGGCTGTCATTCGCCGCCGGCGTGGCGGTTTACTACGACATCCAGCATGCCAATCGACTGCAGTCGTGGCTGCTGCGGGGATTGCTGGTGGCTGGCATTGTCTGGTCGTGTCACGATCCGGCCATTCTCAAGGCCCCCAGCAGCATCGAATTGGACCGGCTGTGTGTCTTTGCTTTTGCCCTACTGCTGATTGTTCTGCATCGCTGGGATGCCCGCCTCCACCATGCCTCCATGCTGCGACCGATCACCCTCTGCGGCACGATGTGCTACAGCATCTATCTGATGCACTGGGTGTTGGTGAGACCGATCAGCCAAGGGCTGGGAATTTTGGGACTCACCACAGTTGCCGAAACGCTGCTGGTGGTGTTGCCGCTGAGTCTGGCCACATGCGTGGGGGTGGGAGCCCTCTTCCACGTCCTTGTGGAACGCCGGTTTCTGAATGCCCCGTTGCCCGCCGCCGGGGGACCGTCACGCACGGGGGCTTTCCAGACGCCCGCCGACCCCCTGCTCGCAGCGGAATTCACTGCCAGCGGCGTCGATCCCGACCGCTGCGCGGCCTGACCGCCGGGAAATCTCGAATCGCTACGGCTTGGCAACGCGCTTGTGGGCGAAGAGCCAGGTGTAGAGTTCAGGATTGGCGTAGGTTTCTGTCCACGAGTCGTGCCCCGCTTCTGGATAGACGGTGAACTTCACATCCGACCCCACGGCTTTGAGGGCGTCGACCATTTTTTCTGAGTTTTCCAGCTTTACAATCTTGTCTTGGGCCCCATGGAACACCCAGATCGGTAGCCCCTTGAGGTTTTCGGCATCATCCGGATTCCCGCCGCCGCAGATCGGCACGATCGCTGCAAAGCGGTCTGGTTGCGCGGCGGCCAGCATCCAGGTGCCGTAGCCACCCATGCTCAGCCCCGTGAGATAGATCCGCTCCGGATCGACGCGATAGGTTTCGCAGATGGAATCGAGTAGTGCGCCGAGATAGTCGGGGTTCCAGCCCCGGCCAGGACTCTGTGGCGAGACCACGATGCAGGGGAATTCGCGTGTCTTCTCCTCGATCATTTTCGGCGGGCCGTGCACCTTGACCTTCGCCAGATCTTTGCCCGATTCCCCGGAGCCGTGCAGGAACAGTATCAGCGGCCAGCGTTGGGTGCCGGTGTCGTAGCCTTCCGGCAGCGCCAGGAGGTATTTGAAGCGCGCCGTGACCGTGATCTCCTTCTCAAAAAACTTCTCCAGTTGGCTCGATTCGGCCGGGGGCGTGGCTGGGAGCGGCTCTTCGGCACGTGCTCCCGGGCGGGGGCCGGCTGCAGCCAACAGCACAAGCACCGCCACAATCTGGAGAGCTCGTCCCTGCCCTTGGTGGCCCCTACCAGAAGCCAATCTCCGCCCCCATTGCTGCGCTCGCATCGGTTGTTCTCCTGAGGAATGCTGTTTTTCCGCCCCGCCCGTCGCCGCAGTCTACACCACTGGTTGCGGGGTGGAATGGGTTCAAAGGCGAGACTTTTGCCCCTTTTTGCAGTAGTCTGGAGGGCTGGGGGTTGTCGTTCGACCTGCGGTCAACTCCCGCTGGCGGCAACCCCTGCCTGCGGTCTGTTTGCCAGCATGGGTCTTGCCGAATTTTTTGCGAAGTTTCGCGGTGGCCGCAGCCGGGCGCGAGTCGATCTCGTGCGCCGCTACGAACTGCTGCACCACGGCATCGCCGGCACGATGTCGAATTTCTATAAGGCCCGTGACAACGCCTCGGGGGCCATCGTGGGGCTCAAGGTGCTCGATCCGAAGAAGGTCGATCCAATCGAGAGCCGTTACAAGGGGTTGGGCAAGGCGGGGGAAGGGGAGATCGGGTCGCTCATCGTCGGGCCAAACGTTGTCAAAACCCTCGATTGGGGCGTTGCCACGGATGGCCGGGCGTTCATCGTCGAGGAGTTTCTGGAGGGCATGCTGCTCCACGCCCTGCTCTCCAAAAAGATCCCGCTGCGTCCGGAACAACGCCTCGATCTCGTGCGGCAGGCGGCAACGGCCATCGATACGGTCCACCGCGCAGGATACGTTCATCGCGACATCTGTCCGCGCAACTTCATCCTCTGCAGTGACGGTCGCCTGATTCTCTTCGACTTCGGTCTTACCGTCCCCGACAGGCCAGCCTTCCTGCAGCCTGGCAACCGGATCGGCACGCCCAATTACATGGCTCCGGAAGTGGTGCGACGGCGGCAGGCAGACCGGCGGATCGATCTGTTTTCCTTCGGGATCACCGCCTACGAGATCTGCACGCTGGAGCTCCCGTGGCCCCGCGGGAGCACCGGCAAGGCGGCTTTGGCCCACGATTCGACTGCCCCCACCGATATCCGCGAATACTGGCCGGAAATCCCCGACCCTCTCGCCTCGGCGATCATGGCATGCGTTGAGGCCGATCCGGCCAAGCGTCCCGCCTCCATGGAGGCCTTCCTCACCCGGATCGCCAAGGTGAGCCTGTAATCGACATTCCGGGCAGGCCTTGAGGAGGGCCGCCCCCGAGAAAACGGGCCAAAAATGGTCTGTGCTGCGGCTCAGCCGAGGAGCCCTTGATGCCGAATGGGCCGGATTCTAGGCTGTACGGCTTGCGATGCTCGGGCTGCGTGCTGCCCTGCCCATTGCCAGCGCCCTCCGAACACGTATTGACCACTCAAGCCGAGGATCATCAGCCATGTCCATGGACAAAAGCCTTCGCGTCCGCAGAGGTTCTTCAAACGCCCGTGGTGTGCTCACGCGTGGCGAGCGGATTCTGAAGCTCAAGGAGCAGGAGCGGTTTACTGAAGGCCGCAGCCCGCTGGGGCTTCCGAAGGTGCGCGTCTTCAAGATGGCGATGAAGAAGAAGAAGAAGGCCAAGGAAGAGGGCGCCGAGGGCGCCGCTGCGGGCAAGGCACCGGCTGGCGGCAAGAAGAAATAGCCGTTGGCGGGCGTTTTCGCCGGTCGACTGAGTGGGCTGCCTTCGATCCAGAGGGGCCGGGCAAAAGCTTGCGGCCAACAGCCCGGATGACGTGTTCCACCAACAGCCAACGGGTGGGCAGTCAACGGGTTGATGACTGTTCTGCGGGCAAGCAGGCTGCCGCTTTCTGGCCGGAGGCGATGACCTGCGGGATACCCACCCCCTCATAGGCATTTCCCGCCAAGGCGATGCCGGGGAACTGCTTGAGCCGCTCCCTGATGCGGGCCACGCGGCTCAGATGGCCGAGATGGTACTGAGGCATCGCTTTTGCCCACCGATTGACCTGCACCAGCAACGGATCGCCGCGGGCCCCGATGAGATCGGCGGCCTCGCCAAGTGCCAGCGCCACCAGCGCTTCGTCGTCGAGTTGGTTGGCGGCCGGATCGAGGGCACCCCCCAAAAACACCCGCACCAACACGCAGCCTGCGGGCGTGCGCTGGGGGAATTTCGAGCTGGAAAAACTGATCGCCAGCGCCCTGCGGCCCTCGACCCGAGGCACAACCATTCCGGCCGCGTCGAGCGGATGGGCGACGTCGGCGCGGTTGAATCCCAGCGACACCACGGCCGAACCGGCATATTCAATCTCCCCGAGTTGGGCGGCGAGTTCCCGGTCGACCGGCCTGAGGAGCGCTGCGGCAGCAGCCGAGGGAACAGCCACCACAATTCCATCCGCCCGGAGCGTTTCCGACGGCGATGAAACCCCGCCTGGCGTCTGCGATTCGATAGTCAGGCTCCAGCCATCGTTGGCCTGACGCTTGAGTGTCTGGGCCGTTCCCACGATCCGGCGCACTCCGGCGGCCTCCAGGCGGGCGGCCAGGCGAGCCACCAGCGTCTCCATGCCTGAGGCGAGCGTCACGAACTGCCCGTAGCGGGCTCCGGAGGCCTCGGGGCCCGCGTCCCCGTGGCGCAGGCGGGCCCGTTCTCCCGCCGATAGGCTGCCGTGCCGCACCTCCATATCCCAAAATTCCGGGCAGGCCGCCGCCATGCTCAGGCGGGCCGGATCGGCTGTCCAAATACCAGCTACGAGCGGTTGCACGAGGCGCTCAAACGTCTCCCGTCCCAGGCGGCGCACGGCGAAGGATTCGAGCGATTCATCCTCCAACGGAGCAGTGCTGCGGGCACGGGAGGGGATCAAACGTTCCATCAGCACCCGCCATTTGCCCGCGGGGGAAAGCAGTTCGCTGCCGATGATGCTGTCGATCCTGCCGGGAGCGAGAAGGCGGAATCCGGCGGGCACCGGGAGCGTCCGTCCGGCGCGGAAAATGAGCGCTCTTCTGACTCCGGGCGCTATGGGAAGAAGTTCGTCGCTCAGGCCGAGCCGGAGCACCAACTCCATCCCCTCCGGCCGCGTTGCCAGGAAGCTGTCGGCGGAGCGTTCCACCAGCCAGCCATCGCGCCGCACCGTGCCGATCACCCCACCGGCACGTGGCGCCGGATCGATGAGCGTGACACTTGCTGCGGGCCGGCCAGAGGGGGGGCAGGCGAGGGCTTCGGCCGCGCTGAGGCCCGCCAGTCCAGCTCCGACAACGATGTACTGGGATGGCATCGGCCTGCCCGGCAGGGGCTCCTTGCAGCCTGGTCGGTCTCTCTGAAGACAGTGTAGCCGACGAGGCGATGAGCACCGGACAAGCTGCGTGGCGGTGGGGGGCTGGGGGGGCGGAAAGACAGGAAAACGTTCTCAATCTGGTCTGGACGCGGCACTTCCCGAGTCCTAATTTCCGCCCGAATCCCCGTGTCGTTTTTGGAGGACTCGTTGTGGCCATGCTGCGGTACTCGCGTGCTGGTGGTCTGAAATTGTTCACAGTTGCCCTGCTGGCCACTGTGTCGGGGGAAATCGGCCTGTGGGCTGCGGAGCCTTCGCCAGCTCCGCGCACCCTGCTGCGGATACCCCGCTGGATCGAAATGCTGGGCGATCGCCGGGAGAGCGCGCCCTCCGCCCAACCACCAGCTGCCAAGCGGGCAGACTCCGCGCGCATCAGTCGCGCCGAGGCGCAGGCTGTTCAGCAGCGAATTCCTGTCGCTCCCGCTGTACCGGTGGCTCCCGCGGCGAGCAATCGCCAAGCGGCTGTCGTTATTGCTGGCGCAGACGAACTCTTCCTGATTCCGGCCACGCCATCCGCTTCGGCCGCTGGCAAGCCGGGCAGGGCCCTGCTGCGTTCCAGAACTCCAGCCGATGTGGATGGGCATGCAACTCTGGCGAGCGGCTGGAGCGAACTGCGTCCCGATCAGTTGGCCGAAGGGGCAGCCACGCCCGTCGACTCCGCTGCGGAAGCAGGCGTGGGAACAGTGACGCTCGGCCCCGAATCGAGCGTGCTCGCCCCAGCGTCAAGCAAGCCAGTGGACGCAGCCTCGCAGGCCCCTCCGGGGGTCTCTCCGCCGCAGGCCCTGCCGAGCCCTCCCACATCGGCCACGCGCCTCGCCACTGAGGCAACGGCCGCCGCGGCCGCCGCTGCGGTGGCCGAAAGCGCCCCGGCTCCCGCTGCGGAGCCGACCGTCGGCAATTACCCCGCCGCCGTGGCCCCACCTCTCCCGGCCACGCCAGAGGAAACGCCGAGTTTGTCGATCGATCCAGCCAGCTTCCGCGGGGTGTGGCCGGGACGTTCGACCCGCAGCGAAGTCGAGGCGGGATGGGGGCCCGGCGAGGCCTTCACACGCGAGGATGGCACGGCAGGGTTTGTCTGGAAAATTGATCCGTTCGATCGGGTTGAAGTGACGCTCGATGGCGACACCGTCGGCTCCATCCGGATCAAGCTGGCTGAGCCGGTCGCCGTCTCCGAATTGGCAGCCCAATTGGACATTGCTGATCTGCGCAACGTCTCGATTATCAACGAACAGGGCGTCTCGATCGGCGAGGTGTTTCCCGAACGCGGCTTGATGTTCAGCCTGAAGCCTGGCACCCGTTCGGCTTTGGCAGTGATGCTCGAACCGCTCGACCCCGAAGCCTTCGTGCTGCGGGCAGAAGGGGAAATCGACTCCAACACCGCCTACGCCCTGGCCGACCTCCAGTATGCCGTTGAGATCGATCCCCGGCACCTGCGGGCCCAGCGCCTGCTGCTGGTGCTGCTGTGCGAACAGGGCAAGTGGCGGCAGGCCGCCCAGACGGCCGAAGCAGCCGTGCAACTCGATCCTGTCGACATCTGGACGCGGCTGAAATATGCCAGCGTGCTGATGGCGCTCGATCGGCCGGCCGAAGCCAAACAGACCGTCGAGAGCGTGCGGAAACAGGACAACCTCCCCCCGCTGGTCGCCGCTCAGGTGGAGCGGATGTTGGGCCGGCTTGAGCTGGAGTCGGCCACGCCCGATTACCAGAAGGCGGTGAAATATTTCGAAAATGCGATCCGCAAATCGGCACCGCTCATGGCCAACCGCTCGCAGTCAATCCAGCGGGCTTCCCGCGAGGTGCTCCTCGATGCCCACGTGGGAACTGCCGTGGCTATTGCCAAGGGAACCTGGCAGCAGAAGGGGCGTGTGATTCCGAAATGGCTGGCTCGTGGCGAGGCCCTCGTGGCAGAGCTGAATGCCGATTCCGATGAGCACGACAGCTTGGATATCCAGCTCTGCCGCGGCGCTCTCGCTGCCGCCGCCGGCGCGCCCGATGCCGTCGATCCTCTTCCGTGGGTCAAACGCCTGCTACAAACCCGCGATCGAATGGGCACTGAGCTCACCGATCCTTGGAGACGCCGGCAAATCGATTGGGAAATCGGCCACGGCCTCTCCGACGCCCTCTCCGCCAGCCAAAAACGCGGGGAAGCTGCCGACATGCTCGACAACGCCACGCTCACCGTCGCGTTTCTGGAGCGCGGTGCGGAGCAGCGCGAAATCAGCGATGCCGACCGGGCCACGATCGGGGAACTGCTGTTCCGCATCGGAATTCTGCACAGTCTGCAGCATGGCGATCATGCCACCGCTGTGACCTGGTTCGACAAGGTTCAGCCGCTGTGGCAGAACAACCCCTGTTTTGGGGCCGGCGGCGACATCGGCAGGCTTGGCGAGTCGTATGTGAGCATGGCCATTTCCTACTGGCAGGTGGAGCGGCGCGAGGACGCGCTGTCGCTGTGCAGCAACGGGGTTGAATGCATGGTTGAGGCGGTGGATCGCCACCAGCTCAGCGAGCAGGCCCTGGCTGTCGGGTATGGCAACTTGGCGATGATGTATTCGGAGCAGGGAGAGGAAGAACAGGCCAAAAACTACGCTGAGATGGCCAGTCGCGCCGAATTGACGGGGCAGAAGGTGCGGTAGGCCCCCGCGCTACAGCAGGCTCTCCAGCAGCAACCGCATCTTGCGCAATTCTGCCACCTGATCGACTCCCTCCATCGGTGGAAGGTGGGCGCTGAGGGCCCGCTTGTAGCCCACGCGTTCCAACTGGCTGAAGAGCTTTCCATACTCCACGGCGCCCTGGCCGATGCGCACCTGGAAGGTCTCGGGCTTGGTGTCGCGCAGGTGGACGTGGCAGACGTACTTGAGGATCGGTTCCCACGACGCCTGCTTCTTGTGCCCGTAGATGAAGTGGCTGGGATCGAGCGTCACCCCCAGCCCTGGCACATTCCGGCAGAGCGAAGCGGTGGTCTCGGAGTCGTGCGTCATTCGCCCGGCTGCCGTTTTGACGCCCACCACCGCGTCGAGCCCGGCGGCAATGGCCACCAGCTTGCGCAGCCGTTCAATCTCGCCGTTGAAGGGCGTGCCCAGTTCCGACGCTTCCACAACCATCGTCACCACGCCGAGCGATTTTGCCAGCTTGCAGCAGGCGGTGAAGCGGTCGTACATCTCGGGCGTTTCGGCCGACGCAAAAGAAACGGCGACCGGCCGCAGACGCTGCAGATCGCTGCACTCCAGCACGGCCGATTCCGGATGGGCCGCCACCTTGTCCGGCTGCAGGTGCGAGCCCTGATCGTGAACGTCGATTTCCACCGCCGTGAATTCGAGTTCGGCCAGTCGTTCCATCGCCTTGGCCAGTGGCAGGTCCGGAAAGCACTCCGTGCTGACAGATACAATCACTTCGACACGCTCCTCGCTGGATGATGCGTCCGCCTCGGCCAGCCAGGCGCTGCTGCCGGAGGACGCCGCCCCAAGGTAGCCGCCCCCGCCAAAAACTGCCAACATGAACCGATTGCATGAAGCGGCCCCAGGCCAGCCTCCCCAGACGGGGCGATTCCTGGCAACGGGCCTGTGCCAAGGAGCCTGCCGCTATGGACACCGAACGCATTCCTCCCCTGCCCTCCTCCGCCGCCAGCCCGCGGGCCCGCCGGTTTCGTTGGGGCTTCTGGCTCCCCTGGGCGATTGCCGGCGTGTCACTGCTGGTGGCCCTGGCGAGTGCCGGGACGGCGGCCCAGTATTTTCAGCGGGATTCAAGAGTTGTGGAGAAATACCATTCGCTCTCGCGGGTGGCGGCCACCAAGGTGGCAATCGTCGATGTCGCTGGAGCGATCATGAGCGGGCAGGGATTCGCCCGCTCCCAACTCGACCACATCGAGGAGGATGAGCAGGTCAAGGCGATCGTGCTGCGGGTCGATTCTCCCGGGGGCACCGTCAGCGGCAGCGATGAACTGCATCATCGGCTGGCCAAGCTGGTCGCCGCACGAGACCTCCCGGTGGTGGTGAGCATGGGAGGCATCGCCGCCAGCGGCGGCTACTACGTGGCGATGGCCAATGGCGGACGCGAGGGGGTGATCTTCGCCGAACCGGCAACCCTGACTGGGTCGATCGGCGTGATCATTCCCCACTTTGATGTCTCGAAGCTGTTGGGAAAGTACGATGTTGTCGATGACTCGATCACCAGCGGCCCGCTCAAGGAACTGCTCAGCCCGACCAAAAACAGGTCTCCGGAACTCGCCCAGCGTGAGCGGGAGGTGCTGCAGGCGTTGGTCGATGACATGTTTGGCCGCTTCAAGGAGATTGTGAGTGCCGGACGGCCGAAGCTCGACAAAGCGCAGGTGGCAGCGGTGGCGACAGGGCAGATCTTCACCGCCAATCAGGCCCTTTCTGCGGGGCTCGTCGATCGCATCGGCTTTCTGGAAGACGCCGTCGACCGGGCCGTCGAACTGGCCGGACTCACCAAAGAGACTGCCCGGGTGGTGCGCTATTCCCGCCCGCGGAGCCTGGTGGACGAACTGCTCGGCGGTGCGAATCCGACGGCGCGGGTGGGCCTTGGCGATCTGGCGGAAGCCTGGGGGGCCGAGATGCTGGCCGAATGGACGGCACCGCGGGGGTGGTATCTGTGCAGCCTCTGGCCGGCGCTGATGAAGAGCGGTCGCTAACTCTTGGTAGCGGAGCAGGCAGCCCGGCCTCACCCCATCGCGATGCTCTTGCCGAGGGCCCCGAAGGCGGCGTGATCGGCCGCAGAGAGACGTCGGCCGAGTGCCCGAGCCAGGGCCAGCCGGCACCAGCAGTCGGCTGCCGGCAGCACATCCTCATCGGCGCTTGAATCGGTGTGATGGGCTACCGCCAGCACGCTCACGAAATCGCGCACCGCCGCGGAGAGGGCGCCGATCTCCAGTTGCCGCTCTGCCAACTCTCGGCCATGGCGCCGCAGCGCCCGGTCGATTTCCAGGCTGCAGGCTGCCAGCCCGCGGCGGGCCCGGCGGGCGTGGGCCCGGAGACGGGCATCGAGAATGCCGCTGTCGGCCCGGCCGTTGCCGGTTCCCAGCCTGCCGACCCGCCACGCCAGCCACGCTGCGGCCCGCCGCAGCGGCGCGGGATCGGCCCGCTTGGCCGCCAAGGGGTGGAGTTTGCAGAGGCCCTTGAAGAGGGCCAGACCGAGCAGATCGCTCTCCCCCTCATACACCGTCACGGCAAAGTGATCGTGGAACGAATCTCCCAGCGGATGTCCCACCAGAAACGCCCGGCCACCATGCACGCCCAGCGCATCGATCGCCGCATCACGCACGCACTGGCTGGCGATGATCTTGGCCGTCATCGCCTCGAGTTCTCCCCCCTGCCAGTGCGAAGTGGCGTCTACGGCCGCTGCCGCCCAGGCCAAGAGGCTGTCGCAGGCGACAGTGCTGGCCGCGATGCGTGCCAGCCTTCCCTGAATGAGCTGGCGCGAGGCGATTGGCTGGCCCCAGGTCGAGCGGGCTCGCGCGTGATCGCGGGCCTGGCGCTTCAAGATGTGCAGCGTTCCAGCGGCCTGCGCCGCGAGTGTGACGCGGCCGCGGTTGATGCCATGCCAAACGATCGGCATGGCATCACCAGAGGGTCCGCCGGGGGGGGACAGCAGATCGGCTGAGTCGATCGCGAAGTTTTCGAAGACAAGCGCGCTATTGTGGGCATGCTTGAGCGGGTGGAGGGCGTAGCGGGCCAGCCGGAACGTGGGCGTGTCGCTGTCGGGAAGTTGCACCACGGCGACAGCCGGTCGGCCGTCGAGTGTGGCCAGCACCTTGGCGAGCCGGCCGTAGGTGGCCCCGGTGATAAACATCTTTGTGCCGGTGAGGAGGATCTGGCCCTTGTCGCGGGTGAATGTGGATCGCACCGCATGGAGATCGCAGCCCGCCTCCGGTTCGGTGGCTCCGAAGATCGATAGCGGACGGCCCCGGGCCAGGCCGGGCAGATGGCGTGCCTGCTGAGCGGGCGTGCCGAAGGTGGCAAGCGCCGCTACAGCACCAATCGAGGAGTGCACCGCGAGCATTCCTGCGGCTGTCGGTGCAGCGGCCGCTACCTGCGCGATGGTCTGGGCGAGTTCCAAAAGTGTGCACCCACTCCCGCCAAACGTCTCCGGCACGGCCAGCCCCCACAGACCTGCTGCCCCCAAGGCCTCCTCGGCTGCACGCGAGAAGATGCCCTGCGGAGGGGCGGGGGCGTCGGCGAGTGGTGCCCGCGGCAATTCGTGCGGATGAGCGGGCGGATCGTAGAGACGGCCCTCAGCACGCAACTGTTCAATCGTGCTGCGGCTCGCCTCGAGCAGGGCAGCCACGGCATCGCGCTGCGGGAGGGCGGCCTGGGCTGCCGCCTCCGCGAAGGAGTTGCCGACCGGCCCCCAGAGGGTGGCTCCGATCCAAGGGGCTTTCTCGGCGGGATGTGAGTGGGAAAAGGGAGGCATGTTTGGCATCGGCTGCGGCGCCTGGATGGCGGCTGAAAAGTTATGGGCGATCGCCCGACGTTTGAGCTTGAGTGAGGGGGTCGTTTCACCATGCGCCTCATCGAGGGCTCGGCCGACCAGCACGATCTTCCGCACCCGCCAGGATCGGGGCAGATGCTGCTGCCGGCGGGCCAGGCGCCTGGTGATCCAGGCGAGCACCCGCGGATGGGAAAGCGCCTGCCGCCGGCTGAAGACCCTCACCCCCATGCGCTTGATGGCGGCCCGCAGCACAGCGGGCTCCGGCACAACCAGGGCCACTGGTCCTGCCAACCCCGTGCCACAGACGCACACCTGCGCACAGGCAGGATCTTCCATGAGGGCCTGCTCCACCTCACCCGGCGGCACCTTCACGCCGCCGGAGAGCACGAGGGTATCGCCGATCCGGCCGGTGATGCGCACCTGACCGTCGGCATCGATCTCGGCCAGGTCGCCGGTTTCAAGCTAATCGGATGATTCCGGCTGGGGGGTGGATGGGGCATGCGAATCAAAACCCTGCTCCTCCGGCCCAATCGTGCCCAGCGCCCGGCTGGGAGTGCGCACCAGCAACTGGCCACCAGCATCGATGCGCACATCCACGCCAGCCAGCGGCGGGCCGGCGGTTCCCGCGCGGGCATTGCGGGGGCTGGCCAGTGTGACCACCGGCCCCGCTTCGGCCAGCCCATATCCCTGCACCAGCGGCACTCCAGCGGCGGCAAACGCGGCCACCGTCCGTTCCCGCAAGGGGGCCCCGCCCGACACGCAGACCCGCACCCGTCCCCCCAGGGCCGCCGCCAGATCGGGGATGGCCCCCGACCTCGCGCCTCTCTCCAGCCGCTCGAAAAATGCCGGTACTCCGAGGATCACTGTGGGGGGAAGCTGCTGGCAGGCCTCCAGAATTCTGCTCCTGTCGCTCACAACATGAAGGCAACTTCCCCGCACCAGCGCCGTGTAAAGATCACCGGTGCGGGCCAAAGCATGGCTCAGGGGCAGCCAGGAAAGCCGCACGTCGGCCGGCTCGTCGAGAAACACTGCCGAGGCAGCCGTGGCATTGAGTGCCAAGGCCCGCTGGCAGTGACGCACGCCATGCGGCCGCCCGGTGGTGCCCGAGGAGATGACCACCGTAGCGCACGCGCCGGGATCGCAGGCCTTGAGTCGCCGCTGCATCTCGGCTGTCAGCCCCGGGATATCGCGCAGCCAAGCTTGCCCACTGGCGTTATGGAGCCGAGGCTCTGCCCGACCCTGATTCTGCCGCAGATCGAGCACCCGCAGCCCTGCGGGAAGGCGGCCTGAGGGGAGGCCCGGCCCCGTTCCGCTGAAGGCAATGGCCTGCGGCGCGAGCCAGTCGAGCTGGCGGAACTGCTCGGCCTGGGGGGCGTCGTGATGCAAGGCGGCATGCTCGATGCCACCCAGCAGGCAGGCCAGGTCGACGAGGATCCAGTCGACGCCATGCGGCCCCAGATGTGCCAGGCGGTCGCCCCGCCGGAGGCCCTGTGCCTCCAGGTACGTGGCCAGATCGACTGCGGCGGCCGTCAGTTCGTCCCACGTCCATTCCCGGATTGCTGCCGTGGTCGGCCCGCTGGAGGCCAGCGCCCGGCGCTTGGGGCTGTCGCGGAGTCGCTCCAGAAGCAGTCCCACCAGCGATGCCTCGGAGGGCGGTTTCAGCGGCTGGAACTTGCCCCGCTGCACTGGGCCACTGGCTGTGGCCGGCGTCGTCATGCCCCGATCCTCTCGAAGAGCACCGCGATCCCCTGCCCCAGCCCGATGCACATCGTGGCCAGTCCCAGCCGGTGGTCACCCGCGCCGAGGGAGTGGATGAGAGTCGTGGCAATCCGCGCTCCTCCTGCCCCCAGCGGATGGCCGATCGCCAACGCCCCGCCGCGCACATTCACCCGCTCAGGGTCGAGGCGAAGGGTGTCGATGCAGTGGATCGCCTGCGCCGCAAAGGCCTCGTTGAGCTCCACCAGATCGATATCTTCGATTGTTAGCCCAGCCCGAGCCAGCAGTTTGCGGGTGGCGATAATCGGGCCGGTGCCCATCGCTGCCGGCGGGACGCCCACCACTGCTGTGGCGACAATGCGCACCAGCGGTTCCAGCCTCTGCCGCGCCGCTTCGGCCTGCGACATCACCACCAGCGCCGCCGCACCATCGCTCAAGGGGGCACTGGTGGCGGCAGTGATCGTGCCGAGTTTGGGGAGGAAGGCCGGTTCCAGGGCAGCCATCGCCTCCAGGCTGGTGTCGCGGCGCACCGACTGATCGTGGAACATCTTCTTGAGTCCACCGGCTGGATCGTGCCCCAGCACCGGCACGATCTCGTCGTCGAAGAGGCCCGCGTCGGTGGCCGCCGCCGCGCGGGCGTGGCTCTGCAGGGCGAATCGCTCCTGTCGCGTCCGTGTGATGCCGTGGATGCCAGCCAGATGTTCGGCAGTCATTCCCATCGAGAGCACGCCCCGGCTGGAGCGGGCCACCATATGCGGATGGAAGTCGAGCGCCGAATCCATCGGCAGGTGGTGCATGTGCTCGACCCCGCCCACCACCTGCACGTTCTCCGCGCCGGCGACAATTGCATGGCAAGCCTGCGCCAGCGCCTGCAGGCCCGAGCCACACAGCCGGTTGGATGTGGTGCCCGCCACCGACAGCGGCAGACCGGCGAGAAGGGCGGCGGTGCGGGCCACATTCCCCCCCAACTCACCCCGCTGCTGGGTCACGCCGAGAATCACATCCTCCACCGACTCCGGATCGACACCGCTGCGTTCCACCGCAGCCCGCACAACCGCCGCGGCCAGTTCGTCGCCGCGCACGTGGCGAAACAGGCCACGCAGCGGATGGGCCTGGCCGATCGCCGTTCGGCAGCAGGCCACCACGACAGGCGTCGTCTCGGGGGAACGATGCCGAGGGGAATCGGCGCGAGTGTGGGTGATCCTGCCGCTGCTCATCGATTCACTCCGGATGGTGGCAGGCGGTGAACTGGCTGCCGGTGCGTGCCATTTCCACCAGCGTCGCGGTCGGATGCATGCGGACGCCGAGATCGGCCAGCGGTGAGAGTCGCCGGAGAATCTCAGCGGCACCGAGCGTGTCGGCCCAGGCGAGCACGCCCCCCCGGAACGCCGGAAACCCCAGGGCATGGATCACTGCCAGATCGACATCGCGCCCGTCGCGCACGATCCCCTCTTCCAGCACGCGCACGGCCTCCAGCACGATCGGCACAAAGAGGCGATCGCGGATCGTGGCATCGTCGGACGCTCTGGGGGGAAGGGCATATGGCTCCAGCACTGCCGCCACACCGGCGTCGGGGCCTTCGATCCGGGCCCGCTGGCTGCCGCCGGGGCCCTCGGGGCGGGCGTAGTGGTAGAAGCCGGCGCCGGTCTTCCGCCCCAACCGGCCCGAGCGGACCAGCGCCGGAATCACGGGGGAGGGATCGATTCTGTCGCCGTAGGCGTCGTTGAGCACCATCCCCGCATAGAAGGCGGTGTCGAGGCCGATCATGTCGTAGAGTTCCAGCGGCCCCATCGGCATGCCGAAGGACCGGGCGAGGCGATCGATCCTGCGGGCCTCGATCCCTTCCCGCAGCATCTCCACCGCCTCGTGGAGGTAGGGCATCAGGAGCCGATTGACGAGGAATCCCGGGCTGTCCCGCACCACGATCGGGCACTTGCCGAGGCGTTTGGCATGGGCCACGGCGGTGAGAATTGTGGCGTCGCTGGTGGCTGGTCCACGCACCACTTCCACCAGCATCATCCGGCGGACGGGATTGAAGAAGTGCAGGCCGCAGAAGCGGCTCGGATCGGCCAGCACACCGGCCAGTTTGGCGATGGGGTTGGTGGAGGTGTTGGTGGCGATGACCGTGGTTGGCCCGACGAGCCGCTCGATCTCGGCGAGCACCTGCCGTTTGAGATCGGTGCGCTCCAGCACGCTCTCGATCACAAGATCGGCGTCGGCAATCGCGGCGAGTTGGGTCGAGGTTTGCAGCCGACCTAAAAGCGCGAGCGACCGGGCGGGATCGCTCCGTTTGGTGGCCCGGTCCCAAGCGGCTTCGTCGAGGATGCCTGCCACGCTCCCACTCAGTGCCGCAGCCTGCACGTCGCACAGCACAAGAGAAAATCCGGCCCGCAGGTGGCTGGCGGCGATCCCCGAACCCATGATGCCGGCCCCCACCACCGCCGGCCGGTGGATCTCCCGGGCGGTCATCGCGGCCCCCGCTGCGGAGGCGTGGGCAACGCCGGAGTCCTGTCGATTGCGTTCCCCCAGCCGAAACACACGCACCAGCTGCGCTGCCACCGGCCCGGTGGCGAGTGTCGCAAAAGCTACCCCCTCTGCGGCGCCTGCCGCCCCGGCATCCAGATCGAGGCCAGCGAGGATGGTGCGGAGAATGGCCAGCGGCGCCGGATAGTGGCTGCCGGTCCGGCCGAGAATCACCGCCGTGGCTGTCGATTCCAGAAACTCCCGCTCCAGCGGATCGAGGGGCAGTGGGGCCGCGAGTTTGTTTCGCCGCTGCAGGTATGCCCCGGTGGCGGTGTTCTGCTCGATCAGGATCTGGGCGGCGGCCAACGCCTGCTCCGGCGGCACGCAGGCGTCCACCAGTCCCACGCGGGCAGCCGCCGGGCCGCCCAATTGTTCGCCGGAGGCGGCCAGTTCCACGGCCGGGCCAGGGCCAATCAGCCGGGGCAGCCGCACGGTGCCTCCCCAGCCGGGCAGCAGGCCGAGTTTCACCTCGGGAAAGCCGAGCAGCGTGGCGGGACTGGTGGTCGAGACCCGCAGGTCGCACGCCAATGCCAGTTCCAGTCCGCCTCCGAGGCAGATGCCATCAATGAGAGCCACGCTGGGCCAGGGCTGCGCTGAAAGCTTTCCCAGCAGGGTACGGCCCAGAGCGCACGCAGCTTCGATCGACGCGGCCGTGCCCTGCGTGAGGAGTTCCAGGCGGGAGATGTCGGCGCCTGCGAAAAATGACCCCGGACGATTCGACATCACCACGATTCCCACCGGCTCGGGCCCTTTTTCCACCAGCTCGAGGGCGGTGGCGAGATCGGCCAGCACCTGCGGCGTGATCACATTTTGGCGGTGATCGGGCACCAGAAAACGGAGCGTGACGAGCCCATCGGCCTGCCGGCTGACAGTGAGCGTCGGCAGCGTGGTCACAACGGTGGGAGAGGGGCAGGCAGGCGTGGCGGGGAGTTCGGCGGGCGAACTCCCCGGGGACTGCCGTCCGCGACGGTTGCTCGACATCATGCCTGTGCCGAATGTTCCTGCTGTGGTGGAAACGCCGAGGCCCGCATGCGGAGGCACGCTCGCTGCCGTTCCCACACAGTCTAGCCGTCCGCGGAAAAAGTCTTCCATGACCTTTTTCAGGCTGGAGTGGCCCGGACGGGGGGCGTCCGTTCCCTGCCGCAGCCCCATGGCCGGGAACGGAATTCTGCCGAATGGGGATTTTTTAGGAAGGGTATCCCTTCCTAATGGCTGTTCCGGCCTGTTAGAGTGTGGCCGGCGTGACGGGATTCTGGCACCCTAGATGGCCCACTGCATGAACACTTCCGACGTTGATTCCCGGCAGACTTCTGATCTGGTGAGCCGTTTCCTGTCCCCGGCCCACCGGCCTGGGGTGGAGGGCGGCCGGCTGGCTGCAGCCGCCGCGGGGATGGGCCGTACAGAACAGCTGCTGTGGTGGACGGTTCTGGTGGCCGTGGCCGTCGTTGGCCGGCTCTGGCAGCCTGCCTGGAACGTCACGCCGATGGCGGGCGTGGCGCTGGCTGCAGGGGCTCTGTTTCCCCAGCGCTGGATGTCTGCCAGCGTGCCGCTGGCGGCACTGCTGATCAGCAATAGCGTTCTGCCAGGCTATGGCAGCTGGGTCATGGCGGGGGTCGTTTTCGCCGCCTCCATTTGGCCGATCTTGCTGGGTGGCATGGTGCGGCGGGGAGGCGTGTTCACCGTGGTTGGTGGGGCGCTGGCGAGTTCGCTGCTGTTTTACCTCTCCACCAATCTGGCTCATTGGGGGCTGACCGCCGACTATCCACACACTCTGGAGGGGTTGGTGGCCTGTTACGTGGCGGCGCTGCCGTTCTACCGCTGGATGCCGGTGGGGGATCTGCTCTGGAGCGTGGGCCTATACAGGCTCGCGACGGGAATGGCCGGCGCCATGGCCAACGTGGGAGCCCGGGCGGTGGCAGAGTGACGGAGCGTCCCATCTGGAGCACACAGGCTTGACGGCCCGGGAGGGCGGTCCAGAATGATGCTGCTGTCTGAACGTTCCTCAACGTTTGGGCAGTTCGGGTGGACGCGAATGTGTTGGTCGCTGGTGATGGATTGGTCAGTTTGCGGGAATGGCGGAATTGGCAGACGCGCTAGGTTGAGGGCCTAGTGGTAGTAATACCGTGCAGGTTCAAGTCCTGTTTCCCGCAGTTTCTTCTCTGTTTCTTCCGC
>Ga0114967_10001836_pt1 | contig 17837 bp, 18 predicted proteins | sample M_130628_MF_Meta_FD_92639 | JGI IMG/M metagenome (GOLD analysis project Ga0114967, IMG submission 92639) | Freshwater microbial communities from Lake Montjoie, Canada to study carbon cycling - M_130628_MF_MetaG | ecosystem: Environmental > Aquatic > Freshwater > Lake | place: Lake Montjoie... | reverse complement strand
TTTGAGAACAAACGTAACAACTTGGAACTCACTTCGTACCGAGAAATTACCATATTCTGCAATTATTTATGGCCGTGATTTCAAACAAGGTGATTATCGTGAAGACAAAAGAGCTTTATTTGAAAATAATACAGATTTACTCCTTAAATTTGATAAAAAAGTACTTCCAGACTTAAATGTAACGGCAGTTGTTGGTGCAAATATGCGTAGTTTCCAATACAATTCTACTTGGGAAAGTACTGATTATTTAATTGTACCAGGGGTTTATAATTTATCAAATTCTAGAAATCCAAAGTTGGCATACAATTTCAAGTCTGATATGTTGGTATTTTCAGAATACGGTAGTTTAGACTTGACCTACAAGAATTTTGTTTCAATTGCTGCTACTGGCAGAAGAGATAAAACATCTACGCTCAAAAACCCATTTTTCTATCCTTCTTTATCTATAAGCACGGTATTTACAGATTACCTGAAATTACCTGAGTTTATATCATTTGGTAAGCTTAGAGCTTCTTATGCCAATGTAAAAGGTGGACTTACACGTGCCAATATTGGGCCAGCTTGGCAGGCTTCGGGACAAGCAAACCCCCTACAATACGGTACCGACTATTTTACTTCTTATGATGGTCCAAGTTATGACAATCAAAACTCATATAATACAAAACCATATTATAACAATACTCCAGCAACAGATTTTACAAGTCAATTGGCAAATCCTGATTTGAAACCATTTACAGTAAAATCTTATGAAGCTGGTATTGACATGAAGTTTTTGAAAAATAGATTAGGACTTGATTTAACCTATTTTATCACAGAAGATGGTCCAAGAATTGTAGGTGTACCAGTTTCAAGTTCTACAGGATTTAGAACACAATTGGTGAATGATTTAACTACCCAAAGAAAGGGTTTTGAAATAGCACTTTCAGGATCACCGATTAGTAATCCTACTGGCTTAACTTGGGAGATTTTGGCAAACTGGTCAACATTCAAAGAAACTATTAAGAAAATTGATAATGCTGCAGGATTTATTAATGGTGCATTTGGTGACCATAAATATGTTGTTGGAGAAAGAGTGGATGGTGTTTATGACTATAAACTATATAAAACTGCAGATGATCAGTTAATTCATGCAGGTGGACTTCCATTATTTAACCCTGGGGGTACAGATGCTAAAAAATTATTAGGTTTTTATAATCCAGATTGGATTGCATCCTTAAATAACCGTTTTACTTACAAAAACGTTATTTTTAGTTTCCAATTTGATGGTCGTTTTGGAGGAATTATATATGACGAGATTCGTGGCGATCAATATCAATCTGGTACATCGGAAGAAGCTGTAACAGGAGAGTATGGTGCTGCAAGACTCGCAGAATGGAATAGCTTCAAAAGTACAGGAACTATTAAACCTTCTTATGTTGGTCCAGGTGTGAATATTGCTGGTGGAACACCTAAGTTTGATTCAAAAGGAAATATTACAAATTTGGCTGAGTTAACACTTGTTCCAAATACAACTGCAGTGCGTGTTCAAAATTATATGCAGTTTTTACAAGGAAAAGAACCTCTTTACACTTCTCGATCATTTGCAAAATTGCGTGAGGTTGTTATTGGCTTTAAACTGCCAAGTTCACTTTTCAAAAACAAAGTAATTTCGCAAGCATCGGTTTCATTAGTTGGCAGAAATTTACTTTATTTTGCTAAAAGTAAGGCTTTTGATTTAGACCAATTCGCAAGCGGTACCGTTGGACCTCCATTACAAACTGCAACATTGCGTCGTTTTGGAGTTAATCTAAACTTCACTTTTTGATCTATTATTTAAAATTAAAAAAGAACTTTCAAATGAAATTTAAAAACATATTCAAAATATCGTCCATAGCATTGCTTTTTTTTGCAACGAGTTGCCAAGATTTTTCAAAACTCACCCCAAATCCAAATATTGCAGGAGAAACAGCAATAGTACCTCCCTCTTATATTTTAGGTAAAATTATGTTTGAATTGTATCAAGGCGGTGGTGTTGTAGATGGCGTACCTGGTCGTATATCAGAAACCCCCTTTGGGCAGCTAAGTCGTTGGAACCAATTTACAGTATCTAATGACACCTATTATGGCGGTGATAATATTTATGGTTGGTCAGTAACCGCGACTCCTTATAATCTCTTGAAATTAGTTAAAAAGATGGAAGACCAAGCAGCCGTTGGTTTAAATCCAGAGAGAAATTCTTATAAAGCTATAGGTAAATTCGTCAGAGCGTATGTGTATGTATGGCTTACGCAACGTGTGGGAGATATTCCGACCGATGAGGCTGGCTTAGGCATTGCCAACGTAACTCCAAAATATACTCCTCAAAAAGATGTGTATGCCAAAGCGTTACAATTATTGGAAGATGCAAATGCAGACCTTAATATTTTGATTCCGACTATTAATTCTTCAACCAATATTTCGGGTGATATTTATTTCAATAATGACCTTAAAAAATGGCAAAAAGTAATCAATTCTTATAAATTAAGAGTGTTGATAAGCCTAAGTAAAAGAGCAGATGATACGGCCGATTTGGGAATTAAACAAAAATTTGCAGAAGTAATTTCAAATCCAATCAAATACCCAATCATTACTAGTAATGCCGATAATTTGGCTTTTACTTATAATGCAGCTTACAATCCATTTCCAATTACCCAAAATGAATTTTACAATCGTAATACAAATATTGGTTCAACATTTTTATCATTATTGACAAAAAACGAAGACCCACGTACATTTGTATTAACAACTCCCGCACCAGGTTTGATAAAAGCTGGTAAGAAAGCAACAGATTTTTCGGCTTATGTTGGTTCAAATATTTCAAAACCATTAACAGCATTAGCCGCCGATAAAGCCTCTGATGTAGCAAATAGCCCTTATTCGTATATATCTTATTTGCGTTACTATCAATCATTTGTAGGGCCTGAGCCAACCATTATTTTGGGCTACCCTGAAACTTGTTTCAACATCGCCGAAGCAGCTAACAGAGGCTGGATTACTGCCGACGCTGCAGATAACTATAGAAAAGGTATCTTGGCGTCTTTGGCCTTTTATGGCATTAGTGAAGGTGCAAACTTAAGAGTAGGCGATGCAGGCGGAACTCCTGCTGCCACAGTTGCCATAACAGCTAATGTGACAAAGTTCTTAGAAATGGCAGCTTATAAAGGTAATACGGAGGCTGGTTTAGCCCAAATTTTAGAACAAAAGTATGTAGCATTTTTTCAAAACTCAGGTTGGGAGGCATTTTATAATTGGAGAAGAACGGGTTTTCCAGATACTTTCGTAACTTCGGGTGTTGGCATAAATGCACAAAGTAAAGTGCCTATCAGATGGCAATATCCAGTTGATGAAATCACTTATAATTCTGTTAATGCAAAAGCTGCAATCCAATCTCAATATGGTGGTACAGATGATATTTTTGCTAAAATGTGGCTATTGAAATAATCTTTTCATTCCAAAAACCTTCGCACTTGGCGAAGGTTTTTTTATTTTTAATCTTATGCTTAAATATTTACCCATTTTATTCATTTTATTCAGCCCAATTCAACTGACTGCCCAACAAACCAAAACTGAATATCCGAAAACAGTTGGTTATTTAAGTATTGTTCACCCAATAGTTTCAGTCTATCAAAACGAAACAATTTATAATTTCAAAAACGATTACACAGTGGGCTTTCCAGTGGGAATAAATATTTTGAAAAGTGATAAATTTGGATTTAGTTTCGAGGTAACACCATTTATAAAGTCGGTCAATGGCAAAACTACAGTAAGTAATTTTTTGTTTCATCCAGGCATTATACTTAGGTATCCAAAAGGTTTTTCTATCAATAATCGCCTTGCCTTTGAAACTTCTGGGCGATTTGGTTATACTGCAGTTTTTAGTAAAATCATTGTGAAAAGACCAATGAATAATTATTTTATTGCTATGCCAGTACCTTTCAGATTTGGTAACAATAAATCAGCCTCAGTTGGAGTTGGTATTCAATTAGGTATCACTTTTTAATTAAATTCAATATGAAATATCTATTTATCTACGCTTTTTTAATAATCTTCCAAGATAGCTTTTCGCAAGATAGCAGCATTGTTTTCAATTCAAAACGCCAAATAAAGTTAGAAGGTGGAAGCAATTTCAGAGATTTGGGTGGATATCCAACCACTGATGGGAAATTTGTAAAATGGGGTAAAATCTATCGTTCGGCAGATATTAGTAAATTAACTGATAACGATTTGATGACTTTGAAAAATATTAAATTAAGTACAGTTTGTGATTTACGTGGACCAGACGAATTACAAAAAGGACCAGACAAATTGCCTGAAGGTGTGCGATACATTAATCTTCCAGCCGGTAGCGAACAAGTTAGTACCAATAATAATTATGCTACAATGAATCGAGATTCTATGATGATTTCATTTTACGGTCGTACCGACCACTTGAAAGCAAAATACAAACCGATGTTTGATGAAATTTTAGCTCTTAACAACGAACAGGCATTAATGTTTCACTGTACAGCAGGAAAAGATAGAACTGGTATAGGAGCTGCTTTGGTACTTTCAGCTTTGGGTGTAGAAAAGTCTTACATCTTAGCTGACTACGAGGCGACTAATATATTTTGGAAAGATACCCGTGAAAAAATGATACAAGGAATGTTGAAATCGGGGATGTCTGAAATTGCTGCAAAAAACATGTTAGCTGCTAATCCAGCATATATTCGCTTTTTTTTGGATGCAATTGATAAGAAATTCGGTTCAATGGAGCAATTTTTAAATACTGAAATGGAACTTACAAGCGTGAAAAGGAAAATTTTATCTGAGAAATTTCTAACAATTAAATAATAAATATAACACTACAATTTTGTATATTTAAGACTATTAAATTGTAGTGTATATTTTTTTTAGAGCATATTTATGCTTTGGAGATTGTATATTTTTCAGCATAAAAACTCTCATAATCTTTTGTTAAAAAGGAATTAATATTTTTTAGCAAAAAGCGTCTTAAACAAAATGAAAGTTTCAATGCGGAATTTTTAAAAATTGTTAAAACAGGTAGTTATGTCTCCGATGTTTTTCGAAACATGAGTGATAATTAATAATTTAGGCTAATAATTTTTAAAAATTCTTGTCCAGCTTCCTCAATATTACCATTATTTAAAATAACATATTTATATTGCAATTTCTGTATATTTAAATTTCTCAAAATACGTTTTCCAATTTCGTCTGGTGTTTCTCGATTTCGATTAGATAACCTAGATTCGATTATTGAGGAATCAGCATCAATTAGAATGTCAATTAATGATGGCATTTTCGATTTTGCCGTAGGAAGATACTCTCTTGACCCATTGATGACTACATTAAAACCGACATTTAACCAACTAATTACCTCAATTCCAATGCCATAAAAATTTCCGTGACTTTCCCAGTCCAAGACAAAAAGACCGGATTCTTTTCTGATTAAAAACTCTGTTTTTGAAAGTTCAACGTGATTTTCGCCTCCAGAAAAGGCATCTCTTGTGATGTATCGATGGGCGAATAGAACCTTTTCCCCAGAGGTTATCTTGTTTTTTACGAAATTTAGTAGGGTATCTTTTCCCACGCCAGATGCCCCAACTACATAAAATAATGTTCCCATGTTTATAATGCTAAGGCGTTTATTAACAAGTCTTCTGAATCATTTTCAAATGATTCTTTTATGACAAAATGAGTTTTATCAACCGCTTTAATTATTGCCAATCTAAGATTATCCTTTTGATAAAAATGGAAAAGAATAAAAAGTGAAAGAAACAAATCACCTGTGCCACCATACATTTTAGGTATTTTGGATAATGAATAATTGAAATTATCTATCCCATTTACCAATACTCCAATTCTGTTCGGATCCATTTCCATACTTTTTAACACCAGTGTTGGTTTCGGGAAAAGTAATTTGAATTTATCTAAAATGTTCACAGGTGAAAAAATATTAGGATCCATTTTTTGAGTCAAGTATTGAATTTCAGTGAAGTTTGGAAAGACAAAATCAGAGATTTGAATGATTGAAGGCCATTTTTCTATAATATTTTCACTCACATACAATTTTCCATTATCTCCAGAAACTGGATCTACAATAATAGTTTTTATGATATTTTTGTATTTTTCTAAGTAATTAAGTATGATTTCGGCTTGATTTTCGTGACCTAAGTAGCCAATATAAACTATCAATTTTAATTCCCGATATGTTGCCAATTCAAAGGTACTTTTCAATAATTCTTCAAAGGGATATTCTATTTTATTTACCAAATTCATATTGGTCAATCCATTCAAGAGTAAAGTAGGAACAGGCAAAATTTTATCTCCTAAAACACTGATAAAGGTTTTCAAACTTGCAGTGCCATGAACAGCAAAACTACTAATTGCCAACGTATATAATTTTTTTTTCATTTGATATCTATTTGTATGTTTGCCATAATACCGAAATGGTCGCTTGCATTTTGATTGTTTATCGGATTTTTTTGATTTAAAACTGTTTTTGCTTCTACAATTTTGATGTCTCCATTTTCAATATTTTCTTTAGAGGTAAATAAATAATCCACATTCAATTTTTGGCCTTTTTCAAAAGGTTCGACTAAGCTGCTTCGCTCGAAAAAAGGATCAAAAGCATTAAATAAATCGATAAGTTCAGCTTTTGAAATCAACCTATTTATTTCATCAGAGTCTGGTAAAGCATTAAAATCACCTCCTATTATACACAAATACTCTGTATTTTTAATATGGTCAATAATAAATTCTATTTGGTTCAGTCGATGATTTTCGATTGTATTGATATGTGTTAAATGTACATTTACTATTTGAAGTTTCTGGCCATTAGGAAGTTTAATAGTAAGTTTTTGCAGCATTCGTTCATCATCACCTGGTACAATTGGTAATAAATAGAAATCACTTTTCTCTATTTCAAATTTGCTTAAAACCCCTAATCCCGACTCAGAAATAGCATATTCATTCAAAAATAGTCGCTGTTTCTTTCTGGCTGGAATATAACTTTGATGCATTTCTAATTCCTCTGCCAAATAATTAAGCGTTGACACATCTTTTGAACCACAGTAAAAACATTCCTGACATAAAACTATATCAGGATTTAATTTCAGCAATTCCTCGGCTAAATATTTAATTCTGGAAAAATAGTCTCCTTCGCATTTCCAAGTATTTATCGTTATTACGCTTAGTTTTTGCACAATATATCAATTTTGTTAAGGAGTAAACTCAAAAATAATCAACTAAGATTTTGTTTATTGAATCCTAATGTTTTCATATCATTAATTTTTTGTTCCATGTCCAAAAGTAATCTTATGTTAATTGTTTCATAACTTTTGCATAATTATAAAACCTTAATTTTATATTTTTAAAAAATACTCAAACTTCTGATAATCGTTCATTCAAATTATCAGGACTTGGTGTCTAAAATTAAACCCTAAAAAATTGAATCAGGATTATATTTTGTGTGAATGTTCCCTTTCAGCCCTTGAAAACTTTGTAACTGAATTGGAGAAAAATTTCAAGGTTATTGTTGCGAAATCTCCTTCAATTTGCATGACCATGGTCAAAGCAGAGGATTCGGTGGAATCTCAGCCTTTTTATTTAGGCGAAGTCCTTACTACAGAATGTCAACTTTTGGTAAATGATAAGATTGGCTATGGCATTTGTATTGGTGATGAACCAGTAAGGGCTTATTGTATCGCTTTTTTTGATGCAATCGTAGGCATTGAAAATGAGTTTTTACCAAAAATTAATCAGTTTTTAAAAGAACAATTGGCCGACATCGAATTAACTCAAAAAATTGAGCATAACCATATTTTAAGAACAAAAGTTGATTTTAAAATTATGGAACAAGACTAATTTAGAAATGAAAAAAGAAATATGCTTTGAGGAAGTATTTGATGCACAAGAACAGTTCAGAATTGTGTTAGATGCCATGGCTCATCCAGGCAAAATTTATCAGCTTAAAGATTTTGACTTCGAGGCACCATCCGCACTTTCAAATGCTTCTGCGGTAATTGCCTTTGCCTTATTAAATGCCGATACTTCTTTTCATACCCTCGGCAATTCTCAACTTAGTGAATACTTATCGTTAAATACTGGAGCGATTCAAGAGACTTTTGAAAGGGCTGATTTTGTATTCATACAGGGAAATAGCAACGCCGAATTTTTATTTAGATTGAAACATGGAACGTTGTCTTATCCAGAAGATTCTGCCACGCTATTAATTGAGGTAGCAGAAATAAATAAATTTTACTTGGATGGTTGCACAGAAATTATTTTCCGAGGTCCAGGGGTAGAATTTGAAAATAGGGTATTCTTTCGAGGCTTAAGCATGGAAATTTTGGCCGCAGTTAAAGAAATTAATTTTGAGTTTCCATTAGGTATCGATTTGATTTTTTGTGATAAAAACAATCAAATTGTGGGCTTACCAAGATCCAATAATTTTGATTTTAAAGTATAAAATCGCTAAAATAATCCTTAAAAATAAAAATAAAAAATGGGATATGTAGCCGTAAAAGGAGGATCTGACGCCATTGAAAACTCACTAGAATTGGTAGAGTTTTATCGGATAAGGAACTCAATAACTCCGATTGAAATTGAACAAATCAAATCCCAGTTACGATTGGCGGTGGATAAAGTGATGGGTGAGGGTGGGCTTTTTACCCCTGAATATGCCGCTATTGCCCTTAAACAAGCCGAAGGAGAAGTTTTTGAAGCGGCTTTTATTTTGCGAGCTTTTCGCACGACACTCCAACGCAGATTTTATTCTGAGACCATTAATACCCGTGAGATGTTTGTGAAAAGGAAAATTTCTGCCTCGTTTAGAGAGATTCCCGGAGGACAAATTTTGGGACCTACTCGTGACTATTCTCAGAGAATTATGGACACCAAAAAGGCATCGGAAAGTACCGCTGACATTCAAAATTTCTTACAGCAGTTTGAGTCTAAAATTGACAAAAACACCTTGAATAGTATCAAAACTTACGCCAAAGTAATAGATTTACTCAGAGAGCAAGGATTATTGAAACCCATCGACAAAAAAGAAAATAAACAATTATTAGATATTACAAGGGAAGCAATCAAATTTCCTGCCGCACGTTCTGCAAGGTTACAAATGTTGGCTCGAGCCGAGACGGGTGGACTCATGGCTATGGGTTATGCCAGTATGCGAGGTTTTGGTTCGGTACATCCCACGGTTGGGGAATTGCGATACGGCTCGGTACCAGTGACTGTAAAAGACCCTTCTGGAAAACTCAGATATATTGGTAAAATTGAGGTAACGGAGGCCGAAATGATAAACGGAACTTCTTCTAGTAAAAAATCTGAAGCTGCTTTATACACCATTGGTTATGGCTTATGCTTTGGACAAAATGATACCAAAGCAATTTGCATGGGGATATTAGATACCACGATGCGTAATCCCGATTCCAATCAGCCTGCTAATGATCAAGAGTTTGTGTTGTATCATACCGAAGGCATTGAGTCAATGGGTTTTACAAACCATTTGAAACTGCCGCATTACGTAACTTTTCAAAGTAGTTTGAAAAACGTTAGAGAAGAAGTAGAGCGTAAAAAGGAAGTGGTACCCGCTTAATTTAATAAAAATGGTAGAAAATAACAAATACATCAATAAGTACAATTTTGCTTTTATAGACGAAGCCACTAAAAAGGAAATTAGGAGAAAATTGCTAAAAGCGGTGGCTATTCCTGGTTATCAAGTGCCATATTCATCGCCCGAAATGCCTATTGCACGTGGTTGGGGCACGGGCGGATTGCACGTAACTTTAGCAATAATCGGTAAAACAGATATTTTTAAAATAATAGATCAAGGGAGTGATGCTTCGGTGAATGCCTGCAATTTGCGAAATTTTGTTCAGTCCATGACGGGTGTAAAAACCACTTTTGATACTTCGGAAGCTACCATTATACAAACAAGGCACCGAATTACTGAAGAGGAACTAAACGAAAATCAAATATTTGTTTATCAAGTTCCACAGCCTGAGCCTTTGCGGTCGGTTGAAAGATACGAAAACAAAACTCGCCAAATGCATGGCGAGGCAGATTACGCAAAAATGTGGGTATCACTTTACGAACAGTTTGTGAGTCATGGCGATATCATGTTAGGAGCGGGCTATCCGGTCAAAGTGAACAGTAGATATATCATGGCTCCATCTCCAATTCCGAGATGGGATATTCCTAACCTAAATTTGTCAAAAGCATTGCATTTGTTTGGAGCGGGTCGTGAAAAAAGGTTATACGCAATTCCTCCTTTCACAAAAGTAGAACCCCTTGAATTTGAGGATATTAAGTTTCATATCGAAGATTTTAAAGGCAGTGTATGTTCCAAAACAGGTTATAAAAAGGCATTTTTAGATGAAATGTATTACGACGATGGCAGCACCAATTTTGTCATAAATGATAGCAATTTTTTGGATAAATTATTTGAAAAGGAACAACCTATTCAACACGAAAATAAATATATCAATCAGATAGCAGGATGAGCAATACAGAAGATAATTGGTTGTTGAAAGTTAATAATTTGACCAAAATATACGGCCATTATACTGAAAATTCTATTATAAATACGGGTCCTGAATTTAACTCAAATATTTGCCCAGAAACAGGAAGTATTGTGGCTTGTGCGGATATAAATTTTGAATTGTATCCAGGTGAGGTGTTGGGAATTGTGGGGGAATCGGGCTCCGGCAAAAGTACCGTCGTGAAATTACTCTATTTTGATATGGAGCAAAGTTTGGGTTCTGCTTTTTTAAAGCCGCATCTCAATGGATTAGCTAATATTTTGGAAGAGTCTAATCAGAAAAAACGTTGGATTCGTAACTATTTGATGGGAATGGTCTACCAAAACCCTCGAGATGGACTCAATTTTAAGTTTTCTTCGGGCGGAAATATCGCTGAAAAGCTGATTATGGGTGGCAATTTTCATGTGGGAAATATTCGTAATCGTGCCACAGATTTATTAGAAAAAACCGAAGTTCCTGTTTTAAGAATGGATGATAAACCAGCTTCATTTTCGGGTGGTATGCAGCAAAGGGTTCAGATTTCAAAAGCCATTGCCAACAACCCGCCCTTGCTTTTTTTGGACGAAGTTACCACGGGATTGGACGTTTCGGTGCAGGCAAAAGTGTTGGATTTAATTCGGGAATTACAACAAGACTTGGGCATTGCCATGATTGTGGTTTCGCACGATTTGTCTGTGATCAGAATGCTAACGGATAGAACAATCGTGATGAAAAACGGCAGAATAGTAGAACGTGGGCTTACCGACCAAATTTTGCAAGATCCACAGCATGAGTATTCTCAGCTTTTGGTTAGCTCACTTTTATAATTAAGAAAATGAATATTCTCGAAATAAACGATTTGAGTAAGGTTTTTAACCTTCATATTCTCAACAATAAAAAGTTAGAGGCATTAAAGTCAATCAATTTTACGGTTGCAGAGGGAGAAATTATTGGCTTAACTGGCAAGTCTGGCTCGGGTAAATCGAGTTTGATGAAATGTATTTATCGCACCTATTTAGCCTCTGGGGGACAAATAAATTATAAATCTATCAATGGAATGGTGGATTTGGTAACCGCTACTGACCATGAAGTAATTGAATTACGCAAAAACGAAATTACGTATTGCTCGCAGTTTTTGAGCGTGATTCCAAGAGTTTCGGCCGTGGATGTCGTTTGTGAAAATTTATTTAAAGTAAATGCCGACAAGGAGGCTGCCCGCTATAAAGCCAAAGGAATGTTACAACAATTGGGCTTGCCAGAAGAACTTTGGGACGCTTTTCCTGTAACATTCTCAGGCGGTGAACAGCAACGTATCAACGTAGCGAGGGCGATTATAACTTCTCCGAGATTTTTATTGATTGATGAACCAACTGCCTCGCTCGACCCAAAAACGAAAGATGTTGTTATCGATATGCTTTTGGATTTAAAGAAACACGGGACATCTATCCTCTGTATTTCACATGACGAATACACGATTGAAAAATTGGTAGATCGAAAAATAAACCTTCATTTGGGTGAAATTTTAAACTTAAATTAATTAAAATAAATCTTTTTTATGAGTTCATTATTTATTAAAAATGCAAGGATTATTGAGCCTAAAAATGTAATCGAAAAAGGGCATTTGAGAATAAAAGAGGGAAAGATTGTGGATTTTGGAGATCTTTTAGCGGATGAAAATGAGCAGATTATTGATGCAAAAGGTTCGATATTGATGCCCGGAATTATTGATATTCACACGGATGCCCTAGACGGTGAAATCATCCCGAGACCCGGTGCAGACTTTCCAATAGAAATTGCCTTCAGAGAACTGGAAAGAAAAATGAGTGGATGCGGTTTTACTACGGTTTACCATTCTATGCACTTAGGTTATCGTTCGGCAGAATACAATTCTCGCAGTAAATACAAACGCAGTGAAGTTTTCGAGACAATCCATAATGCTTCCAAAGGGAATACTTTAATCAATAATAAAATTCACTTGCGTTTTGAACTCACAGGTGTGGAAGCCTACGAAGAATGCCTCGAATACATAGAAAAAGGATTTATTCAGATGCTTTCAATTATGGATCACACGCCTGGGCGTGGACAACATACCAAAGAGTGGTTTATGAAGATGGTTATGGCCAACGGAAAAACAGAAGAGCAAGGCCTTGAAGAACTTAATGAAAGGTTAAATCGACCGCTCATTGATGGGGAAGCATTAGAAAAAATGATTAAACTGGCAAAGGAAAAAGGGTTGGCAGTTGCCTCGCATGACGACCATACGATCGAAAAAGTGGATTATATGATCAAAATGGGAGTTGATATTTGTGAATTCCCGATTACCATGGAAGTGGCAAAATATGCAACCGCCCTTGGGCAATATGTTATTGGTGGAGCTTCAAACATTTTAAGGGGCGGCTCTCTCACGGGGAATTTGAATATGACCGATGCCGTTTTGGAAGGTGCAATTGACAGCTTGTGTTCAGACTATTATCCATCAGCAATCATACATTCAATTTTTAAATTACACCAAAAACATGGATTAGGCCTTTCCGAGGCGGTGAATTTGGCAACCTTAAATCCTGCCAAAGCCGTTGGAATTGATAGCGATACTGGCTCAATAGAAAAAGGAAAAGATGCAGATTTGATCATAGTAAAACTAATTGATGGGCTACCGATGGTCACCCATACGATTGTAAAAGGGAAAATTGCCGTGCAAACTCCTCAAGAAATAACTTATAATGAATTGAGTTATGCTTAATAAAGGATTGCTTTTTGTCTATTCTTGCGTTTTTACAGCATAATATGAATCCATCCCTAAACATTTCCAATATAATGAACGACTATTCCTATGATAATTATCTCCAACGACAGATGTTTGAAATTACACCTGATTGTATCTTAGAGAAGTTAGCCACGATTAAAAAGGCCAACAATTTTGAGTGGATTGAAAATGACTGGAAACCAAATAGTTACGAAGGTTTTGGCGTGATAACGATGGTGGGAGATCACCCCCAAAATGAATTATTGATTTCAAGATTACAGCAAATACAAAAAGAGTTTGATTTAAAATTGGCAGCAAAGAATGGAAATATATTATCGAAATATTTTCAATTGCCCGCCGCAAGCTATCACCAAACGGTTGCGAATTTGCTTTCAAACGAACGATTTCAGCAAAATATTGTGGATTGTGATTTGCTCAATGATTTCCCAAATATTGTAAAAGAAGCCTTTGAAGGATGTGATGAAGAAGAGTATTTCCAGCCAATAGCGATGAAGATGATTGGACTATCGGTGTTTGGAGCATGCGTTGCTATGCTTGGTACTTTTGTTCATGAAGGTGACTACCAAAGAATTACTAATATCAGGAATAGTATTTATAAGCAAGATATTTTAGCAGATTTGGATATAAAAATGACCCGACCATTCATTGGACACATCACATTGACTTATTTTGAGGCTGAATTTAATGATTCAGAAAAGGAGAATTTGGGAACGGTGATTAATGAGATTAATCAAAAATTAGGGGAAGAGGAAAATATCTTCTACCTCAACTCAACTTCGCTAAGAAGATATCATCATTTAGCCGAATTTTTAACAGAAGAAAATTACCCTAAAATTTTAATTTAAGTATGGAATATTTCGAGCATTTTCCACCAAAAATAGAAACAACCGCACCATTTTTATTGACTGAAAAGCCAACCATTGACCCAACTTGCATTATTCGTGATTCTTACGTGGGTGCTTATACGCAATTAATGAAAAATACAATGTTGGTCGAATCAAGTTTTGGAGATTACAGTTATACGGCGGGTGATGTGCAAATTATCTATGCCGAAATCGGGAAATACTGTTCCATCGCTAATAGTGTTCGCATAAATCCGGGTAATCATGCTCATTGGCGGGTTTCGCAACACCACATGACTTATAGACCTGTGCAATACGGACTGGCAGAAGAAGACGACCATGATTTTTTTCAATGGCGGAGTGATCATAAATGTATAATCGGCCACGATGTTTGGATTGGTCACGGGGCTTCCATAATGCCTGGGGTAAAAATTGGAACGGGGGCAATCATTGGTACGGGAGCTGTCGTTACAAAAGATGTTGGTCCTTATGAAGTGGCAGTTGGTGTTCCTGCCAAAGTGATAAAAAAGCGGTTTTCTGACGAAATAATTGATAAATTATTGATAAGTGAGTGGTGGAATTGGAGCAGAGAATCTCTTGAAGTAAATTTTAAAGACCTTTTTGTAGTCGATACATTTTTAGCAAAACACATATAATGAAAAACTTTTTACTGAGCCTTTTGTGTATATTTATTTTATCATGTAGCGGTTCCAAAACTGAATCATTCAATAATCCTGATAAATTAATTATCGGGATTTATGCTGGTGACAATCCGAACCAAACAAAAGAGAACATCGTGTTTTTTCAAAAATATTTGGAGAAAGAATTGGGTAAAGAAGTTGAATATATTTTTACGTCGGATTATACTACGTTGGTAGAAGGAATCCAAAGAAAAAAACTGCATATCGCACAACTTTCACCTTTTTCTTACGTACTCGCCACCCGAAAGCCCTGTTTAGTGCCTTTGGTTACTTTTGGGCTAAACAATAAACCATCAAGTTATCACAGTATCATTTTTTCAAATAGTCAATCTGCTATTAAAAATATAGCGGATCTTCAAAAAAATGCAAAGAATCTTACCCTTTGTTTTGGGGATCCTGCCTCTACATCGGGTCATTTACTTCCCAGAGCTTATTTAAAATCCATTGGTTTAGAACCTGATAGTAGTTTTAAACAAGTGGTGTTTACAGGCACCCATGCCGCTACAATTTTAAGTATAAAATCGCAAAAAATAGATATCGGATGCTCCTCAAGTGACCTCGCCTTGGACAGGTTGATAAGAGAAGTAGTAGCAAAACAGTCAGATTTTAATATACTTTGGACATCCGGAGACATCATTAATGATACCTTTTCCGCCAGCATTGATTTAGATAAAAAGCTTATTGAGAAAATAAAAAAGGCATATTTAGAGGTACATAAGAAAGATTTTAATGCTTTTAGTAAATCTATTTTTAGGTTTTATCCCGATGCTCGTAATCGTCAGTTTATACCCGTTTCAGACACCATGTATAACAGTTTAAGAAAAGTAGCCGCTAATATTAAAGAACTAAAATAATGAAAAATGTCCTAATTTTTCTCAGCAGTCTATTCCTTTTTGCCTGTGGCAAAACCTCCGATCTTGACGAAAACAATATTCCCAAAAAAATTGTAGTCGTTTTCAACAATTCGGGAGACAATGCCGGTTCATTAATAAAAGCTCGAGAAAAATTCAAAAATTATTTGTCTAAAAAGCTGAATAAAGAAGTTGAACTTTATATCACCACCGACTACACTTCGGTGATAGAAGCAATCAATTCAAAAAAGGCACATATCGCTTATTTAAGTCCATTTTCTTACATTTTGGCGGCACAAAAGAAAAATGTAACGCCGTTGGTTGCGGTGGGAATGGACGGCGAACCACGTATGTACAGTAGTATGATTTTTTCGAGTAGTAAATCAAGTATTAAAAGCATTGATGACGTTAAAAAACGAGCAAAATCCTTAAACTTGTGCTTTGTTGACCCAGCCTCGGCCTCTGGACATTTAGTGCCAAGAGCCTACCTTGAAAGTATTGGACTGAGTCCAGATAATGCCTTTAAAGAAACCCTTTTCGCTGGTACTCATCCCGCTTCAGTGCTGACCGTAACATCTGGGAAGGTTGATATTGGTTGTACCTCGGCCGAATTTGGTTCACAAAAAATGGTAAAAGAAGGGATTATTAAAAAAGAGGATGTAAGAGTTCTATGGACTTCAGACCCAATTGTTGCCAGCCCAATATGCATTCGCAGTGATATAAATAAAGAATATATCGAAAAAATCAAAGGTATTTATTTGAATTTGGCGAAGGATGACCCTGAAGTTTTTACTTCCTACATCAAAGTTTTCTACGCCGATGCTGATAAAATGGCTTATTTCTCGGTGAATGATTCACTATACAACGGCATTAGAAAAATAGCGAGAGGCATTAAAGACATAAATTTATTCAAATAAAATGATAGAAGTAATCAATATTTCCAAGACGCTACCCAATGGCAAAAAGCTTTTGGACAATATTTCCTTCAAGGTAAAAAAAGGAGAATTTGTAGGCATTTTGGGAGCCTCAGGTGCTGGGAAAACATTGACTTTGAGGAGTTTAAATGGATTGCTAAAACCAGATTCAGGTTCAGTAGTTTTTAAAAATGAAATAGGCGAAAAAGTTAATATTTGTACACTTTCCAATAAAAAACTCAGGAAAGTAAGGCAAAAAATTGGGGTAATTTTTCAAGGTTATCATTTGGTGCAAAGGCTGAGTGTGTTGGAAAACGTGATGATTGGTCGTCTCGGGAGCATATCTACTTTTAGAAGTATTTTTTACGGATTTACAGACGCCGAAGCACACGAGGCCATGGGAGCATTGGAAAAAGTAAACATGGAACATTTGGCTAACAACAAAGTTTCAAGTCTCAGCGGTGGCGAAAAACAGCGGGTAGGCATCGCAAGAGCAATTTTTCAAAAACCAAACTTGCTTCTGGCCGATGAACCAATCTCCAATTTAGACCCTAAAAACGCCAAATTAATTATGAAATTGATAAAGCCACTTTCTGAAGAGATTCCGGTGATTGGGGTTTTTCATCAACCAGAAATGACGGCAAAATATTGCACACGAGTGATTGCCATAAAAGAAGGAAAAATTATTTATGATGGCGAGCCAAATTTGAGCGAAAGCCAACTTTCAGAAATTTATGGGGAAGAATTATCAACGCTGGCATTACAAGGAAAATGAAAATAGCCGAATTTAAAATAGCTCGATATAAAAATATCGTTCTTCCATTGGGAGGACTGATTTTTTTAACTTTTTTAGCCTCAAAATCATGTAAAATTGATTTTTCAGACTTTGGTGAAGGGATAGCAAACGGGACATTTTTTATTGCCAGAATGTTCCCTCCCGATTGGGCTGCTTTCCCAGACATGCTTCAACCAACTTTTGATACTATTTTGCTCGCACTTTTAGGTACTTTTTTTGGCACCATACTTTCATTATTGATCGCATTTTTTGCCGCTGCTAATCTAAGTAATCCTTGGGTTCGCAACATCACACGATCTTTGATTAGCATTGAGCGGTCGATTCCAGAACTTTTTATTTTATTGATTCTCATTACTGCCTTTGGTTTGGGGGCTGTACCAGCGATTATTGCCATTGCTTTGGGTTGTGTGGGCATGTTGGGCAAG
>Ga0114967_10001834_pt1 | contig 17843 bp, 18 predicted proteins | sample M_130628_MF_Meta_FD_92639 | JGI IMG/M metagenome (GOLD analysis project Ga0114967, IMG submission 92639) | Freshwater microbial communities from Lake Montjoie, Canada to study carbon cycling - M_130628_MF_MetaG | ecosystem: Environmental > Aquatic > Freshwater > Lake | place: Lake Montjoie... | reverse complement strand
TGGAAGCAGACCGTTGAGACTGTGGTGGCCCCTGACTTGCCCGCGCACTTCGCGTCCGGGCCCGCGTACTTCGCACACTGCCTGAAGAATGGGCTGCCATTCGAGGGAATCGTCAATCCGTCAATCTCGCGGGATGCGCAGGAAATATTGCAGGCAGGTCTGCGGGCGATGGAGACTGGGGCCTCGGTCTCATTGCCATTACCTGCATTCGTTGGCTAACCGGGGTCTCGCTCCGGGTTCTGTGGATCCCGCGTGAATCGGCCCTCTTCTGGGGCGTCCTACCGCGGGATCCGTCGGCCGGCCCTTTGAATTTACGCCTCCCGCCACGGACGGGCGGTGGCCCGAACCCGGTCGAGGCGCCGTTCGTCGAAGGTGGGTTGCATCATGGAGGCGTAGCCCGCCGGTTGCAGTGGTGACGGCACGCCGATCACCGCCTGCACCGTGGGGTCGGTGTAATACCCGGTGTACGTCTGGACCAGGAGGCAATCGAACCACTCCGGTTCGGATGCTTCTACCTTGTGGAGGATTTCATCCTGCACGTCCCCGTCAAGGTGCGCAAACCCAGCGTGGGCCGGGTCGTGAACTGCTGTTGCGATGGTGATGGCCCGGAGGGCACCGAGGATCGGGGCGCGCAGTTCGGTGCGTTCGGCAAGGTAGGTATCAACGGCGTTTGCTGCACCGGTTGCGTGTGCGGCAGGCATCTGCCCATCGCCGGGCACAAGCCGGTCCTGCACCGACCGCAAAAGCGAGAGTTCATCAGAGGTCAGAACGGTGCCGTTCGGTTGGTCTGGTCGGGATCCGGTGGCGTTCATCCTGCGACCTCCTCGAAGTGATCGACAAGCCAGTCGGCGGTGCGGCGCGCGAGGGCCTGGATGGTGGTTGTGGGGTTCACCGGAGCCGACGTCACAAAGATGCTTCCATCCACGATGAAGAGGTTTCCGACATCGTGGGCGCGACCCCACCGGTCCACCACAGAGTTGGATGGATCGGTGCCCATGCGCGTGGTCCCCATGAGGTGCCACCCAGCCACTCGCGTGAGCCGGTCATGGGTGACCGTATGGGCACCGCTTGCCTCAAGGAGTTCGGTGGCGCGGGCGATGCCGTGGTCAAGCAGTGCCCGGCTGTTCTTACTGAGGGTGTAAGAGAGTTTCGCTGCCGGGATGCCGTGCGCATCAGTGTTCGTCGTGGAGAGGGTGACGCGGTTGTGGGACTCCGGAAGGTCCTCGGCCATCACGACAATGGTCAGGCCGTGCGAGAACTCCTTGCGGTGTGCCTCATGGTGGCCCTTGCCCCACGGCAGCCGCCTGCCTGGTCCCCGACCGAGGGCGGCGCCCACCGGCTGGCTATCTCGCACGAGTTGCAATTGGTACCCGCGCAGTGCGCCACGGGCCGGGTCGGTCTCGTAGAACTCCTGGCTGTTTATGAGCGCCCCGACCGGTCCCTGGTGGGAGTTCAGGTGCTCTTCGAAGACGCCACGCACCACCGCGACCGGATGGAACATGAAGTTCCGCCCGACTTGGTCGCTTGAGTTCGCCAGCCCGGACGGGAACCGCGCCGACTTCGAGTTCAGGAGAAGGCGCGGCGTGCCGATCCCGTTCGCGCCGAGGACCGTCACACGCGCACGCTGGACCTGCAGATGCCCGTCGCGGTCGTAGTAGGCGGCCCCGGCCACGAGACCCCGGTCATCCAGGACGAGCTCCCGGACTCGGGCGCGCGTGATCAAGGTGGCGCCGTGGCGGATTGCGTCCGGCACGTACGTCACGTGGGCACTCGACATCGCACCGATCGGGCACCCGATGTCGCACGGGCCGCATCCGTTGCAGCCAAGTCGCCCGGTGCCGTGGGGGCGGGTGATCAGGGCGGCATCGGAGGGCCACCAATGCCACCCGAGCTTTTCCAGACCTCTCACGTAGGCCTCACCCGTCGCGTCAAGAGCCGGAGGCACGAAGGTCCGGGGTGTCCTCGGGGGGTTCGACGGGTCACCATTCAGACCGGTCACCCCGATGTACGCATCGTTGGCGTCGTAGTACGGCTCCAGTTCCCAGTAGTCGAGGGGCCAGTCATCGGCAACGCCGTCCAGGGTCTTCACCCGGAAGTCGGACGGGCGGAACCGCGGGATATGGCCCGTCCAGTGGATGGTGCTTCCGCCGACCGCATTGAACATCAATGGATCGATCGGGGAATCGGTCACATCGACCGGGTAATCCTCGGGCAACTTCCGGACGTTCGGGTCGCGGTTGAACGTCGTCTGGCGGAACCGTTCCCAATCGGCGCGGTGTTGCGGGTACGTTGATGGATCGATCCAGTCGCCTTGTTCCAGGATGACGACCTTCCGTCCGGCTCGCGCGAGGGCCCAGGCTACCGCCGCCCCCGAAGCGCCCGCACCAATCACGAGTACGTCGGCTAGATCGGTCATCGTCTCTCCTTATCAAGGCGGCTAAGTTGTCTAGGTTCCGTCAAACAAGCGCAGACCAGGGATCTCGACTCGCGTCATGTAGAGGGACGCAGTCGCAACATCGGTGATCACCAAGGTCCGCCGATCCGGGCCACCGAACGCGACGTTCGTGACACTTGCGCCGGGGACGGGCACGTGGTCGGTCTGGCGTCCTTGGGGATCAAGGATGTCGACGCGGGATCCGTTGTAGTGGGCAATGTAGAGGTTTCCGGCTTCATCAAACGCCATGCCGTCCGGACCCGGCGGATCCTCAAGAATGGCGAAGACGGTCCGGGGTCCAACCGTGCCATCACGCCTGATCTCGTAGCGGAGGATCCGGTTCGGACGCGTCTCGGCCAGGTAGACCGCCGATCCATCCGGTGCGACGGCGACACCATTGGGGAAGGCCATGCCGGTATCCAACTGCTCAAGGCGTCCATCCGGAAACGCGCGGTAGAACCCCCCGATGGGGTTCTCCAGTGAGGAACGCCACGGATCCGAGAAGTACAGGGTGCCGTCGTTTGCAAACACGAGGTCGTTCGCGCCGTTGAGTTTGTGCCCCTGGTACGTCTGGACCCATGCGGACAGGGTGCCCCCGGGCGTGTACTTGAGGACACCGTGCCACTGGTCTCCCTCGTCGGCGATGTACAGGGTCCCGTCTGGGTGAAATGCCAAGCCGGCGGGAATGCCTCCGGTGTTCACCACCTCGGTGACCGTGCCTCCGGGTTCGCAACCGTCAAGGCGGTTGATGCTTGAGGTCAGCCAGTTGACGAACCAGAGGTTCCCATCACGGTCGAATGCCGGGCCCTCCGGTGAGTTGAATCCGGTGACGAGAAGTGTTGGGGTGTCGCGCACGATCCCTCCTTCGTGGGTGGACCGCATCATAGCGCGCAAGTGGGAGAAGTGTTAGGGCCCGTGAAGGATGCGGCTCGCGCACCCTCACTTCCGTGCTGTCAGGCGGGCCAGTTCCCGAAACCCGTCGTCAACGGCTCGCAGTGCCGTCCTGATGGTTGGGCCAGTTCGTTCGGGGCGCCCGGCAAAAACGGCGATGCCAACATCCGACGCGTCGTCGTGTGGCCGGATCACCACGATCTCCTGCTCTAGTCTCAGCATCGCGGCAATCGCCTCGATCAGGTCGAGCCGTGGTGGCGCGGTCCAAAGGCGGCGATACACGGCGAGGATTGGCGCGAGGGCACCAAATGATGCGCTCACGGTGCTTTCCGCAATCGGCCGGTTGGCGTGGATCCGTCCGAGCGCCGGAACGCGGTCAATGACCAGTGGCCGGGCGTCATCAACGACTCCGGGGGACGGCCCGCCCTCGACGATCACGAAGATCATGTGCGGACACGTGTGAGGGCCGGGAGGTGCCGATCCGTCCGGGTTCAGGAACGGGGCAAGGGCAACCCCGCAGTCCGGACACGTCACCAGCGGGCACCCGCTCCGGCAGTACGCAGTACCGGCATCGGACGCGAGTTGATCGTCACAATAGGGGCAGGCGGTGGTTCGGCGTCGCGATCTTCGCGATGGCATCGGGTGAGCGTACCAACGTCATGCACGGATCGGTGCCACGGCGTACGCTACCCCAAGCGCGAGGGAGGCGCACCCGATGACCATCCTGATTGAGGAACTGACCCGCGAAGCAGCCCGCCAGGCATACGATGCCGGGGCGACCGTGATCCTGCCGACCGGATCGATCGAACAGCACGGCCCTCACCTGCCAGTTTTCACCGACACCTTGCTGGTGACGCATGTCGCGCGCGAAGCGGCACGGTTGGTGGCATCCCGCCAGTCTGGCTGGGGTGGCCCGCCTCCCGTTCTCGTCGCCCCAACCCTGCACACTGGGGTTTCGCACCACCACCTTGCATTTGCAGGCACGATGTCTCTTCCCGCGACCGTCTATGTTGACGTCGTGTCGGAACTGGTACGCGGACTTGCCGGGCATGGGGTCGCGCGCATCCTGATCCTCAACGGGCACGGCGGCAACGAACACCCGAATGGCACCGTCGTCCAGCGCATGGTCCACGATGAGGGTGTCCCGGTCGTGATCGCGAGTGCGAGTTACTGGACGCTTGCCCGGGACGCCATGCAGGCGCTCGGGGTGTACACGCGCTACGAGCATGTGCCCGGCCACGCGGGAGACTTCGAGACCGCCCTTGTGCTGGCGTTGCGTCCCGACCTGGTTCACCTGGAAGCGCGACGCGACCCATTGGCCATCCTGCAGGGACTTGCGCATACCGCCCGTCCCGGAGCGTTCGCGCGGGCCGGAGGCACAACCGACAACGCTGCCGGCGCCGATGGCGAGTTCGGCAAACTCATCCTTGAAGCGGCCGTGGCGTCGGTCGCGGATTACCTTGAGGCCTTCGCTAAGGTGCCTACGGCCTCCGGATCATAGGGTGGTCAAGGTATCCCATGAGAGCTTTTGGGGACATCCAGCCGGGGCCCTTGTGGCATCTGGACACCCGTCATTCGTGCCTAACCGGCCACAACGAAGTCGAAAGTGGCCACGAGCACGCCGTTCTCGGTCGCCGTTTGCTTCATAAGTAGGCGGGGATCAAAGATGCCATCCCGGGCGTTACGCGCTTCGTCCGGGAAGTAGACCTGCGTAGTCAGGATGGGTCCCCCCGGCGTCTGCACCTTGACGTGGATGTGGCGGGTGCGTCCGGGGTAAAGGCCTGGAATGACGGTTTCAAGTCGGTATCCTCCATCCGCTCCCGAAAACTGGTGGCCACGCAGCGCGTAGCCACGGTTGTCGTACGCGCCGTTCGGATCCGCTTGCCAGAAGTCGAGCAATGCTTTTCCGAATGGAATGCCACTGCGAGAAACGACCTTGCCGCTCAGGGAGAGGCGTGTTCCAGACGCCGATGCGTCGACTAGCGATGGCCGTTCGGGTGAGTTCGCCTTGAAGTACGGCCCCTCTTCCTGCGGGGGTGTCAGTGCGTCGTCCTCGTCGGCCATCGACGGTGTGAGATCACGAAGGGGAGCCGCGCCGCGGTCGCCACGACCCACCGCGCCTCGGCGAGTTCCGGCGGCGAACGCCACACCGCTCACCCCGGCCAGCGTCATGGCACCGATCCCGGTTGCGATCCAGAACCTCCGGGTTCCACTCGATGGGGTTGCCTGATTTGTTTCGACCGGGTCCGTTTGCGCGTCGGATGAAGGCGTTCCTGGGTCGGGAGTGGCCGGGTTCGGGTCGTTGTCAGTCATGGTTCTTCTCCAATCGGCCGGTTCACCGGCGGACTGGGAATAGTCTTTCAGTCCCCGGTCAACCCCGTGATAAACCTGGGTGAACGTTCCTCACGTGCCCGGGGACACGCGATCGCGCCCGGCTGATGTTGGTACCAGTTGCTGTGCTTGTCAGATGATTTCTTGCCTGACCCGTCGCTATATGGGCTGGACGAACCAGTGTGGCACCGTCGGGACCGTTCCAATGGTCGTGGCAGTGTTGGTGGAACGTTGGGCGTGCGATGACCGGCCTGACCCGCTGATCATAGGTATGACGGTCAGCGTCAGGTTACCGATCAGTCCAAAGTCAGTGAGTGACCGGATTGTCATCCCACTCCCGAAGGAGATCCGTAACAGGCCAGATCGATGTAGGCGCGCCAGAAGTTGTGACGGTCACTCGGCACATGACGAATGCGTGGCCTCGTGTGCGGCTGGCCCGACAACCTCGTGGCGGCTCATCATCCGGATCGGCAAGGCCTTGTACCGCCGCGCGCCAGCGGTCAACACGGTCTTAAATGACGTCCCACCAAAGAGAATCGAGTCAACCGTCGCGATGAATTTGCCATCCCCGCGGTCGTCGTCGGCTGTTATCGCGGCACGCGCAGCATCCACTCAGTCCATGCCCCCCACCCGTGCGGGCAATGAAGGCGTCAAGACTGGGTGCGATCAAGACCGAGAGGTCAGGGGGCCTGCCTAGTTCGGTCTCCATCGCCAAGGTCACGCGTGCGGTCCGGCAGTGATGCGCATTGAGGCAGTCCACGATTCTCCTGGAGGCAGGACGATCAGCCCGTGTCCATCCACGTCGTTTGCGGCCAGGTTGAAGACGTCACCCGGACACGTCCACGGTTCGAAACAGATGCCGTCACCCCAAGGTGCCACGAAAACCACACAGTAGGGTTGGTTCGCGGTTGCGTGGACGGTGGCCTGCGTTCGGTTGGCCTTGTCGATCACTTGACCGGACCACCAACCATCCGCGTCAGCATCAATTCCGGTGTAGATGCCGTTGTACGCTCCCCGTTCGACCGGTTGACCATTGATGAGGTCCCGCACACCTGAGACCGGGGTTGTCGTCTCGGGGTGCCCATCGCGATGCGACCAAGCCAGGGTTGCCGGGACTTGGGCAGTGCAGTCTCCCATGGCGCCGTCTGGCCCAAGCGGTGTCCTGATGTACGGATGCGCCCCGTACCCGAATGGCAGGCCGGCATCGCCAGGGTTATGGACCGTGAAGTCAAGACGAAGCCCGTCATTGTCAAGAATGTACGTGGCACTTACGTGGTACTGGTGCGGATAGCCTTCCAGTGTTCCGGGATGGTCATCCGGCGTGAAGACTGCGGTCACCGACGCATGGACATCGTCGGCTACCTGGGCAGTGACGCGCCAAGGTAGATGACGGACGAACCCGTGCATGTCAACCCGTCCGGCCCCTTCACCATGGTCCGGGTCATCCGGTCGGTCCGGCGGTCCGAACTTGTATTCAGTTCCTTGGTACGTGTAGCGTGCGCCCGGGATGCGCCCGGGGAACGGCCATAGCAGCGGAGTTCCCCACCACGTTGGTTGCACCCGAAGGTCGTCCAGGGTTGGCGGGCCCATGATGGTGTCCACGAGGCGGGTGCCATGCCCCGGCACCTCGACCGGCAGGTGCAAGGCCAACAAGTTGAACCCGACTTCCGTCCAGATGTGCGCAGCTGCGCCGGTTCGCGTGTCGGTCAGGGCAAGCAGGGTGGCGTCCTCGCGGACAATCGGTTTGATGGCGTATCGGCTCATGGGTCGGCATCGTAACCGGAATGGTGTGCGGCCGTCTCACCGTGCAGGCCGGTGAAGGCTATCCTGCCTGTGGAGGTTCCGGTGCACGCACCAGAGTGGCAGGGATGGGTTGCGCTGGCGCTGCTGGCCGCGGCGTTTCTCGGCGCCGGGTGGTGGCTCTTCTTCTCACCGCTGCCGGGGGTCGCAGGCGCCGCACCCTCCAGGACCTCGCCCCGTGCGCGTCAATGGGTGAGCGTGCTGGTCCTTTCCGGTGGAGTTCTCTTCATCGCCGGGGCACGCTGGGATGAAATCTGGCACCGGAAGTTCGGTGGCTTTGGCGACGACTTCCTGTGGCCCCCCCATTTGCTGATGTATGCCGGCCTTGGCCTGAATGCGGTCTTCGCGGTTGCCGGTCTTGCGGTCGCGGGCGGTCTTGCCCGCCGACCCCAGGCACTGGGTGGGCTGCCCGAAGGCACCGGATGGTTGGGGATCCGTCGGCAGGTCCGGGCCGAGCCGATGATCGGCTTCCTGGGCCTGACTGCGATGAGCCAGATGGCCTCCATCCCCTCGGACCTTCTGTGGCACGAGATCATCGGGCCCGACCTGACCGCATGGAGCCTGCCGCACCTGTTGCTCGCCATCACGACCGGGGCCGTCCTTTGGGCGGGCGTCGGGTTGAGTCGGGCATCCGCGCGGGTCTGGCGTGGCCGTGCCGACATCGTGACCGTCTGCCTGATTGCGGCGAGCCTGGTGTCCATGATGCAAATCGGCACGACCGAATGGGATTGGGCGGTTGACGTGGGAAGTCGCGCGATTGTCGATGCCCGCCCGATCTGGGCGTGGCCGGTGGTTTGCGCGGTTGTCGGGAGTGTCCACGCGATTGCGGCACGGACAGTGACCGGACGGATTGGCACGGCGACTGCAGTGGCCGGGATTGGCGTCGTGGTTCAGGGGATCACGGTCATGGTTGGTCGCGAGGTAGTGCCCCCGGGTCCCGGTATCGCGTCGGCGATGTCCGTGATGTTTGGCGCCTTGGCAGCCGATGCGTGGTGGTGGCGACGACGTCGCGCGTCCGACCGCGTCGTTCCCTCGTGGCTTGTCCCTGTCCTCTCCACTGCCGATCTCTGGACCGGCTACATTGCCTGGTTCGTGGGGTTCACCCTCTTTGGACTGCCATACCTCGCGGTCCGCACCACGCTGTCTTCCGATCCGATGTGGTGGATCCTGGCGGTCGTCGTCGGTTTGCCCGCCGGCGCCGTTGCATCGGGCCTGACCCGGGATGTGGCGCGTTGGCTTGCGTGGCAGGGAGCAGGGCTTGGCACGTTGCTTCCCCCCGCGTCCCGAGCGGTTCCCACTCCGAAAGGTGGGTCTGCCGTCAGGGTTGCGTCATCGAAGGGCGCCTCACGCAAGCGTCCACCCTCCCGACGTGGTGCGTGAAGGTTGCCCGTTGTGGGTCGATTACACACGGATTCCATCCATGGTTTGCGAACCCGCGCGTCCGCAGGCTCAGAACGGACGCAGCATCCGGGTGACATAGCTCAGGACCCCGACATCCAAGACGTCCTTGATCGCCAGCGATTCCGCGTCCGAGACCAAACCTTCGGACTTGAGCATCTCGAGTGCCCGGTCACTGGCGTCACGTTCGACCGCGATTGACATGGCGCGCATCACCCGCATGTTCGTGAAGGTTCCGATCAGCGGAATGCTCGCTGACCGCACGACGGTGCGGGTGCGTCGGGAAAGCGAGCAGATGGTGCCTGTGATACGCAATGTGGGGTCGTTGGTCGCGTCCTGCACGGCGTGACCGACTTCGTGGGCGGCGACACCGATGGCCAGGACGGTGCGCGCGTGCATGACCGAGTTAGAGAGATGCACGCTCTTTGTCTGCGTATCGTAGTGGTCGCCGAGGTCTTCAGCCTCTCCCTGTATCGGGACTGAGTGGAGGCCATGGGCATCAAGCAGTCGTCGGGCAACTTCCGCTCCCGTCAGTCCGCATGTCGATGGCGTGGTTCCGGCTTCCGCGACCACTGTCTTGGGACGGTCTCCCATCACCATGGCGATTGCGACCGCGCCGATGACGAAGATCAGCTCAATTCCAGAAATCGCCATGGCAGTCCTCCTAGACCACACGTTGGGTGCCGATGAACGGGACTACCCACTCGATCCGAACGCCACCAACGTCCTAGAATACCTCACGTTCATGATGAATGTGAGCGTTTGAAATCGGTGATTGAACTACGTCTACATAGGTCTGATGGACATTCTTGTCCAAGGAGAAACACCAAGTACTTCTGCGATCAAGTTAATGGTATGCGAGCCTCCCGGTTCATGGAGTCCGCAGCGTCAGGAACGACAGCTCATGTGGGGCGCCAAGACGCATTGGCGGTCCCCAGTACCGGATACCCCGGCTGACGTACAGGAGTGAACGCCCCTGCCTGTAGAGGCCGGCGACGCGATGGTCCACCAGGCGTACCAATATGGTGAATGGCCAGATCTGTCCGCCATGGGTATGTCCCGAGACCTGCAAGGTGACGTTCAGGGCCGCGGCTTCATCGAACTGTCTCGGCTGATGCGCCAGGAGGATGACCGGGTGACTGTCGTCGCGTCCGACAAGTGCATCGGCAAGTCGGGGTGCGAAGTCGCTCCCGAAGCGTCCGGCCATGTAGTCGGGCACGCCTGCGACGTCGAATGTGGCGTCACCGGCCCCGATGGTCCGACGGTCATTCTCAAGGACATCGATACCTAGCTGGCGCAGGAAGGCAACCCATCCCGGCGCGTCGGAAAAGAACTCGTGGTTCCCGGTGACGGCAAAGGTCCCGAGCCTTGCGCGGAGGTCACCAAGTGGCCGGACCGCATCTGCGAGCGCCGTAACCGGGCCGTCGACGAGGTCGCCGCACAGGGCGATGATGTCTGGATTGAGCGCGTTGGTGCGGTCCACGACGTCGCGCACGTACGCTGGCGACGTTCCCGGAGCGACATGCAGGTCCGAGATGACCGCGATGGTCAGGCCATCAAGGGGGCGCGGCCATGCATCCGGACGGACGTCGACCCGGCGAACCGGGACGGGGGTCGCGCCGTTTCGCAACGCCGTGAGGATGGCGGCCATGCCGATAAAGACGGTCATGATCGCGCGTCCGCGGGCGAGGTCGAGCGGGTTGTACGCCGTTGTCACTCCAGTCACGCGGATTGCCAGGAGGATCACTTCACCGAGGAGGAGCAGGACATCGATGATGAAAATTGATCCCAGCCATGTGAAGGCGATCCAGTGCACCCTGCCGGCCCATGGTGGGGACAGGGCCCGCGAGAACGCCAGAAGAACCGAAACCGCCCCGGCAGCCATTGCCACCACCACCACGAAGGTGACCTCTGGCGGCAAGACCGGATCCCGGACGAGCCGCACGTAGGCATAGCCGTGCAATGCCCCCCAGACCGACAGGACGACCGCGAGAAACCCGATCAAACGAAGCCCACGCTGATCAGAGTGATCGCCCGACCGCAACGATGATGCAAAGTAGGCCCAGGACTCCCGCCGGAATGCCACCCTTGAGGTCGGAGTGGTCAGCGTGGACCTTCACCGCGCCAACCATGAGGATGGCGAGGCATGCCCCGGCGACCGGCGTGAGTACTGGCACGATGCCGGTTAGCCACGGCAGGATCAGCCCGGTTCCTCCTGCCACCTCGGCGGCGCCGATTGCAACCGGTGCCCATGTGGGAAACCCGGCAACCCATGCCATTCGTGTCATGAGCTTTTCCCGAGGAGTTGCGGCCTTCATGCCCCCGGACGCAATCATGGCGAATGCGAGAAGTCCCTGAACCACCCAGAGGCCGATGTCGCTGTAGTCCATTGAGGGGTTACCGTCCTTTTCCTACGTGCACGCCGGGACTGGGTGTGCCTGATCGCGTCAAGACAATGCAAATAATTGTTACTGCGGTGACAATATCACGGCCTCTGAAAGTCGGCCGCGTCCAGCGATAGCGGCCGGCGCTTCTGCAATCCTTGGATGGTTGCACGGAATAGTGAAATCCGTCCGCCAAGTCGGACAATCAGGGGTGCGACATAGGGGGACCCACCGGGTCGGAAGGGCGTGCGCAGGGCGTTTTCGAGCGTACAATCTTAGGCCGGTTTGGGAGAATCCTGAGCTGCCTCTTCTTCAAGCGAACCCCGAAAGGCGTCCGATGTCCATTGCGACCCTGCCCGATGATGCTCCGAGCTCCAGTGCTGTCGAATTTGTGGGTAACGGACCGCCTTCCGCTGGTCATGCCGGCATTGCCCGCGAAGCTGAGGTTCCCGTCGTGATGACAGGAGGCGAACTTCGCCGGGACGTGATCCGCCTTGCGTGGCCCGTGGTGGTCGAACAACTGCTGTCCACCGCGGTCTCCATCGCGGACGTCGCGATCACCGGTCGCCTAGGAACCATCGCGCTAGCCGGGTCTGGTGTCGCCTTGCAGGTCTTCTTTGTGGTGCTCAGCGGATTGATGTCGGTTGGCATTGGCACCACGGTCCTCGTCGCGCAGGCGACCGGTGCCCGTACTCCCGTCCGTGCCGCCGGTGCCCTGCGCCAGGGTGTCGTCTTCGGCGGTGTCCTGAGCATCATCCTCACCATCGTGGGAATCGCACTGGCGGGGCCGGCGGTTGCGTTGGGTGGGGCGACGGGCGAGGTCGCCGATACTGCCACGTCATTCCTTCTCGTGTCGATGCTCGGCTTGGCGCCGTTGACCATCCAGATTGCCGTTGGCGGGGCGATGCGGGGTGCCGGAGACACCCGCACACCGATGATTGCCGGTGCGATCGTCAACGTCATCAACATCGTGGGCGCGTGGGCCCTTGCCTTTGGTGCATGGGGCGCGCCTGATCTGGGCATCGTTGGGGCCGCGTGGGGTGGAAACATCGCCCGGTTGGTTGGTGCCGTCCTGATGGTGGCGGCCCTATTCCGTGCATCCACTCCCAACGGTATCCGCCTCGGAAAGAGTGCGCCTCTCGGACATTCCGGCTGGAAACCGAACCTGGACATCGGTCGACAGTTCCTGACGCTCAGCCTGCCCGCGGTGATCGAGCAATTGTCGTTCTCACTGTTGTTCCTCGTGTTCGGTCGCATCCTCCTTTCCCTTGGGACGACCGTGCTCGGCGCGCAACGGATTGCCTTCGGCACCGGTGCCCTTGCCTGGTTGCCCGCGATCGGGTTGATGATTGCGACGACCTCGCTTGTCGGCCAAGCCGTGGGTGCCAAGGACTTGGTTCGTGCCACCGCGGTGACGCGGTTTGCCCAACAGCTCGCAGCTGGCTGGATGGTCATTGTTGGTGTGCTGTTCGGCCTGTTCGGATCGGCCATTGCCGGGGCTTACACGACAGATCCCGCGACCATCGAGGAGGCGGCCCGCGGGTTCTACGCATTCATTCCGGGCATGCCCATCATCGGTCTCGGGTTCGTCATGGGTGGCGCCCTGCGGGGCGTCGGAGATACGCGGTTCCCGATGATCACTTCGATAGTGACCGGGTGGTTTATCATCCTGCCGGTTGCATGGGTCTGCGCTGCAGTGCTCGGTTGGGGGCTGGCCGGTGCAGTCGCCGGCTTCGGCGTGTCGTCACTCGTGAACTACGCGGCCCTGTGGTGGCGCTTTTCCACGGGTGGCTGGCAGAACCGCACGGTGGGTATTCCACCGATGCCCGCCGTCGTTCTGGAATAGGATCACAGCCTCAATGCACGCGCCAGAATGGTTCCCACTCCCGAGGTGCATCTCCGCAAGGCGGGGGATGGGAATGAAATTGCCTGGTGGATTGGTCTTTCCTATTCCGTGATACGGAGGACAATCGCGTCGTCCGCGACCTCACCGACCGACCGACGAACCGGTTCGGGAATTGTGATCTGCTACCCCTTGCCGGTCCATTCCCATGCAAGGGGCCCGGTGCCACGTGGGGAGCGGACGAGGGTCACCTCACGGATTGGGCACCGGTGCAGGGCGAGGTGGGTGCCGAGTGACCGGATCACGGTAGTCTCATTGGTGGGAACGACCAGGATGGTTGCGTACAAGGTATCACCTTGTGTCGTGAACCGGATATCTGATCTGGTAAATCCCTCCCGCTTGGTGTCGTTGAATGATCCCCCAACGACATCGGTTGGGCCTTCGCCAAACACCTTCCACGGGCGGGTGCCGGAGTTGGCTTCGCCATTCACCGCCAGCCACGCACCCAGGTGACGGAGCATCGAGACTTCCGATTCGGGAATCGTTCCATCGGCACGGGGTCCGATGTTCCGGAGCACGGCACCATTCTTGCTGACGATGTCGACGAGGTCGTGCAGTTTCGATGTAACCGGCTTGTAGTCGTGTCCATCGATATAGCCCCACGAGTTCCGTGAGACGGAGGTGTCGGTCTGCCAGAAGGTGTCAGGCAGGTCGTCGAGTTGGCCCCGCTCGACGTCGAAGACTGCCGCGCCATCGGGGAAGGCGCGGTGCTTGTAGTTGATTGCCATGCCGCGGTTCCATTGGGACGCCCGGTTGTCGGAACAGGCCGCGAATTCTCGAAGGTACGGGGCAAAAGGGGCTTCCTCGATCCATCAGTCGAACCAGAAGAGTTGCGGCTCATACCGGTCGACGAGTTCACAGGATCGGCGGAGCCAGTCATCCAGGAATGCGTGATCGGGGGGCATGGTCTTGGGCTGTGCTGGTCCGTACCGTCCGGCAAAGCGTGGATCCTGCACATCTGACGGAGCCTGCCAACCACCCTCGTAGAACCACCAATGTTCGGCACGATGGCTGGACAGGCCGAACGTCATTCCGTGGTTCCGGACCGCACTCGCAAGTTCGCCGATCAGACCGCGTCGTGGCCCCATGCGGGCCGCCGACCAGTCCGGCAAGGCGGTGGCGTACATGGCGAACCCGTCTTGGTGCTCGGCAACCGGCACCGTGAACTTGGCACCGGCACTCCGGAAGATCTGGGCCCAGGCGTTTGGGTCGAACGCCGACGCGATGATCTTCGGAATGAAGTCCTTGTACCCGAAGGTCTCCTGGCTTCCGTAGGTCGTCCGGTGATGGTCGTGCTCGCGGTGGCCGGGAAGGTACATCTGGCGCGCGTACCACTCATGGCCGAACGCTGGCACCGAGTAGATGCCCCGGTGGATGAAGATCCCGAACGTGGCGTTATGGTACCGGGATGGGACCCCCCATACCTTGGACGGAGGGCCAGTCGGGGGAGAACGGTCCGTCATCGACCACCCGCGTGATCTCTTCGCGTGAGGCGGGCGTACTCATCTTCGTGACCCCTTGAAGGCAAGGTACTCGGAATAGAGCCGGACGCAGTGGCCCTTCGGGTCGGTGTAGTACTCGGCGGTCGTGGGCATGGCAGCCAGCGGAATGGCGTCGCGGGGTGTCGTCATGACCATCGGGTTGGTCGCGGCGAAGGCACGCAGGACGTCGGCATGGGGCTTTGGGATGCCGTCCGGACGTATCAGGCCGTAGTGGTGTTCGTGTTTCGCCCCGCCCGGTTCGCCCGCTGGCCGATCCCAGTGGTCAGGGGTGTAATCGGCCCAACACCACTGGATGCACATCGACCAAGCATCAGTCCGGGCACACGTTCGTGGCCGCAGCCAAGTGATCAAGGTGGAAGTGCGGGCCCTGAGCGCGCAGGACGCGCATTGGGTGCTGTGGGCGCAGTGGGGACTTCACAGCATCCAGTACGGGCCTGTGGAGGTGAAGGTACAGAGTTGACGGGCGAATCAGCTTGGATCAACAAGGGCTGCAACATCGCCATGACACTCAGCACACTTGCCCACGAGCAACAGGGCTCCGGATTTGACGACACCTTTAACGTTCTTGAAGCTCACTGAGTGGCTGCAATGGCTGCACCAAACTTTGGACAGCAGCAGTCTTTGGTGTTCAATGGCAATCCTGTTCCAGAGTTTGGCCGCCTGTGGCGTGAATTGAGACGGGTAAACAGACATCTGGGTACTGTACTGACTTGTTGACGCACACCGCTTTGATTGGAAAAAACTCAATATTCACTGGGCAGCATGATCACCCAATGCTCCGTGTCCCAGCAGGCGTACAGCGTAATGGCGTCCAGGGGCAAGTCGGTGTAAGGGTTCCCCTGCCTGGCCGGGTCACGGTCATTGCCATCAGCGTAGACCAGCCCAGCCCTGCCCTCTGTCACAGTCACACGTACCAGCACAAACCAGTCCTCGGTGCCGGTCTCGCCTAGCAATTGACTGCAAAAGGTAGCGGCGCCAAGGCCGTTTCGGGATTCATGGTGCGTTGAAGCGGTTGAGCCTCGCGAACGGTTTCGAACGATCCACCAAGCGCACGCGCCGGCCGGCATTCCTCGGGGAGATGCTCGCCGTCGTCCCTTGGGACGCCCTCGTCGCCCGGATTGCCCCGTTCGCCCCGGCGGGGACGACGGGACGCCCGCCGTACCCGGTCCTGCTGCTCCTGCGGGTCCACTTCCTGCAGCAGTGGTTCTCGCTCGCTGACGAGGCCGCCCGTGAAGCGTTGTACGACATCCCCGTGTATCGCGCATTCGCGGTCATCGACCCAGGCGCCACCGGCATCCCGGACGCCACGACCATCCTGCGCTTCCGCCACCTCCCCGGGCGCCATGACCTGGCCCTCCTCCAGAAGGTCAAAGCACTGCCCGGGGCGCGTGGCCTGATGGTCCGCGGGGGCACGCTGGTCGATGCGAGGATCGCCCGTGCCCCGAGCTCGACGAAGGACCGGACTGGCACGCGGGATCCGGAGATGCACCAGACCCGGAAGGGGAACCAGTGGTTCTTCGGCATGAAGGCGCACATCGGTGTCGACGCGGACTCGGGCCTCGTCCACACGGTGGTGGCGACGCCGGCCAACGTGCACGACCTGGCGGTGGCAGGTTCTCTCCTGCACGGTGACGAAGCGGTTGTCCACGGGGACTCGGGGTACGAGGGCGGGGCCCGGTGGTGCGATACCCCCGGTGTGGCGTGGATGGTCGCCGTGCCACTACCGCGAAACCGCCAGCGGAAGGAGGGCGCCGGTGGCCCCCAGCACTGACGATGCCCTGTCGGACCGCGGCAATGCAGGTTGCCAGACCTCCCTCTGAGGCCATGAACTGGGTGCGGTCGCGTCCGTAGGCGTTTCATGGCCACGTGAGGGAAGCCTCGCCAGGCAAGGCCGTGCATCCACCAAACTCCTCCATCAGCACGCGCCTCCCAAAGAGTGCTGCCGTCAGGGCACTTTTGGAATGACACAAAGCTATGAATAATAGGATTGCATGTTTAGTAATAGCGTATTAAATAAGTGTACAACACAGCAAAGTCGGTCTCAACAAAGACATACGGCACCCTAAGGCCGTTGGTCTATTGTGATTTATCAACGTGCAATATAAACGTGACAGGTTGAACGTCATCTACTGATTTGATCGTGTCCGCCATTTGGCGCACCCAAACGCCTCCGGTGAGGTGGTCGGGAGGCCATGAGAAGAGGTCGGGTTCATTGCCGAGGTTCCAGCACCGGATTGCCGGATGCCGACGCCGGGTAGTGACCACGGCCGTCAAGAGGAGGCGGGAGGCAGTGATCGCAACCGGATCGGTGAACAGGTTGCGATAGTGGCCGGGTACGACCTTGGCGACGCCCAAGACGACTTGCCGGATCCCTGGCGCCGGGAATGTGTCGCCACCGAGAAGCCACGTGGGCACCCAGTTCGGACCGCTCACGTGTCCGGTGAAGAACGTCACATCAAGGCCGGTACCTGCGTCTCGGGAGGCATCGGCAACGACCTCGAGGTGTGCGAGCGCAGTTCCGTCGACCGATTCGGGGTCGGGTTGGAAGTCCTCCCAGAAAAGGAAGATGGGTACCACGTCGCACCCGACGGCGCGGACCCGCGTGAACTCGTCGCGTACCTCGCCCGCATCGAACTGCTTCCACCAGTACATCACCTTGCGCCGGGGCCGGTAGTTGACCTCCAAGGGGAAGCGTTCGGTGCCGGCGTGCAGGGCCTGGGGAATGCGCGGATCGGCGGTTGCCTTCATGGTGCCGTCTCCTTTCCGTCCGGTGGCATCTGACCTTGACGAGATGCCACCGGGCATTGGTGAATTCCCTTCACCCCGTTGCGCAGGTACCATGCCGGCGGTCCCGGGTCAGACCCCGCGGGGGAGAAGTTGGACTGCCCGGGCACTTTGGAGGGCACGGACATGGTGGTTACTACTGTGTCGATGGCACCGGACGTTCCGGATGAGATTGTCGGAGGGGTTCTCGATACCTTCGAACCGGGCGAGTACGATCCCGGCCTGTACATCGCAAACCAGGTGATCATTCCGATCTCGGGTCACGATGCGTGGGACGCTGGCAGCGAGGCACACCTCGAGGCGTACGAGACCGATGGGTTCGTTTCGATTGCCGACTTCTTCACCGATGCTGAGGTCAGGGACGCGCTAGACGGCATGGTGACCCTGATTGACGGGCAGGTGCCAGGGTTCCGGGG
>Ga0114967_10001831_pt1 | contig 17848 bp, 12 predicted proteins | sample M_130628_MF_Meta_FD_92639 | JGI IMG/M metagenome (GOLD analysis project Ga0114967, IMG submission 92639) | Freshwater microbial communities from Lake Montjoie, Canada to study carbon cycling - M_130628_MF_MetaG | ecosystem: Environmental > Aquatic > Freshwater > Lake | place: Lake Montjoie... | reverse complement strand
GGTAATTATACCTTGATTCACAAAAAAACTCGATGTCACCCTGAGCTTGTCGAAGGGTGATTCTAAGATCGAAGCCTTAAATCACCCTTCGACAAGCTCAGGGTGACATCTATTTTGTCTTAAGGGATAATCACCATTTCTTTTGGTAAATTTCTTTTGGTAAATTTCTTTTGATAATTACACCTTGATTCACAAAAAAACTCGATGTCACCCTGAGCTTGTCGAAGGGTGATTCTAAGATCGAAGTCTTAAATCACCCTTCGACAAGCTCGGGGTGACATCTATTGTGTCTTAAGGGAAATCACCCAAATTATACTTCTTTGCTAAGTGGATGATGAGAAAAAACAAGATTTTTCAACTTCGAATCCAAAATGTGAGTATAAATTTCTGTAGTTGAGATATTGGTATGTCCCAATAATTCCTGTAAAATCCGCAGATCCACGCCACTATTGAGCAAATGCGAAGCGAAAGAATGGCGAATAACATGAGGATGAACTCTTGATCGATCAATTCCAACCTTAACCGCCAATTCTTTAAGCATTTGATGCAAACGCTGGCGCGTGATGTGAGAATCTTCTAGCGCATAATTTCTAATTTTGATTTCACCTTCTTTTTTACTGGCGCGAACAATGCCAACAAAAAGCCATTTTGATTTTTCCTGACCCAGTTTTTTGCGCAGATCCAAATATTCCAACAGCATTTTAATCGCTGATTTATTAAGCGGAGCCAGTCTTTCTTTATTTCCTTTGCCATTAACAATCAGATAATTTTGCAAAGTTTTTTCACCATTTTCGGTTACATTTTCTTTAATCGCCGCGATTGGAAGCGAAACCAATTCGGTAACGCGCAAACCCGAAGCGTAAAGTATTTCTAACATGCAAGAAAGCTTAATTCCAAATTCTGATTTATCGGAATTGATGAAATTAAGCATTTTAAAAACTTCTTCTTCGGTTAAAAATTTTGGCAATTTACTATCGCTTTTGGGAGCTTGTACATAAAGCATCGGGCTGGTTTCTATTACATTTTCATTTTCGAGAAATTTGTAAAAATTTTTTAAAGTAGAAATTTTTCGAGCAACCGAAGCAGAACGCAATTTTTGTTTATGAAGATCATAAAGATAATCTTTAACATCAACGGCACTGACATTTTCAAAAGCGGTTTTTTTGGGAGCTAAAAATTTAGCAAAAAGTTCAAGATCGCGACCGTAAGATAAAGTGGTATTAAGCGAAAGCCCATCTTCAACGCGCAGCTTTTGGAGGAAATTTGTGATTCTGGTATTATAACCTAAAAATTCGGGCGATTTCATTTGTTATTTTTTTGTGATAAAACCAAATAGAAGTTAAGGATGACAAATCTAGCGTATCTTAACCTCTCATCGTCATTCTGAACTTGTTTTGGGATCTATAATTTATAACTCAAACAAAGATTTTTTCGAAACATCTTCTTTTTCCGGTCGACAAATATTTATTTTATTTTTCATATTCAACTTCATCACCGTATCGCGCTGCGGAATTTTTACATCATCGTGAAATATCAAAATTATAAACCACAACATCAACAGCAAACTAGACCAGAAAGCTAGAAGCTTAATGATTTTCGTGACTTTCTTTTCTTTTGGATGGTAAATCATTTTGAACAAATATCATTATTACAACTAATGGCGAAAAAACTAATATTTTTCATTTTAATTTTCATTTCTTTCTTATCAAAAAATTCTTTTGCCCAATCCTTAATTAGCGACGCGCAAACTGAGAAATTTTTGCACGAACTTTCCGACCCCATTTTTCGCGCCGCCAATTTAAATCCACAAAATATCAAAATTTATATTGTTAATGATAACAGCATCAACGCCTTTGTCAGCGGCGGGCAGAATGTTTTTATTAATACTGGATTAATCAGAAAATTTTCAACTCCCGATGCTTTAATCGGCGTAATTGCTCACGAAACCGGACATATCGCCGCCGGACATTTGGCGCGCTCTGGCGAAGGAATTGAACAGGCGCAAAATGCCATGTTTTTAAGTTATCTTTTGGGAATTGGCGCAATTATAGCAGGATCTCCCGAAGCAGGAATGGCGCTGATTTCGGGCGGTTCTGATTCGGCGCAACGGCTTTTTATGAAATTCACCCGCAATCAAGAAGAAGCGGCGGATCAACATGCGATTGAATATCTCGATGATATTTCTTATCCAATTGATGGCTTGGTAAAACTTTTAGAAATTTTTCAAACCGAAATGATCGGCTATCGCGGGCAAATTGATGAATATTTATTGTCGCATCCCGTTAGTCAAAAACGTATCGATTTAATCAAAGCGCGCACCAAAGACAAAAAATTTAGCGATAAAAAAATAAACCAAAAGTTGCAAGGCGCGATGGATATTGTGTTGGCGAAGCTGGAAGCCTTTATCGAAAATCCCGATGCCATTTATGCTAAATATAAAAATCGCAACGATGAAATTTCAAATTACAAAAAATCAATCGCACTTTTTCGCAAAGGAAATGTTGACGAATCCTTGAAATTGCTTGATGAAATTATTGATAAAAAAACTCCGATCTTGGCGAATTTTCTAAAACATAATTCACCAGAATTGGGCTTTTTATACGAATTAAAAGGTCAGATTTTATATGAAAGTGGGCGAGTTCAAGATGCTATTTTAGCTTACAATGAAACGATAAAATTTTTAAGCGCTCTTGATGGCGCGCAGGCGAAAATTTCTTTTGCGACCGCAATTTTGACGTTAAATCAAAATGACAAAACCTTATTGCAACTCGCGATAAAAAAACTCGAAGAAGCGAGTATTTTTGAAAATGAAAATCCATTTTTATTTAAGCAATTAGCCAATGCCTATTCGAGAATGAAGGATGAAGGTAGATCATTATTGGCTTTGGCGGAATATAATTTTCTGATTGGCGATAAAAAGAAATGCGTAAAATATGCCAAAGAAGCGAAAGAAAAATTGGATAAATCAGCGAAAGTTGAATTATTGAGAGCTGATGATTTGCTCGATTTAGCGGAGGATGAGGAAGACAAAGATAAGAAAAAAGAAAAAGATAATAAAAAGAAACCATGAAGTTTTTAAAATCTCCAAGAAAACGTCAGCGCATCAAACCTCACGCCATTTCCATAAGTCCCAGCATATTCTCTGGTTACAAAAATCCGCGTTAGCGAAATTCTGGTTTCTTTATAAATCAAAACACCACCAACTTGCAAAGTTCCAACCATAGTTTTTTTATGAACATGGGGACTGGCTTGGAAAGTGTTTCCATCAAGAAAAATATTTCTGCCCACCGCGCGCAATTCCGCCGTTGAAAATAAATAGCCGCTAATTTTTTCTACTGGCACAAAAAAATCTGAACCCGGTAAACTCGGGCGAATTCGCGGCGGACCGTAATCAACCGGCAAATCATAACCCAAGCGGAAAGTCACGCCTGTTGAAGCGTCGCTGTAAATATTTCCTAAATTTATTCTCGCATTTGGCATCATATCAAAACCAATGCTATTTCTTGACGCCGAAAAAACTTCGCGCCATTTGCGTTCATAAGTTAAAATAACTCCCATCTCGTCTTTTAACTGATTATTCCAACCTTGCGGTTTTTTGCTATCGGTAATATTTTTATGAATAAATTTTTGCGCCACCTCCGAGCGCGCTGCGGGACCAACCACGCCCAAAGTTAAAACCACGTTATCAAGAGTTTTTTCGGTATCAGAAAACATTCCCAAAGAACCATAAAGCCAACCAGCGTAAGGATTGTCTTCGGGATCAGGAGTTTCGGTTTCAATATTTGAAGGAGTATACATATTTTGTCCAACCGCAATTCCGATGCGCTTTTTACCATTTTTGGCAAACATTGGTAAGAAATCGGAAACGTGACGCAAAAATTTGGGAGATTGTTCTTCAGAAGAAATATAAGCAAAACGAACGCCATTTGTGTAACCCTTATCCTTACCATTTAAAACATCATTTTCCCAAACCACACTAAAAATACCTTTATCATTTTTTGCGGCTTCTGGATTTTCTAATTCTTGGGCAAATAAAGTCTGAATCTGGAAAATCAGCAACAGCGCTATTATAAATTTTTTGAATAATCTCATTTACGTCCAAACTTTAATTAATATTGGAATTTCAATTATAGACGATTACAAACAAAGCCTCCCGTTTAAACCTTACCAGCTCAAGACCGAAGTATTTTTTTTTAAAAAAATTAAGGAGGTCAAAATGCGTAAAATAAAATCAGCAGCTATTTCTTTAGCTTTAATCACCACCCTTTCCTCTCAATTATTTTCCTGCGGTTACTTACTACATCCCGAACGAAGAAATCAAAAATCTGGACATATTGACTGGGCGATTGTTGGCCTTGATGCGATCGGTCTTTTATTTTTTATAATTCCGGGATTAATTGCCTTCGGCGTAGATATCGCCAGCGGCACAATTTACATGTCTTCGAATAATCACAGCTTTTCTAACCTTGAATTTCAGGAATATAAAAAGATAAAAATTAAAGGCGAAGTTAATGAAAAAAATATCATCGCAGCGATTAATGAAAGCACTGGAATTGTGATTGATTTCGATAATCCGAATTTAAAAATTATTCGCGACGACCAATTAAAATCAAAATTGGTTTTCAGATAGAGATTAAAAAAATAGATCCTGAAATAAGTTCGGGATCTATTTTTTTTTTGATATATTTATTCTTCCTCTCTTTCTTCCGCCTTACTTCCCTTCTTTTTTGACTTCATCATCATAACCGCAAGAAAAGCCAGCGCCCACATTAACAATATAATTCCAAAAGCTACTTTAGCCACTCCCATCGCGGCTCCGGCGATAGTTGTAAATCCAATCAAACCAGCAACAATTGCGATAACCAAAAAAATAATTAGCTAACAGTGTCTAGCGTTATAACGGAATTAATGGAATAACAATTTTATGTTTGACCGCTGTCTCGTTATGATTATGAGCTTCAGTTTTTCACTTGTGGCGGAGGCGGTTGGATTTCTGGAACTTTTTTAGCGAAAGAATTTTTAGCGCCATCAAGAGATAGATGTTTTGGTATAGGTTTTATCCTCCCTAGATTGTCATCCTGAACTTGATTCAGGATCTATACGACGTACATACAAGGTAAATTCTATTTCATCAAACTCTGAATCCTTCTCGAAAAATCTTTTGCGTCTTTAATCGGCTCGTCTTCCATCACGCAGGCCAAATCAAATAAGGTAAAAATCGTATCACGAATTTCAGATTTTTTCGCCTCATCAGCATAATTTTCATTCATCGATTTGACGATCAAATTTAGCGGATTAATTTCAAAAATTTTCGCAGTTCCTGCCTGAATTTGTTTTTGTTCCAATAAAAATCTCTCCAAACGAATATCCATCGAACCCGCGTCTACAGCCAAACAAACTGGGCTATTAGTTAGTTTTTTAGAAATTCTGACATCTTTAATTTTATCACCCAAAACTTCGCGGATAAAATTTAGCAAACCTTCAAATTGACTCGTAGTTACATCTTTAATTTCATGCTCCGGCGCTTTTTCTTCTTCATCTTTTTGCGGCACTTTATCGATATTTTCCACATCAACATCGTGGCGATTAATTGAGCAAAATTCTTTTTCTTTATAAGGCAACGCAACTGTTACCCAAAATTCATCAACTGCGTCAGTTAAAAATAATACTTCGATGTCTTTCTTCAAAAAAATTTCCAGTTGCGGGGAAGATTGAATTTTTTCAACCGACTCGCCCGTTAAGAAGAAAATCTTATCTTGTCCAGCTTTGGCGCGGTCTAAATATTGCGCCATTGAAATTAATTGGTCGGGAGATTTTGACGAATTGAAGCGGCAAATTTCTAGAATTTTTTCTCTAAATTCCGAAGATTCGCAAAGTCCTTCTTTCAAAACTGCGCCAAAATTATTCCAGAATTTTAGATATTCTTCTTCATTTTCATTGGCTTTTTTCTTCAATTCTGAAAGCACTTTATTGACAATCGATTTTCTGATTTTATCCAAAACCAAACTATGTTGCAAAGTTTCGCGGCTGATATTTAGCGGCAAATCATCAGAATCAATCAAGCCGCGCAAAAAGCGCATGCAAGCCGGAACCAACTCTAATTCTTCGCTGATAAAAACTTTTTTAACGTAAAGTTTTACTGACGATTTGCGATCAGGATGAAATAAATCAAATGGCTTTGTTGATGGAATAAAAAGTAAATTTGTGTAAGTAATAATTCCTTCAATTTTGCTGTGAATTGTCATGAAGGGATCGCCCGGCAAATGCGAAATATGTTTGAAAAAAGCCTGATATTGTTCGGAAGTAATTTCCTCTTTCGACTTAGTCCAAAGCGCGGCGGCGGAATTTAAAAGCTCAACTTTTGCGCCGGCTTCCAAATTTTCAGGAATAAATTCAATCTTAAAATTAATGTGATCGGAATAAGTTTGAACCACATGTTTAATGTGAAAACGATCAAGAAAATCTGACGCGTCATCTTTTAAATGGAGAATAATTTTTGTGCCGCGCGACGTGCTTTCCAAAAACTCTGCAACCTTGAAATTAGAGCTGCCGTCCGATTCCCAAACATGAGCTTTTTCTTCATCGAATTTCCGCGAAATAACTTCAACTTTATTGGCAATCATGAAGCTGGAATAAAATCCTACGCCAAATTGTCCGATTAATTGCACATCTTTTTGTTTGTCTCCGGTTAAAGATTTTATAAAATTTTCAGTTCCCGAGCGCGCAATAGTTCCTAGGTTTTGAATCAATTCTTCACGATTCATGCCAATGCCATTATCGCTTAAAATTAAAAGTTTTTTGGCTTTGTCGGTGGTGATTGTAACTTTTAACTCATCATCATTTTTGATAATTTCTGAATTTTGCGCCGCTAAATAACGCAGCTTGTCGCAAGCGTCGGCGGCGTTAGAAATTAATTCACGCAAAGCCACGTCTTTATTGGCGTAAAGCGAATTAATCATCAGGTTTAAAACTTTTCCAACTTCAACGTCGAAGTTAAATTCTTGTGCTTTTGTCATGTTTTTGATTATTTGTTTAGGAATTTAGATTATTCGATCAGATAGTTGCCGATGATCTTTTTTTCAATTACCTATTTTTAAAAAAATATATCTAGAACCAATATTCCATCTGATAATTTGTCCTCAACAGAAACAATTCCTGATTCTTTAAGAGAAATTTTCATCACCGAAGATGATACTTTTTCTGATATAAGCTACGAGTCTTTGAGCACAGAAGAAGCGCCAGAACTTCGCGGGCAAACAATGCAAATAGTAGGTCACGAAGCAGTGAAACTTAGCTCGGAAAACCCAACAACATTTCATGAAAAGGTTGCGATGTATTCTGCAAACCAGACAAATTCTGAAGGTTACGATTCAGAAAGTTGCTATTCAGAACTTACAGATGAACAAGACGCTGATCTTTCAGAAGATCAATTTCGATATTTGCAATCTAATTTAACAGAAGGATTTACAGGAAAAGATGCGCAAGCATGTTATGAATCAATTAAAAATCTAAAAAAAGCTTATCAACTTAATGCCTTCAAACTTGGTCTATCTCCCGAAGATGCTCAAAAAATTGATCAACGCACCAGTGAATATCTCGCAGCTCTTGAAAATAGCGATCCGTCTCCAGAATTAGTTCGCGAAACTTATGAAAAAATCATTAGTCTTAACGGACATCAGGCAGAATCTTTCCAGCTCGGCTTAGATCACGAAAAGGCAGCGAATATTACTTTGGAGCAATTTAATGCAACATTGGAGCAAGTTAACGCAGGAGATAAAGATAAAATAATATCGCTTCCAAAGTCAGGAGAGAGTCAAGAATTATTAGATCGCAGAACTTTTTTATCATGTTATCAAATGGTAACGATGGTAGTACCGAGTCCATCCCCACATCAAGATCTAACTTCGTCTCAACCTGATACCAACAAAAGAAGTGGCGATCCATTAATTAATACAATATCTGCAAAAAGGAATTGCCCTTAAGACACAATCGATGTCACCTTGAACCTGTGCGATGGGCGATTAAAGCCCAGAACAAGAATCGCCCATCACGCAGGCTAAGGGTTGACATCAAGCTTTTTTGTGAATCAAGGGATAATTACATGCAAAAACCACAATTTATGGTTGCAAATTTATTTGATGTAAAAAAGCTGAATCCTGTTTTATTAACAACTTATCTTAAAGATTAATATGTCAAAAAACCCCCTTCAAACAACCGCGCCGCTTGATTTATCAACCGATAAAGCTCTGAAAGACAGATATGAACAATTGCTGGAAGAAGAAAAAGGCAAAAGACCGAGTTGGGAAAATCAATCTTTCTCACAAAAAATGGATGCAAGATTCAGCGGCGCAGCTTCTACTTTTTTAGCTGTCGCGCCGGTTTTTCTAGCATTTAATTTCCCCGCTATGATTCTTATTCCTACTGCCTTCGCAGCGTCAGCAAAGGAAGCAAGAAGATATGATGAAAAAGTAAATCCCGAAAAATACCATGAAATAAAAGCCCTTGAACGACTTGCCATTGAAACTGGAAAACTGCAACCTCCGGGGGAAAAACATCGCGTTTTTGGTGGCGATATATTGGGTGGAGGAATTGGGGATTACGGAACCAAGTTAAATAAAGCAATTGCAGAATTAGCTCCAAAAGTTGGAGCGCCAAAAGGGATAAAATACAATTCTCCTCGCGAATCACTAAATGACTTAAACATTGTAAGTCGCTCCTTAAATAAAGCCGTAACTTCCGTTGAAAATTCCGTGAAAGATTTTGGAAAAGATTCTAAAAAATCAACTGGAAAATTTTTTAACTTATTTTCGTCTCAACCGCCAGCGCAAGAAGGAAATGCTGAATCCGAAAATACTGCTTACAAAAAAATATTGAATTTTTTCAAAGAGCTTTTCGGCTTAAGTAAAAGTAGTTCGTCTAGCGCATATGCTTATAACTCAGAACAAGTCGCTTCTAAAGACCCTGTTGATTCAAAATCATTTGAAGAAATTAATCTTTTAGCCGCTTTTAAGAATAGAAACCAAAACGCTCTTAGCGACGCTGTTGATGAAAAGCCCGATACTTCATGTAAGCCAGCTGCTTCCATTAATCTTTGTAATCCGTCTCGAGAAGCAAAAGTAAGTCAAGTTCGTTAAATTTTAAAAAAACTTGCGTGCAAAAACTCAAATTTCTTTTGCACCAAGTCATTAAATTTTTTCTCGTCAATTTCGCCCAAAATTTCTTTCATCGTTGTCACGCCAAATTCCTTAATTCCGCAAGGAATAATATTGTCAAAGCCTGCCAAATCTGGGCTTAAGTTAATTGCAATTCCGTGATAACTTACCCATTTTTTGATTTTAATTCCGAGCGCGGCGATTTTTTTTTCAGCGCCATTTTCATCCATAACCCAAATTCCAACGCGACCTTTTCTAATTTCACCTTTAATTCCAAATTCTGCCAAAATCTCAATTACCCAATTTTCTAAAAACTCAACAAAGCGCGCTACGTCTGGTTTTTGGGGCGCAAAAAACTTTTTTAAATCGAGCATCACATAAATAATTTTCATGCCCGGACAATGGTAAGTATATTTTCCACCGCGATTAGTTTGAAAAATTGGAATGTCGGTTTTGTTTAACATATCTGATTCTTTAGCGCTAATTCCCGCCGTATAAACCGGAGGATGTTCTAGCGTCCAAATCATTTGCGGCGCAGTTTCGGCAATAATTTCTTCAACGCGTTTTTGCATAAATGCCAGTGCCTCTTCAAAAGGCACTAATTCTGCGCTGAAACGCCACTCAATGTTGGACAAATTCTTTTGGCTCATTATAAAAATTTTAATAATCTTAATTGCAAAATCTAATCTATGATCGGAAAACTCCGCGGTTTTATTGACTCAATTGCCGAAGACAAGTGCATAATCGACGTCAGCGGCGTTGGTTATGTTGTTTTTTTATCTGGCAAAACTGCCAATTTATTAAAAACTTTTCCTCGCGATAAAGAAATTTCTCTAATTATCGAAACCGCCGTCAAAGAAGATGCCATCGAACTTTATGGCTTTATTTCTGAAATCGAAAAAATTTGGTTTCTAGAACTGACCAAAGTTCAAGGCGTTGGCAATAAAATGGGGCAAAAAATTTTAAGCGCTTTGACAATTGAAGATTTGGCAAAAGCGCTGATTTCTTCTGATATTAAAACATTTGCCAATATTTCCGGAATTGGGCCAAAACTAGCAACAAGATTAACCACCGAATTAAAAAATAGTCCGAAAAAACTAGGAATAGATCTTGGTTTTAATGCGCAGAAATCGGAAAATCTTGCTGAAATTTCCGGCAATGAAATTGCGAGTGATGCACTTTCCGCCCTAGAAAATCTAGGTTATCGCAAACATGATTGTTTGCGGGTGATTAATTTTTTAATTGAAGGAAATTCTAAAATTACTTTGGAAAATTTGATTACTTCGAGTTTGCGGGAATTGAGTAAGAATAAATTTTAATTATAAATATAGATCCTGAAACAAGTTCAGGATGACGGATTTTTTGTTAATGGACTTTTTGTTAATGGACTTTTTGTTAATGGACTTTTTGTTAATGGACTTTTTGTTAATGGGCTTTTTGTTAACTTCATAACTCCCGCATCGTCATCCTGAACTTGTTTCAGGATCTAGCACAAAGATCAAACATAATAAATATTAATGTCAAAAAACGAAATCCTAAATCCCATCAAACTAGAAGAAGAGCGTAACGACAATGTTTTGCGCCCCAATTATTTGCGTGATTTTTTAGGGCAAGAAAAACTCAAAGAAAATCTCGAAATTTTCATTCGCGCCGCCAAAAAACGCGGCGATGTTTTAGACCACACTTTATTTTTTGGGCCTCCGGGACTTGGAAAAACAACGTTGGCGCAAATTGTTGCTCACGAAATGGGCGTTGGATTTAAAGGCACCGCCGGGCCAGTAATTTCAAAGTCGGGCGATTTGGCGGCGCTTTTAACCAACTTGCAACAAGGCGATGTTTTTTTCATCGATGAAATTCACCGCCTCAACAAAAATGTTGAAGAAGTTCTTTATTCGGCAATGGAAGATTTCAAACTCGACATCATCATTGGCGAAGGCGTTGCAGCGCGCGCCATTAAAATTGATTTGCCCAAATTCACGCTGATTGGCGCTACAACTCGCGTTGGATTAATTGCCAATCCGCTAAAAGATCGTTTTGGAATTCCGCTGCGGATTAATTTTTACAACGATTTGGAACTTGAACAAATCGTGCTGCGTGATGCTAAAATTTTAAATATCGAAATTGAAAAAGACGGCGCTTTTGAAATTGCCAGAAGATCGCGCGGAACGCCAAGAATTGCCATTCGTTTGCTAAAAAGAGTTCGCGATTTCGCTTCTGCCGCCAATGAAAAAATCATTACCAAAAAAATTGCCGATTCTTCGTTAAAGCGCTTAGAAATTGACTCAATCGGCCTTGACTCTTCCGATTATCGCTATTTGCTTTTCATCGCTAAAAATTATCGCGGCGGCCCAGTTGGAATCGACACAATTGCTTCGGCAATTTCGGAGGAAAAAGATTCGGTTGAAGACACAATCGAGCCTTATTTAATTCAAAAAGGTTTCGTTGAAAAAACCCCGCGCGGGCGAGTTTTAACGGATATAGCACTTAAACATTTAGGAATTGAATTATGAGTAAATCAACAAGTGATGAGAATTTTTTTATAGATCCAGATATTAAGGAAAAGGTAATTGCACATTTAATTAAAGGTATTTTAGCAGCTAAGGGTAAAACTGTAAAAACAGTAGCGCCAGAAACAAAAACAGATCTTAGATTATGGCAAAATAACTTGGGCCAATATTTAGGATATTTAACAAATAACCCAAATGTTAATCGACCAGATTTTTTTAATATGTTGTGTTCGATTGATAAAAAACGAAATCCCAGATCAAATCTTTCATCTTCATCAGTAATTGAATATTACAGAGAGTTTTGTTTAAGTGCTGAAAGACTTGCTACACTTATGAGTCTGAGTGAAGAAGATAAGAATAAACTCAATGAATTACATCATTTCTTGTCAAAAGATGATATAAAAAAAATTCTTCAAAAAACCCGATGCAGCGAAAACGATCTAAAAAGCGCAGAATTCTTCAAATTATTTTTAGGCAGTTTGGAAGAAGCTGAAAAAGAATTCATTCACCATTCTGTTACTAATGGTATATCCGATAGCGACGCTGGTTTCTTTCTTAAAAAAAAACCTTTAAATCAAAAAGATATTGTAACTTTAGATGCTTATGGATTATCAGAAACCAGCCCTTCCCCAGCTATTAAAAAATCCAATTCTTCTGCGTCCGCGTCGACGACTTCGCAATCTGAAGAAGCAAAAAATGTCAGAAGCGATCCAGAATTAGCGCCAAATGTTTCACCTCGAACCGAATCTCAAATAGCATTTCAAAATGCAGTAAAAGACGTATTTAATTTAACGTCACCAGCCAACCCACAAGCTCGCGCTAAATTACGCGACCGACTGGCAGAACAGGTTTTGCCCGATTGGATGAAAAAGGCCTTGAAAGATAGTTCTGAACAATTGGACGGAGCGGAATTTACAACTTTTCTTTTGGATGCGATTGTTCCAGATAAAAATAAATTAACCGACGTTACTGAAATCGAATGGAAAGACGGAAAATCGAATCGATCAGAAAAACAAACAAAACTTGAACTTCCTTTCAAAAGAAAAAACGAATCCGCAGCAACAACAGGCATAATAAAATGCTCTGAAATGCTTGATGCTTATAGTGAAATTGAGAATCTTGATGGCGAAAATCAATATGAAGTAGTATTAGGTAAAAAAGTAAATGCCAAACTTTCTCATCGCCCAAAAATTGACAACCCAGATCTAGATATTGTCATGTCTTTAAAAAGACACGCTTCTAGAAAAACTGATAAAACGCGTAAAAATTCAAAGAACGAAGATATTTTCGTGACGGAACAATATCGTATTGATAAAGACGTAGCTCTTGATATCATTGAGCTAGATGCGCCAGATAATAAAAAACAAAGCTATGAAGCCACTTCTTTTATAGTTCATAGAGGCGGGATAAATGGCGGGCATTATGTAACTTACGTAAAAGAAAGAAATGCAACTGGCTCTATAGTTTGGGCTTGTTACGATGACTCCAGCCGAACAGAAAAAACAGGCGATGTTCTTCCCGATGAGTCAAAACAAGCCTACACAATAAAATTTTCACCTTTAGTTGATAACTATAAATCAAAAACAGACGCTTCCAGATATAAAACAGCATTACCTGCCAGCCAAGGATGTGGCACAGCAAATGGCGGCCTTAGATGTTGGGCAAATGCCGCTTTTGCATTTGCACTTTCTATCACTTCGTTACATGAAAAAAATCATAAACGCGCGCCTGATCCCGCGATTGCTAATCCTATTATTGCTTCCACAAGCACAAAATTTAATTCACTTACTAAAGATCAAAAAATAACTGAACCTGTTGTTAATGAGTTAATTGGTTTTGATAATATCGAAGCTGATGCTGACGGCGAGTCGCTTTCTGGAGTAATTAAAAAACTACAAATCATCAAAGGACTTAATTTAGAAGAAGCTGGAAAAAAAATTGATGCAAGACTCCAAGAAGTTGATTCTCCAACCGCCAAGGTTATACTTGAAAATTCAGTAATAAAATATTTAACAAAACTGGCTGAAGAACAAAATGATGCAAAAATAAATGAAATTCTCGGTTTGTATGAATTTTTTAGCGATGAAAATAATAGCGAAAATACTTTAAAAATCATTGATGCAATAAAAAGCAATAAGACAGCTTTTATTAAGAACCCTCAAGAATTCTGCGCCCAAATAATTTCACCCACAACCACTTCAAGCTCAACCATTCCAACAGAAGATCAAAAAAAGAAGTTCCAGCCAAAAGCCCCGCTATTTGTAACTTCACAAGATCTCTATTACGCAGCGATTGATAGAGGAGATGAAGAAAAATTAGAAGAACTTCTCCCTTACGCAATTGAGCATGATAAAGATTTTCTAACCAATGCTTTGTGTTACACTGTCATTGGTGGCAAAGATAAAATCACAAATCTCTTACTCAATACTTATAAAGCGAATCCAAATAAAAAATCCGCACTTTATGGAGAAACGGCCGCTGATATTGCAGCCCATTTAGGAAAAACACTCCCCGCGCCCGCGCTTCGTCCTGCGCCTCCCGCGCCTCTTCCTGCAAATCCTACGCCTGCGCTTGATATTACGAAAACAAAACTATCTCAAGAAATTAAAGCCCAAAATAAGCCGACATATGCTTACACTGATCGCGATATTGATGCTGTTAATCGCGCCAGAAATACGAGAGATGAAATTAGCTATTTTAAAAATAGCAAAGGACAAGAAAGTGGCATCTTGTTAAAAGGCGAAAAACCTTTAACTGGAAACGGAGCTAAAACAACAATAGAACTGCCAGCTTGTGACCTTTTTCAAGGATCGTCAATTGGTTCGCATCTGAAAGCGCAATTAGAAAATTTTAAAGAGTTTAGCAAAGACAAAGAACCTTCAGATCCTTATCCTGTAAAAATTTTATTCCCTTACAAAACAGACGGCTGGAACTGGAAAGTTGGCGAGATCACGGTTAGAAAATCAGGTGACAATCTTTCTCTGAAAGGCTGCGCTTATGATTCAATGAATGAAAAAGCTAGTTTAGATTCTGGAATATGGGACGAAATTTCAAAAACTTTTAGAGGATCTTTCTCTGATAAAAAATTTACTACTTTAAGCAACTTAAAGATTACTTCTATCGGCACCCCGCAAAAAGGTGAAATTGCCAGCGGTCTTTACGCCGCACGCGCAATGTATAATCTAAAAACCAATAGTAATACGCGTAATGTTTGGAACGACACATCGGGAGAGGAATCAGATTTAAGAAGCAAAGATAGCGCGCTAGTTATAAGTCATAATCCACAATCCAATTTCTGCGCGCCTTTAAATGCGGGAGGGCTTGTTGATATATTTCAAACAGAAAACAGCAAAAAATCATCATCGCCAAATAAAGAGCTAGGATCAGAAATCGATTCAGCAGAAACGCCGCATCAACAAATACTCAATCTCGGCGGCTTAGATCAAAAGCAACTTATAGCCGGCGCTAATCTTTTGGGTGAATTCGTTTTAAAAAAAGTTAAAGGTGAGACAGCTTCTTCTGAAGATTTATTTAATTCTTTAGATTCAAATCCTTTACGAAAAATTATTTTTACTAATGACAATAAAGATAAAATTAAACCAGCTGATCAGCTTTCAAACCTAGCTCGCGAGGCTACTTTAATTGCTGGAACAAACGCATCTCCAGAAACTGAAGAAAAAAGAAGCTATCAAGATTGTATTGATGTAATACGCGAATCATATGCCGATTCTGTTCGTCAATGGGCTATTTCTTCTCCATCACTTGCAACGACATTGGCAAAGACTAATACAGATTCCTTAACTGAAGAAGAAGAAAAATTAAAAGCCCTCGGCGACGGAATAATTTCTATTATCGATGCAACATCATCAGAAGATAAAAAGTCATTAAAAAACATAGCGGGGTCAGTCCAACTCATGATTTGCGCAGAAGTTGAATTAGCGAGAAAATCAAGCATAGAAGAAATGAAAAAAGGCGTGATTGCAATGATGGAGAAGGAAGAAAAACAGGATTCAAATGAGAAAAATGAAGCAACTCTAGAAACCGTTTCACTGATCGAAAAATTTGCAGAATCTAATAATCCTATTCTTACAAAAGACACAAAAAACTATACTCCACTTCAAGCTGCAAAGGAAAAAATTGAAGAAGCTAAGAAAGAATTATCGAAAGTAAACGAAGAATTGTCCAAAAAATCTAAGAAATTAAAAGAAGCTTCTGAAAATAGCGCAGATAGATTGGGAAAAGCTAAAGCAGCACTTAAGTTAGAAAGAATAAACCTAATTTTAGAAACCCAAGGGGAGAAGGAAGAATACAAAAAAGGTGGGAAACATGAATACAACGAACAAGAAATCCTCAAATATTCCGCCAAAGGCATTCTAAGCAAAGCTCTGAAAGTTAGTATAATCGAAGAAAGAGCAAAAAAAGATGAGGGTAAAAATACTATTTCAAAAACTATTGATGAGCCAAAACTCTACAAAAGATATGCCCGTAAAAATTTTATCGTAGATGAGAGTAACAAAATCAAATTTGAAAACGAAAAATTTGAAGGAAACTCCTTCGCCAATTGCACTTTTAAAAATTGTGATTTTAGCGCTACGGACAACAAAACAATGCACTTTGTTAATTGCACTTTTGATGAGGGATGCGTTTTGCCTCAAAAGTTAAAAAACCAGAACAATAACTTTTCGGGATGCAAATTTAGTGATAAAATTTTTGATGGAATAACAGAAGAAGAAAAAAAAGCTCTTAAGACAAATCTAGGAATATCAGTTTCGGAAGTAGCTTCTGGCGGTTTTTATGAAATAGCAAAACCAAACCCTTCCCCAACTTCAGTTGCCGCATTTAAATTAGACTCAAACCTGATTACTAATTCACTATCATAAAAATGAAAAAGAAAAAAATTCTTCTCATAATCACAGGTTCAGTTGCCGCCTACAAAGCCATGGATTTAATTCGCCTGCTTTCCAAAAAATCTTTCGACGTTACTTGCGTTTTAACCAAAGCTGCTTGCGAATTTATCACGCCGCTTCTGGCTTCGTCACTTTCGGGCAACAAAACTTACAACCAACTTTTTTCAATTGACGATGAGCTGGAAATGGGTCATATCAACCTTTCGCGCCAAGCGGATTTAATTGTTGTAGCGCCCGCAACTGCCGATTTTATCGCCAAAATTGCCAATGGTTTTGCCGATGATTTGGCATCAAGCGTTGTTTTGGCAGCGAATAAAAAAATTATTATTGCGCCGGCGATGAATGAAAAAATGTGGTCGAATAAAAGCACGCAAAAAAATATTGTAAAAGCTGTGGAAGCAGGAATTTCAATGATTGAACCCGAAAGCGATATTCTTGCTTGCGGCGAATTTGGCATTGGAAAAATGGCAGCGCCGGAAAAAATATGCCAAAAAATTTGCGATTTTTTTGAACGTCAAAATCAACTCAAAGGCAAAAAAATTCTTATCACGGGCGGCGCAACTTATGAGCCAATTGATCCCGTGCGTTTCATCGGAAATCATTCTTCGGGAAAACAAGCCATTGAAATTGCCAAAGTTCTCTATGAAATGGGCGCCGATGTAACGCTTATTGCGGGCAATATTCGGGAAACAATTTTTCTGCCGCAAGAAAATATAATCCACGTAAAAACTGCCGAAGAAATGTTTTTTGAGGTGAAAAAAAACCTGCCAAAAACCAATGTTTTCATAGGTTGCGCCGCAGTTTCAGATTTTAAGGTAAAGAATTTTTCTAATCAAAAAATTAAAAAAACCGCCGAGAAAAACCTGATTTTGGAATTAGAAAAAAATCCTGATATTTTAGAATTTGTTGGCACTGCCAAAAAACGCCCAAATTTGGTAATTGGCTTTGCCGCCGAAAGCGAAAATCTGCAAAAATATGCTAAAGAAAAATTACTCAAAAAAAATTGCGATTTGATTGTCGCCAACGACGTTGAAGCTGGAGAAATCTTTGGCTCTGATCAAACTAAAGTTTTTTTGGTAAGTAAAAATAAAAGTGAAAATTTAGGTAAAATTTCCAAAGCCGAATTGGCAAAAATTTTGGCGGAAAGGATTATAAATTATCGGCATAATTAAAAAAATGGGGGGCTAAAAATCAGTTTTCTTCTTTTATTCTCAAGACTTTCCAAAAACTTCTCTAATTGAGCAGATTAGAAACTAGCAAAAAACGACATAGTCATGCTGAG